>Ga0116137_1001313_pt1 | contig 16854 bp, 15 predicted proteins | sample June2015DPH_20_1_3_FD_88973 | JGI IMG/M metagenome (GOLD analysis project Ga0116137, IMG submission 88973) | Peatland microbial communities from SPRUCE experiment site at the Marcell Experimental Forest, Minnesota, USA - June2015DPH_20_100 | ecosystem: Environmental > Terrestrial > Soil >...
GCCCCTTCTGCACGACGAACCAGAATACGTGAACTTTGCAGACTCGGACCCCAAGCGCAACTTAGCAGCCAAGATCCATATCGATATCGGCAACCCCGATCAGGGGTTCGCGCAAGCGGATGAGATCTTCGAGGGCGTGTATGAAGTTCCAAAGGTCCAGCAGGTGCATATCGAACCACACGTGACCATCACCTATTGGGACGAGGATGACCGACTGGTGATCCGTACCAGCACGCAGGTGCCGTTCCACGTCCGCAGGCAGCTTGCTCCGGTTCTAGGACTGCCGGTCAAGCGCATTCGGGTGATCAAACCGCGCATCGGAGGAGGGTTCGGGGGCAAACAGGAAGTCTTAATGGAGGATGTGCCCGCTCATCTGACCATCGCAACCGGTCATCCGGTCCTATACGAATATACCCGCGAAGAGGAGTTCACCGCAGCGCGTTCACGCCACCCCATGCGCATCTGGATGAAAACCGGTGTCAAACGCGATGGTACATTGACCGCGAACGAGATGCGCCTCCTGAGCGACACCGGCGCGTACGGCTGTCATGCCCTGACCGTTAACGGCAACACCGGCCAAAAGTCGATGGCCCTGTATGTGGGAGATGGTGTCTATCGCACCGCACCCAATATTCGCTTCCATGCGGACGTTGTCTACACGAACCATCCCCCAGCTGGGGCATTCCGCGGCTACGGCGTCCCCCAGGGCTTCTGGGCCGTGGAACGCCATATGGAAAAAATAGCCCGCGCCCTCGACCTGGATCCTTTGGAATTCCGCCTTAAGAATGCCATCCGACCGGGCGAGTACCAGCCATTCAGTACCGCCTGGAACGAAGGCCGCGAACCACATCCTGAAACGATCCATACCGTGGGTCTGGAGCAGTGTGTAGAACAGGGAAAAGCGGCCATTGCCTGGGATGACAAATACGGCAACTTGGAATGGCATCAGCCGCGCGGCAGCCTCCGCCGGGGCATCGGTGTGGCCCTGCTCATGCAGGGCACTGCCATTCCCTACCTCGACATGGGCGGCGCCTCGATCAAAATGAACGATGATGGTTCGTTCAACCTGCTGATCGGCGCGACCGACCTGGGTACCGGCTCGGATACAGTCCTGGCCCAGATGGCCGCGGAGGTGCTCGGCGTCCCCACGGACGATATCATCACTTATTCGTCCGACACGGACTTCACGCCGTTCGATAAGGGGGCGTATGCCTCGAGCACGACCTATATCTCCGGTGCAGCGGTGGTAAAGGCCGCACAACAGGCTGCGGAGCGGGTCAAGCTGCGTGCAGCCAAATTGCTGGCGCTGTCCGATCCTACTTCGATCCACCTGGCCGATAAAAGGGCTCTCTCTCCGGATGGGCGTTCGGTCACGCTGGCAGAGATCGCCCTCGATACGCTTCACCACAGCGAACAGGAACAGATCATGGGTGTGGGTTCGTTCGTATCCCCCTCCGCCCCACCTCCCTTTGCTGCCCAATTTGCCGAAGTGAGCGTGGATATTGAAACCGGTACTGTGCGGGTGGACAAGCTGGTCATTGCTGTAGACAGCGGAGTCATTGTCAACCCCCTGACCGCTTCTGGCCAGATCGAAGGCGGCATGGCACAGGCCCTCGGATACGCGGTATGCGAAGAGATGACCTATGACCCAACCGGTGCTGCCCAGGAACGGAATTTAACCGACTATCATATCTTCCGAGCCGATGAGATGCCTGAAATGACCACACTCTTTGTCGAGACCTACGAACCGACCCACCCTTTTGGGGTCAAGGCTGTGGCCGAGATCCCGATGGACGGGGTCGCACCCGCGGTGGGCAATGCGATCCTGGATGCCATCGGTGCGAATATTGACCGGAACCCGGCCACGCCGGAAAGAGTCTGGCAGGCAAGCCGGGCATGATGAAAACCATGTTCCAGACGCTGGCAGAGCTCGAATCGAACGGCAAACCAGCAGCCCTATGCACGGTCGTATACACTAGCGGATCCACCCCGCGCCATTCCACCAGCAAGATGCTGGTTCTAGCGGACGGCTCCATTCAGGGAACCGTGGGCGGAGGGGAGCTTGAAAACCGTGTGATCCAGGAGGCCCTGGTCAGCCTTCAAGATGGCCAGCCGCGCCTGCTCGAGTACAGCATGACTGACCCCGCCCAAGGGGACGTGGGCGTATGCGGAGGCCAGGTGGAGGTGTACGTGGAACCTATTCTCCCAAAGCCCTTCCTGATCGTCATCGGAGGCGGACATGTAGGTAAAGCAGTGGCGCACCTCGCCAAATGGCTGGGATACCGTGTCGCCATCTCTGATGATCGTCCTGAGTTCTGCACCCCGGAAGCCAATCCAGACGCAGACGAATTCTATGCCGGCCCGATGGCCGAGCTTCCCCTGCACCTGAATATCACACCCCAGACCTACCTCGTACTGACCACGCGCGGCACGGCGGTGGATGCGACGGGTTTGCCCACCCTGCTGGAATCTCCCGCCGCCTATATTGGAGTAATCGGTTCACAGCGGCGCTGGTCAATCACCGTCAAGGAACTGAACCAGCTAGGTGTTTCCGACGAGCAACTCAAGCGGGTTCATTCGCCGATCGGGCTTGAAATCCATGCGGAGACGCCTGAAGAAATCGCGGTCAGCATCCTGGCAGAAATCGTGATGGCCAGGAACGGTGGAAACGGAAAATCGATGAAAAGCTAAAACCTTTCTAAAATTGTTGCGTATATAGAACTGGACATCCGAGCTTGTCTCAATATCCTGCTTAGGCTATAATCAGCCCAATCGTAAAGCACCGACAAGGAGAAGACCAAATGGCAAGAGTATTTGATGTCATCGAATATCCGAACGAAATGGCGGATGAGGTCGTCCATCGCTTCCCGGACTCGACGGCCATCGGCGATTACCGGATAGGATCCCAGGTTATCGTACGTGATGGTCAGACCGCGCTCTTCTTTCGCGACGGTCAGGCGCTGGATGTTTTCGGTCCAGGCATGCACACCATTGCCACAGCGAACATTCCACTGTTGATCAATCTAATCGGTAAAGCCTTCAATGACCGGACACCCTTCCCGGCGGAAGTTTACTTTATTTCCATGAAGGAGTTCGCCAACCGGAAATGGGGCACCCCTCAACCGATCATGGTCCGCAATCCGGGAATGGGCCTGGGTGTGGCGCTCCTGCAGGGTTTTGGGACCTATAGTTTCCAGGTCAAGGACCCGCAGCAGTTCGTCATCCAGATCGTGGGGAAGGAAGCGGTCTTCAAGATCGAAGAGATCGAGGAGAGGCTTCGCACCATCCTGCTCCAGAAACTCCAGGATGCCCTGGGGGAGTGGGCAGCCAAAACCGCTGTCCCGGAGATGATCGGCAGAACCAACGAATTGAGCGGGTTCGTCCGTGCGCAAACGGAAGACGACTTCAACGCCATCGGCCTGACGATCAAATCCTTTTACATCGCCAACTTGAAGCCATCCGACAAATCCGCCGAAGAACTGCGGGCGATGGGCATGCTCGACATGGCCACCTATACGCAGCTGCAGGCGGCGGACGCCATGCGCGATGCGGCTCAAAATCAAAGCGGCGGAGCGGGGTTGACCGCCGGGATCGGCGCCGGCATGGGCATTGGCAACCTGATGGGGCAGGCATTGCAAGGTGGTATGCAGTCCGGCTCGGCCCCGCAAAAGGGACCTTCGGGCGGCGCACCGGCTGGCGGATTGCCGGACGTGATGACCCCCGCCGAGGCAGCCGCGATCCTGAAGGTTACTGAAGCGGATGTCCTGGCCGCGATCAACGATGGCTCCCTGAAAGCCAAAAAACTTGGCGCCTCCTACCGCATCAGTAAGGACGCCCTGGAAGCATTCTTAAAAAGCTAGACTCGGTCACGGAGATATCCAAAAAAAGGAGTCCTCAACGGACTCCTTTTTTTGGATCAAAGCACTTGCTAGTTCGGATAGGTGTCCTCCGCCAGCCCAGAGATCACTTCGGATATCGCTTCGAGGATATCGCTCGCCAGGATCGAGGCGGAATTGCCAAGTGCATCCCCGGCAAGCAAACCTGCCTGCGCATGGATCCATGTCCCTGCGACCGCGGCCTGGAACGCCTCCAGGCCCTGCGCACGCAGCCCAGCAATCAAGCCAGCTAACACATCCCCGGAGCCGGCCCTGGCCAAGGCCGCAGTGGCCACCGGGATGGTCATGGTCTTTCCATCCGGCGCGGCGATCACAGTGAAGGCACCTTTCAAAACGACCACGTGCCCCCAGTTTATGGCGAATTGCCTGGCCGTCGCCAGACGATCCTTTTGTATGTTTTCAATCGAAAGGCCGGTCAGAACAGACATCTCTCCGGGATGAGGCGTCAGGATGGAATTAGCCGGAAGCAGCTTAGCCCAATTATCCAATTTCGCCAGCAATTTCAGCCCATCCGCATCGATGACCAGTGGAGGCAAACCCTGAAATTTCGATTTCTCGGGCGCTTCACTCGATCGGATGAAGCCGATCTTCCCGCTGGATTTCTTGGCAGCACGGGGGTCTGTGAGCAAATTCTCAAGAAACTCACGGGTGGTATCTTCCAGGCCAAATCCAGGCCCAATCAACGCCGCCGTAACCCGCTCCAGGTTCTGAGCCACCACATCCACCGCCTGGGCAGCAATCACCCCCAGCTCATGCGGCAGGAGCAGCCAGGTCGCTTCCGGGAAGTGTCCTGCCAGCGCAATATGCAGGGGCGCTGGCACAGCCAGGGTGACCAGACCCACGCCCCCGCGATAGGCCGCTTTTCCGGCCAGCAGGGCTGCCCCGGTGAAGTTAATGGACCCAGCCAAAATGAGGGCTGTTCCGAAGGTACCCTTATAAGCATCGGTGGGGCGCTTCGGGAGCCACGAATCGACCAGGATCTCATCGGCGACTTCATTTTGGACCGATTCCCAGGATGGGTATTTGTCCAAGACGCCGATGTCGACCACCCGGATCTCGCCTGCCAGGTCGAATGCGGGCAGCTTAAGCAGGCCTTGTTTGATCGCGGCCATGGTGATCGTGGCATCCGCCGGGATAGTTTCAGCAGCTGCCTCGCCCGTATCGCAATCGACGCCGGAGGGGCAATCGACCGCGATCATATAAGGCGGCCATTCCATTCCTTCAACGGCAGCTTTTGTGCGCGCCAGAATGGCGCTGATCTCTTCCTTAAGGGGCAGTTTAATTCCGGTCCCCAGCACGCCGTCCAAAACGACATCCGCGTTCTCAAGAAAGGTCGTCAGCCTTGTAAAATCGGTGTCCTTGTCGGCGAGAACAACCTCCCCGTCCGCCTCCTCAAGCTGCTTGACCAATGGGTCTGCACCTGCCTTGCGGCGGATGAGATACGCACGCGCTTTCCAGCCTTTTTCAGCCAGATAGGTCAGGGCCACCAGGGTATCGCCCCCGTTATTACCGGAGCCGACCAACCCCAGAACCTGCATTTCTTCTTCGTCATCCTGGCTGTATGCCAGGCGCAACACCTCTCTGGCAAGGTTATGCCCGGCATTTTCCATCATCAAGGCGTAGGTCAACCCACCTGCGTCCGCTTCCTCTTCGATCGCCTTCATTTCCGTTACAGTGACAAGTTTCATGATGCTATCCTTTTCTTTTCCTTTTCATCCAACAACCCGTCTCGATTCTACCAAATCTAATCACCGAAAAAGATCAACTCAAGGCATCAACCCCAAAATTCCTCCGCCACGTCCTCCAGGCTCAGGCTAAGAAGCTTCGCCCGTGTCGGGCGACCGGTAACCGGGTCCCAGCCTCGCGCTGAATAATATGCCGCCAGCATCCCATCGATATCGGGGACAAAACCAACCCCCGGTCCATCCGGGAACGGTTCCAGCAAGGCCTTGGGCAGTCGATCGTTGCTGCGGGTCAGACCCATGCGGTTATTAATGGCCCGCTTGAGATTCCAGCCTCTCTCACCGCTCCGCATCATCTCTTCCATCCCCCAATCCAGGCCGCAAACCGCGTTAACCAGTTCCAGAGCGGTCTCTGCGGGAACGTTCGACAACAGGCACATCACCAGAGAATCTGCCACACAGCGCCAGTCCTGATGGTGTGCGACATTGGCAGATTTTTCAGCACCAGCCTGCTTGTCGAAGAGGGCGATCCCTAAATTTGGCGCCACCTGGCCCCAATCCACAAAGAAGTAATCCGATTTATTGTGGCACGCGCCGCGCGGGCTGGTTGCATAGACCAACGCCATCCCGGAGACGCCGCGCGGATCATGGTAAGGGACTTCCAGGCCGTTCACCTGCACGGCTTCCTCTTCGGCACCGAAGTCCGCGCCAAAACGACGGCACCCGTTCGCCAGGCGGTCTCCGATGCCCTCACGGCGAGCGATTAAATGGACCAGCCTTTCGGCGCCTTGAACATCTCCCCAGACCAGTGGGAAGCCAACATCCTTTTCTGTAAGGATGCCCAGCTCATATAGATGATACGCCAGCCCGATCGTGTTGGAAGTACTGATGGTGTCCATGCCGTACCGATCGCAAAGCTCACCCAGCCGTACGATCGATATCAGATCCGTGTTCATGAGATTCGGCCCGAACCCGACGATGGTCTCGTATTCCGGTCCTTTACGACGGACACCATCCCCGAGATCGACCACCCTGCCGCAGGCAATGACACAGGCGTGACAGGTGCTCACCCCCTTCAGGATAGTCTCCGCCATGGTCGATCCAGAGACCTGATCGACACCTTCCATGGTCCCCCGGTGAAAATATTTCTTGGGCATCGTCCCCAAATAATCTGCATAATCGGCGACGCCGGATGTACCCAGCGCATGCAGGACATCGCCAAAATTGTCAGCTTTCACGGCACGGTTCGCCTCAGAGCGCCTCGGCGCATAAAGCTCCGACCGTGCCAGGGGGAGATCTTTTTTACTCCCTCTAACGGCCACCCCCTTGAGGTTTTTGGAGCCGGCAACCGCACCCAATCCCGTCCGGCCGGCCGTGCGACCGTGGTCGCAGAAAAGTCCGGCGAAGAGGACTTGCTTCTCGCCGGCCGGTCCGATTGTTAAGACATGCACGCCGAGCTCCCCAATCTGCTTCTTGATGGTTTCCTGCGACTGGTAGGTATCCAATCCCCAGACGTTCTCGGCGCTACGGAATTCAAGCCGCCCGTCCTCCAGCCAAAGATAGACCGGCTGTTCAGACTTGCCAGTGATCCACAAGCCGTCATAACCGGTAAAGCGCAGTTCGGGCCCCCAGAAGCCTCCGCAGTTGGATTCGGCCCACAATCCGGTGGCCGGCGATTTTCCACAGACGACAAAGCGGCCCACTGTCGGACCAGCCGTCCCAGTCAGTGGACCGACCAGGAAGAGCAGCGGCGAGCCGGGAGAAAGCGGATCCAAATCCGAACGGAGATCCGTATAAAGAAGCCGGGCGGCCAGCGAAGCGCCGCCGAGAAACTCCCGCTCCCAATTGGCAGGAATCCGATATTCGCTGGCGGTATGGGCTGTGAGATCGATTTTGAGGATTGGTTGCATGAATCAAATAACTCTAAGTCAGGATCTCCGTGGTGATCTCCCGCGCACAACGGACAAAATCCAGCACGACTGGTATGCTCCGCATCATCACGGCCATATTGCCCTGCACGCTGAGCTTCCGGGTCAACATGGCTGTCATCGGTTCGATTTCACCTTTGAGAATTTTAACGAAGTTTTCGTAGGGAGCTGTCAGAACGAAGGCAGATTTGATGCTCAAGCCATTCATCACCTCCGCCCGGCGGCAGGTCCCATGCCAGAGGTCGAAATAGTAATACTTCGTCTCCTTGACGGGGCCAGAGGGTTCGATGGCGAAGGTGATATCACCCTCCCATTTCTTGGCGATCTGGGCATAATGCGGATCGGAGTTCAATTTCTGACCGAAGTCTTTTACCCATTCCGGACTGGGAAAGGTGGACGCCATAGGGTCACTCCAAAATTGAATAGGCCTATTCCTTCAAAGGGGAGGCACTCGAAAGATCACCTACCGCTTCGAAGCTGCTTCAGGTCAAAACTATCAAAATTGCCGTCCACGAGGACGGCCTTCAAACCGGGCTAGTTCTCGATGACCAAGACACGCCTTGCCGACCAGGGCGAGTTTAGAACGGAGGGCCATCACAATGTGGAGGCCTTTCTCCGATCTGATCTCCTCCAGATTTCTAGGTGAGGATCTTGCTCAGAAAAGCCTTCGTGCGCTCTTCGCGCGGGTTATTGAACAACCCATCAGGGGTGGTATCTTCAAGAATGCGGCCTTCATCAACGAAAAGGATGCGGTTGGCCGCCGCGCGCACAAAGCCCATCTCGTGGGACACAACGATCATCGTATTTTCCTTGGCCAGTTCCTTCATGACATCCAGCACCTCCCCGATCATTTCTGGGTCCAGGGCGGAGGTCGGTTCATCAAACAGCATCAGGGTCGGTTTCATCGCCAGGGCCCGGGCAATGGCGATACGTTGCTGCTGACCGCCGGAAAGCTGGTTGGGGTATTTATCCCGCTTGTCGGATAATCCCACCCTTGCCAGAAGGCGTTCTGCATCGGCCTCGGCCTGATCACGCGGCACCTTCCGAACATTGAGCGGCGCTTCGATGATGTTCTCCAGGGCCGTCAGGTGAGGAAACAGATTAAAGCGCTGGAACACCATGCCGATCTCAGCCCGCTGCATGGCGATATTTTTCTCGGAATCCTCCACCAGTTTTCCATTGACCTCATGGTAACCGATCATTTTCCCGTTGACAAAGATGTGCCCGCTGTTGATTTTTTCCAGGTGGTTGATACAGCGCAGCAAGGTGCTCTTTCCGGCTCCCGAAGGTCCGATGATTACCACTACCTCGTTTTTGTGCACCAGCATATCGATGTCTTTCAAGATATGCATGCTGCCGAAGAATTTATTCACTTTTTCGGCCTGGACCACTACAGATTCATCCGACGGGATTGAGGTTGAATAAAGATTCGTGTTCATCAATGCGCTCCCATCCTCACGCCGGTAAGGCGTTCAAAAAAGCCCGGTACCCTTTCAACGCCTTTGCGTTCTCCAAGCCCTGCCTCGATGCGACTCTGAATATATGACCAGACCGTTGTCATCGCCAGGTAGTAAATCGAAGCATCCAGATAAAGCTCGAACGGTTTAAACAGCTGGGCATTGATCTGCTCGTACGCATAGAAGAGCTCACCGGCCGAGATTACGGTCATCAGCGTGGTGGTCTTCATCATATTGTTGAACTCGTTGCCGAGAGGTGGGATGATCACCTTGGCCGCTTGAGGCAGGACGATGCGACGCATGGCCAAACCGAAGGTCATCCCGAGCGATTTAGCGGCCTCCATCTGGCCGGTATCGACGGCCTGGATCCCAGCCCTGACGATCTCGGCCATGTAAGCCCCCTCATTAACACCAAGAGCTAGAACACCCGCCTGGATCGCCCCAATGATTGTCAGGCCCCAAATGTGGACATCAGGAAAATTATAGATGTGGGTGACCCCAAGACCATAGTACAGTAGCATCATCTGTACCAACAGCGGTGTCCCCCGGAAGAACCAGATATAGGCATCGGCGAGGGCGCGCAGGGGCGCGAACTTGGACATCTTTCCAAGGGCAGCGAACAGCCCGAGGATCACGCCCATCACCTGGGCAATGATGCTAACGACGATCGTCGCGATCAGGCCATGCAGGACGAGTGGGTTTTGAAACGCAGTAACCGGCCACAAATATTTCCAGAATAACGCCCAATCAAAATGATACATAACGGCCTCACTCGACCCCGAATATGATCATATCCCTTTCAGCTGAATACCCTCGGCTGTCTAGGCTGGAGTAAAGCGGCGGGGATAGAGTCCTGCTGACCCCAGATCAAGGGATAATTCTTGGGTTTTATTATCAAGAAGGGATGTCCCGATCATATGCACCGTCCAGGACATCCCTTCTTTTTCTGTTCACGTTACGGCAGGGTCACTGCCCCGTTGGTGAGGTTCCATTTGGTCAGGATCTTAGTGTAAGTTCCATCTGCCATCATGCTCTTAAGAGCGGTTTGAATGGCGGCCCCAACCGGTGAAAGAGGCGCATTGGTGCAGTCAGTGGCTGAACCGCAGGGGACCCCGATCCCTTCCAGGGCGGGTTCCAACACCTGACCGCCAGCCGCCAGCTCAAACTGGTCGGGGTGCAAGACGGTATAGTAGGCTGCAACCGGTGAGTCGGCCGAATAGATGACCACCTTGCCGGATTGGAGCATCTGCAGTGCATCCGTATCCTTCTGGGCCACGACGACATTGATAGGCTGCTTGCCCGCTGCGACGCACTGCTGGGTCAGGCCTTTGCCTGTGTAATCCCCGGTGCCTTGCAGGTAGTCGGCTTCGGTCGTGCCACTTTCCGCCGCGGCTGACTTTCCGCACAGGTCCATAGGCGTATTGATCTTGTTGGGGTTGCCCTTGACAGTAACAAATGATTGCCCGGCTTGGAAATATTTGATCTGGCTGATCTGCTTTGAGCGGTCGGCAGTGATGTTCATGGCAGAGATGATCGCATCGCATTTGCCGCCGGTGACCGCCTCGATGATCGAGTCAAAAACACTGTTGACAAACACAGGTTGTAACCCCAGTCGGTTCGCGATCTCATTGCCGATCTCGATATCCATGCCCGCGGGGTTGCCCTTATCGTCGAAATATTCCTGGGGAGGGTAAGGGAAATCCGTGCAGAACAACAGGTGTCCCTTCTGAGCCAGCTGGTCCGGAGGGATCGTGGCAACGGGCGTCCCCACAGCCGTTGTGGTGGTGCTGGCTGCCGGTGCGCAGGCCACTAGCACTATGGCGACCAGCATGATCAAGCTAGCAAAACGAATGGCTTTCATCCTCTTCCTCCTTAATGTTCGGAACAATGGTTTTTCAGGCTAACCAACGATGGTCCACCTGACCAGTGCGCTGGGAGGGACTTGAACCCTCACGCCTTGCGGCACATGGCCCTCAACCATTATACTGGCTGAGCCCAATTCCAACACAGGGATACCTGGAACAACTTGACTATGTGCTCATAATCTCGGAAAACCGTGTGCCCAGTCACACGGTTTTCCTCCGTGTGGCCGGGCACTGATTTGGTAGAGTAAGTCTATACGCGAGGGTTCGTAAGCTGACATCTCTCGGGGAACCATATTAGATTTTAGCGCAATACTTGAAAGCGGACGGATTCTTTAAGATTCCAATATTATGCGCTGTCTAGTGGATTCAACCGGGTTTTGGTTATCGGGAGGCAATAGTGATAGCTAACACACTCATCGCCTTCTGCCCTCCACAACCCCAGCTGAATGGCTTACGATCGGGGGCAAGGAGAAAAATCATGATTACTCAAATTACCCCAATCCTCGAAATGACCGTCCTAGAAGCAACTCTATTTGTCCCGGACATTCGCTATCTTTATCCTGAGCGGCGGCATTGATGAGGCCGCCACGAAACAAATGAGCTTGGCAGAGTACGAGGCGGCCGAGAATCTAATGAACCTGGTAAGCGCCGGTACGTTGTCCTGGTATCCAGCCGAGCCGGTCCCAGGATGGGAGAAATAACCTTGGACGTCTCCAGACGTCGAAGCAATCTGAATCCACCACGGACCAGCTCAGCCCCGCCCTCACCCGGCGGGTTTTGTTTTGGGCCGGTTTCCACGGGAACGGCGCGATAATGGAGACAATGTAGTCTTGCCATCAGGCTTTTCCAGAAGAGTGAAATATGAAGAAATGCCCATACTGCGCCGAAGAGATCCAGGACGAGGCCATTGTCTGCAGCTACTGTGGACGCGAATTGACATCTCAGGCAATTCCGGCACCCGTTGTTCCTGTAGCGGCTGGGGTCCAGCATCCCCCAAAAAAGAAATCATGGCTGCAGCATTGGCGAATCCTAGCATTTGTCATCGTGGTTGCAGTTCTAATCATAATCATCCGGGCCAGATCCTCCACTACCTCGACCTCAACAAGTACGCCAATACCGGCGGGAACGATAGGAACGATAAGCAATCCTTATCCCCTTGGCGCTTCAGAATCTTTCCACTTAGGCACAGGTTCGACTCCTATAGCAACCATTACACTTGAAGTTGTGCGGGTTGTACGTGGACAGGGTATTGTTGTCGATAACAGTTATACCGAAGAACAATTATCCAGAGGAATGGAGTGGATCGCTGTTCAAGTGAAAATCACGCTTGTATCTGGACAATATAATGCAAACTGGGCGGACTTTGGCGTCACATCCAAGGGACAGCTCTTCGGTGATATGAAGGATCCGTGCACACGGGCCGTAAATTGTCAATCTAGCTATCAGGTTATAGATGCGAATTTGGTTAGGCCTGTGTCGATAACTGGGTGGGTTATCGAGCCAGTATTCCAGGGTGACTCCAATCCACTCTTGGTTTTCTATACATCTGCACCATCCTACTTCTTCGCTTTGAAATAAGAGAATAAGTTGTATGACCAGAAAGCGGGTAGCTCAACCTCCCCGCCCTCACCAGGCGGGTTTTTGTTTCTGCGCGATAATTGGACAATACAGAAAGGTCGATTATATTACTATAAAGGGCATTCCACATTGGGATTATCGTTTCGAACTGTACGATAGAGGGCAGATATCGGACAGTAAACTCGAAGAAGAGGTTAAAAAACTTGGGGAGGATGGATGGGAACTTGCCGCAATAACTAAATCACATGGCATCACTACCAAAGAAATATGGGTGTTCAAGTACCAATCTTTTGCCTGATCTAACAATCCCCGCCCAATCAGGCAGGGGTTTTTGATATTGCGCTGTAATGGCATTCTAGAAGGTGAGCGCGATAATGAATACATGGTAGATTGTTGAAGAGAATTGACAATGAAAAACAAACTGCTCGTTACTATTGCCATTCTGGTTATTACTGGAAGCGTCCTGGCATGCAGTTCGGGTATATCGCCGGCGGACATTCAAGCCGCTATTGTACAAACCGAGACAGCCTGGACGCCTGTTCCATCACAAACAGCTTATCCTACCTATACACCGTATGTCGTCACGCGCGTGGTTATACAAACACCAGCGCCGAATTTAAACAATCCGAGCTGTAAACCCATTACAGATATGGACTATTCCGATAACACAAAAATAGCGGTTGAGCTTCAGTATTATGTGAGCAACTTGCCCGACGTGCACCAAGTCTCTTACACAATTCCAGAAAAGCTGTATACCAACACTGTATCTGAATTGATCTTTGTACAGTATGTCGGAACGGATGGTAAACCATACGCCAAAAGATATATTGTCTACATTAAGGAATTTGGCTGGGAAAACGCAGTATTTTCGATTGACGGGCAGTGTTGGATTGATCCGCCTCATTGAGAGGGTATAAGGTTGCCTGACGTTGTGAAAACCTATTCCGTCCGCGCTGGGTTATCAGCCTGCCCAATCACGCCTCCGCCTTCACCCTGCGGGGGTTTTGTTTATTACGGACTTGCGCGCGTTTTGCAATATATGGCGCGATAATGGCTACAAGGATCATTATTGGAGGGAGTAGAAAATGGACAAGATAATATTTCTCATATAGTTCTAACTATAACTGATGGATTGGAGTGTAAAAATGCAATTTTCACAGTATGAACTATATGACCTGATAAACAGGCCAGGCCCGTTATGGTTATACAAGGCCGACCTCTCCGGGGCCCGCTTGGCAAGGGCTAACCTGCACGAGGCTAAGTTGAGCAAGGCTAACCTGTCCGAGGCTGATCTTGAAGGGGCCGACCTAGCTGGAGCCGACCTGTCCGAGGCCAATCTGTCCGGGGCCGACCTGTGCGGAGCTAACCTGTCCGGGGCTGATCTGGAAGGGGCCGACCTGTTCAAGGCCGACCTGTCCGGAGCCCGCTTGACCAGGGCCGACCTGTCTAGGGCTAACCTGTCCGGGGCTGAGCTGGAAGGGGCTGACCTGTTCAAAGCCGACCTGTCCGGGGCCAATCTGTCCGGGGCCGACCTTTCCGAGATTAAGCTGCTTGGGACTAAATATTCTCAAAATACAAAATGGCCTGATGGTTTTGACCCAAAGGCGGCCGTGGTATAACTCAAAACATGAAAATAATAGCGATTGCCAACCATAAAGGTGGCTTCGGTCCAGCTGCAGAAGTATTCCCCCGCCCGGCGGGGGTTTTGTTTTGGATGGGCGTTTGCTCAGTAAGCAAGCGGTCGAATAGTCTAACGCGTCAGACTATTCATCCGTAAAAAATACCCCAATTGGAGAATTTTTACCAGGAGGCAAGCGATCAAAAAGCCACAGTTGTGGCTATTTCAGTCGCGCCGGGTTGTCAGCCGGCCTAGTGGGTGCCGAAAGATAAGGATCGAAAGGAAGCGAGGTCAGGTGCTTTTATTGGGGTTGGTCGCCCGCATTCGAATGCCCACGCCAATCAAGGCGATGATAACTCCAACAACAGCCATTGTTATCTTTTTCCATCCGAATCCCAAGGATGGAAATCCGATGAAACCCATCAGTAATACAGCTATAACCATAAGAACACCCACAACGATCAGGACAACGCCAAGAGTTTTGTTTGACATGTGAGTCTCCTTCGACGTAACGCGTGGTTTTCCAGACTGCCATTTTCTAGTAGATAACCCTTTGTTGCTAGCTTAATGATAGTGTAAGATTTTTCTGGAAAAATGTCTTCGACATAATTATAAACAAATTCATCTCGGCACGGTTGCCTTAAAACTGATCCCCTTTCCTCACTTTGGTGGTCATCTATCCAGTCGGACAGGGTTATGCGTGCGGGGTTATGTATGATACGTCTACCGGAAACTGGATAATGCTATACATGCGGTGATGGATAGGGGGTTTTTTTCAGCCGTGCTGGGTTGTCAGCCGGGCCGGTTGGCAGATAAGTACAAGTGCCAGCGTGCGTTTTTTCGGCAACGGCGCGATAATGGTAATAAGGTTTGATGATTCATCTCGGCTGAAAAGCTTTTTAAATAGGTTATTCGGCGGCCTAGAATACACTAATCTTATATACATGAATACTCCCACTCCTGCCCCGATTCGCTGGGCTGAGGACCTTCCCGACGGCAGCCCGCCATCTGATGCCCTTCCCCCACAGAACGAAGAATTCTTTCGTCTTGTCTCAACTATTCCACCTAGTGAACGGGACTTTTAGTCACAGCGTAAACTTCACCCCGGAAAGCTCTGGCACTTGGATGAGTGCATAGTCAGATCCTGCTCCCTGACCACTTCATACCAAACTTGTGCTGACCTCTTAAAGTTACCGACAAATAGGAACAAGCAGGTTGTATCTCTCGCACTACCGCCAGAATCTGGGGCGGTCAAACCCACTGGAAGGCAACAGTACCACATCTCGTGGTGGCGCTGCCACGATTTCGACCCTATTCCTTGTTGTGCAACCGTCAATTTAGATAGCCACGATGGCGGTTAACGATGAGACAGTTGATATTGCGGGACACCATAGTTTTCTACGACACTCCACAGGTGTTTACTGCACTTGATCAGTTTGGTTCGACCTATCTCTGCCTTCTTGTTGAGGAGGGTGATCAAGAGGATAAGTACCTTTGTACACCAATTTCTAGCGCCACCTCAGCAAAACTCACTGACGGACTTCTCGACCTTAGGGAGGTTTTCGAGCACCCAGAGCTTCCCGACTACTTTATTGTTCAAGCGGAGTCTGGCGATATGTCGAGGATGACCGCAACCGCTATTGACCCAAACTCAATTCCTTCGAGCTGGCTTCCCGATCCTGGTTTTCGCATCACCCCCTCGCGGCGGCCTAACATCGAGGTAATCCAAGAGTCCCTTCAGCGCAATCGTGCAGTAATTCATTGAAGTCTGAACCCCCCAGAAGCCAGAGATGATCCAAAGGTTTCCATTGAGCATCTCAGTCAGGCTGGTAAGTTCATCCAGCGACTTGTAAGGTATGCGTACCGAAAGGCTCTACGGGATGTATCTGGTATAACCCACGAGGCAATCCTAGACCCAGCTAACTACGAACTCCAAGTTTTTGCTTTCTCTCGGGGTTCCTTCACGCTTCACATGCAATCTTCCGCTCCGGCGGATCTCGTTGGTTACGCACAGATCGCTAAGGCATTTGACATCATAGACTCCGTTGTTAACCTCATTGACGACCCTGAATCCTCCGTTGAGCGCGTCGCTCAAATCGGAGGCCATTTCGCCACGGCATATAAAGAATTGCTCGCGTTCATTGCAGACAGTGAAACGAGCATTGAATACCAATGGGCTATGCCAGAAAAGAAGATACCAACAAGTCACCGAATTGGAACGGTACAAGCTAAACCGGTCTACGAGGCGATCGCTCGACGAGTCGATATCGGCATCGAGCGCATTACCCTCTCCAGGAGGCTCACAAAAGTAGACGAGAAATACCAGAATTGGCGACTTGTGAACGACCAAGATGGGAAGGAATACAGTGGTAGCTCCGATATAAACCTTGCTGGGCTCATTATTGAAACTAAGAAGTACCTTTTTGAGTGCGAGGAAAGGCTTGGGGAAGAGAGGGGAACAGGTAGGGAAATTGCCCGCCTGTTCCTAATTTCCTTCAAGCCACTCTGACGATCCGCTTCGCTTAGGCCATCATTTACATATTATCGACCGAGCCGGCTACGTTAGAGCGCCCAACCTTCGACTGGCGATGCCCGGCGGTGCGCGGCGTCGATATCCACCTGCGCGAGGGCGATATAGCGTCTAACCATCTCCATCGACGAATGCCCAAGGATCTCCTGCAGGGTGTACGGATCTCCCCCGTTTCTTAGATACATGATTGCGAACGTATGCCGGAAGCAGTGCGGGTTGGCAGAGATGCCGGCGCGCTGACCGATCCGCTGGACCAGGTGCGCGAGGCTGTTCCGGGTGAACGGGAACGGCTTGCCCTCA
>Ga0116137_1001319_pt1 | contig 16762 bp, 7 predicted proteins | sample June2015DPH_20_1_3_FD_88973 | JGI IMG/M metagenome (GOLD analysis project Ga0116137, IMG submission 88973) | Peatland microbial communities from SPRUCE experiment site at the Marcell Experimental Forest, Minnesota, USA - June2015DPH_20_100 | ecosystem: Environmental > Terrestrial > Soil >...
CGAACACCCTCCTTCAGCGCCTCATTAGGGTCGGGGTTCGATACGTGCAATGCCGGGGCGAGCCCGGCAAGGATCCCGGTGAGGAGCGTCACCACGAGAGTGAACGCCAGGACTCCGGAATCAACCTTCATGTGCTTTATTCCCGGTATGTGCTGAACGATGAACGGCGGGATGGTCCGCTGCATGAGTTCGCCTCCCCAACTGGCGAGTAGCACTCCCACCAGTCCGCCGAGCAGGGCCAGCACCACACTTTCCACCAGTAACTGCCGCGCAATCTGCCACCGGCTCGCGCCTAGTGCAAGGCGCACCGCGAGTTCCTTCTGCCGTGCGGTGGCGCGGGCCAACTGAAGATTCGCCACATTGGCGCAAGCGAGAAGCAGAACGAACACCGCGGCGCCCATCAGCACAAGGAGGAACTGCCGGGAACCGGTCGTGAGATCTTCGACCAGACTCACCACTCTCACCCCGTGGCCGGCGTTCGTCTGCGGATATTGCTGCGCCAAGTGGGCTGCGATGGTCTCAAGATCCGCCTGCGCCTGCGCCATGGCGGTCCCGGATTTCAAGCGGCCAATGACTTCCAAATAGTGCCCCGCGCGGTCCGCGTTTTGGGCAGCGCTGAGGTCGAGAGGAGCCCAAGCCTCGCCTCCCACGGGATACTCGAAGTCCGCAGGCATGACGCCGATGACGGTGAATTCCTGCCCATTCAAGTGCAGGCTCTTGCCGACAATGCCGCGGTCGGCACCAAGGTGCCGCTGCCAGAATCCATAGCTAAGAACCACGACGGACGTATGCCCGGCCTCGAAATCGCCCGCGGTGATGCCCCGGCCAAATTGGGGCGGCATCCCCAGCAGGGGGAAGAAGTCGGCGGTGACCTGATAGCCCTCGACGCGCTCGGCAACGCCCGCGCCGGTCAGGTTGACGTCCCAGCCATGACCGGCCGCGAGCATGTCGAACCCTTTGCTCTGCTCCTTCCAGTCACGGAAGTTGGCTGGAGCGGCCTTGATATGGTTCTCATTCTGCTTCTGCACGGTCTCCCGCACGGCAACGATTCGGTCGAGATGCTTGAACGCAAAGGGGTGAAGCAGCATGCCGTTTACACCGCTGAAGATGGAGGTGTTGGCCCCAATGCCGAGGGCCAGCGCAATCACCGCGACGGCTGTAAAGCCGGGGTCCTTGGCCAGCATGCGTAGGCCGTATTTCAAATCCTGGAGCAGAGTCACCATCATTCACCTCAACAGTTCGCAAGCTGTCAGCTGTCAGCTTTCAGCTATCAGCAAACAACTAATGCGACCGGCGGCAAGCTAACCGCTGACCCGCCGCGGCGGGAAAGCTGACAGCTTCATTCATACCGCAACGCCTCCATGGGATCGACCTTCGCCGCCCGGCGCGCAGGCAAGTAGGCGGCAAGCAAGCCAGTCAAGGCAACCAGCAGGCCGGATAAACCCAGGACCGCGGGGTTCACAGCCGAAACGCCGAACAACATGCTTTGCAGCAAGCGGTCTGCGGCCAGCGAAGCGGCGAGACCCAGCACCAACCCGGCTGCCAACAGCACCAGCGCCTGCTTGAGCACCATCGAAAGCACCATGGAGCGGCTAGCGCCCAGCGCGATTCGAACTCCGATTTCGCGTGTGCGCCGCGTCACGGAGTAGGCCATCACGCCGTAGAGCCCCACCATGGTTAACAGCAGCGCGACCCCGGCAAAGCAGCCCAGCAGCACGGTGTGGAAGCGCGGCTCAGTGACTTGGGTGGAGAGCAGTTCCTCCATGGTCCTCATTTGAAAAACGGGAACCATCGGGTCAAGCGCCGCCATCTCTTTGCGAGCCGCCGATTCCAACATCCGGGGTGGAACGGCGGTGCGCAGAATAACCGGCGGTGCTTGCCAGGGAAGCTGCTTGTACGGGAAGTAGTAGGTGGGCTGGGGCTCGGCGTCCATGGCAAACAGCTTGGCGCTACCCACCACGCCCACAATTTCACGTATTGGTTCTCCGTTTTCGCCCGGGCCTGAGGCGCCGGACGTGATGCGCTTGCCGATCACGTCTTCACCCGGAAAGAACTGGTCGGCGAATGCCTTGTTGACAATCAGCACCCGCAAAGCCTTCGCGTCATCATGGTCATTGAAGAACCGGCCTTTGAGCAGGGGGATGCCTGCGGTCCGGAAGTAGTCCGGCGTGGCAAAGGCCATGCGTGTATGGGGCCGGTTCGGATGTGCTGCCGGACGCTCTTCGATATTGAACGCGACCGTAGCATTATCGCCGCCGAGCGTCAGGGGCCACACTCCCGCTGCTGATTCGACGCCGGGCAGGGCGCGCATGCGCGCCAGCAATTGGTCGTAGAAGGCCACTTGCTGAGCAGTGTTGTACTGCGGCTCGGGCAGGCTGAACCAAAAGGTCAGCAGATGGTCCGGTTTCAGGCCCAGGTCGCTTCTTTCGAGGCGCAGAAAACTCGCCATCAACAATCCCGCTGCGGTGACGAGGACCAGGCCCAGCGTTACCTGAGCGATCACCAGGGTGCTGCGGGTCCGATCGTGCTTGCAGGTGCTGGCCCTGCTTCCCTCTTTCAGCGAAGAAGCGAAATCAACTTTGGACGCGTGCAGCGCCGGCGCCAAGCCAAAGAAAACGCTGGTGAGGAAAGTGAGGAGCAGCGAAAACCCGAGCAAACGCGCGTCGATACTGGTTTGCGCAAGGCGCGGAATGCTCTGGCCTCCGAGGGGCAGCACCACGCCCAGAGCATATTCGGCCAAGAGCGTGCCGGCCGCGCATCCGAGAATGGCCAGCAGCAGACTTTCAGTCAGCAGTTGACGCACCACTCGCCCGCGACTGGCGCCCATGGCGGCGCGCACTGCCATCTCCTGCTCGCGATTGGCCGTCCGAGCCAGAAGGAGATTGGCAATGTTGGCGCAAGCGATTAGCAGGACCAAGCCCACCGCGCCGAGCAAAATCAGCAGCGGTGTGCGCGATTCACCGACCAAGGTTTCAAGTTCCGGTCGAACCGAGGCTTGGGGGGCATTAGTGTTGGAGTCCGGGTACTGCTTGGCGAGGGCCGCTGCGATAACGTTGAGATCGGCGCGCGCCTGTTCGATGCTGACGCCCCGCTTGAGGCGTCCGAGCGCCGTCAGCAGGTGAGCGCCGCGCTGTTCGGCGATGGGGTGATCGCCCGGCAGTGCTTCCCGATCCGCCGCGATGGTAGTCCAGAGCTGGATACGGGGTTCGTTCACCGGAAAGGCGAAACCGGCTGGGGCCACGCCAATCACCGTATAGGGATTTCGATCGAGTGTGATCGTGCGTCCCACGGTGCCGCGGTCACCTCCGAACTGCCTCTGCCAAAGCGTGTGACTGAGCACCACCACGTGCGTGCCCGCCGCTTCTTCAGACTGCAAAAAGCCGCGGCCCAACGCAGGCTGAATCCCGAGGGCTGGGAACAGATCCCACGTGACCATCTCACCGTCGAGCTGTATGGGTGTTCCGACGCCCGCAAGGGCCAGGTTCGTGTCGCGGGAGGTCACCAGATGCTCGAATACACGGTTCTGCGTCCGGAAGTCGAAAAAGTCGGGGTAAGAGAGCGGATTCGGGACCGGCGTGCCGTGCGTCCACATCGATTCTACGGTCACCAGCCGATCAGGTTGGGCGTAAGGCAGCGGCTTGAGCAAGACGGTGTTGACCACGCTGAAGACTGCGGTGCTAGCGCCGATTCCCAGCGCCAGGGTAAGCACCGCCGCGGCCGTGAAGCCGGGGTTCTTGGCCAGCATGCGTAAGCCGTAGCGCAAGTCCTGGAGTAGAGTCAACATCATTCACCTCACCAGAGGGCAAGCTGTCAGCCATCCGCTTTCAGCTATCAGCAAGCAACTGCAGATTCTTCGGTTGCTGGTTGCTGACGGCTGAGAGCTGACAGCTTTATTCGTACCTAAGCGCCACCATGGGATCGACCTTAGTAGGCCGGCGCGACCCGTTGGGGAATTAGCACTTCGGTCAAAGCTTTTGCAGTTCAACAAAACCGCTCCGCCTCAAGAACCGGAGCATTTGTGTCTCCCGATCCGTTGGTTTGGAGCCCCCCAGCCAGTCCTTGAACCACCAATCCATGTAGTGGTTATATCCTTGGGCCTTCCAGTCCTCATTCAGGGCCAGATGCCGCTCCTTGTCATCGTATTGGCGCGTGATGTCTGCCACTTCCTCTTTGCTTAGCCGGTGATAGTTCTCGTAATGAATGACGCCAACTCCATCCAGCCGTCCTTTGCGAAACCGCGGTTCTTCGGTCGGATACCCCAAGACCAGCGCAATGAGCGGGAAACAAGACGTCTGGGGCAAATCCAGGAGTTTCCAGACTCTTTCCATGTCTCCGCGATGAATGCCGTTGGTAATCAGAGAGTCGATGCCTAAGGACTTGGCGGCAATTGCGGCCGTTTGGGCGGCCAGGACCGTGTTGATGCTGGCGGTGACAAAATTCTCGATGCTATCGGGAAAGTAGGAATACCCCAGAGACTCCGCACTGGCTTTCACGCGGTTGAAATCCACGCAATAGAGAAGCATGCAGCTTCCCTGATACGTGCACACGGCCTTCATCTTGGCCCGGTCTTTCACCACCACAATGGAATAGCTCTGCATGTTCGAGGCATTGGCGGCACGAACGCTGGCCTGCAGGATCGTCTGCAGCGCCGATTCCGGTAGCGGCTTGTCCAGAAAGTTCCCATGAATGGTTCTCAAGCTCCCGATCGTTTTGAGCGTTTCGTTCACAGGAGGAGGCGGTCCGCCCGCCGAGTTCGTTTGAGGATTTGCCGCGCGCGAACGGGGAGCCTCCGGCCCCAGCAGCAACAGCCCTCCGCCCATCGCGGCGCCTTGTTTGAGAAATGTTCGCCGATACGATTTCGTTTTCATGGAATGGTTCCTCCGCAGAATTCATACGCAAGTCTCGACCTCACCTGCCGAGACCGCAAGATACAGCTTGCACCGGCAGGCACTCAGCGTTCAGCTATCAGCTACTGCCCCAACCACCCCGCCTCCGATTTCTGGAGTCCGATGGTCCGATCCAGATCGGACCAGCAATCGGACCTGCGGGCTCCCCTCCTTAGCAAGGAGGGGACTCAGGGGTGGTGCTGACCGCTGATTGCTGATAGCTTTACTCATACCTCAGCGCCACCATGGGATCGACGTTGGCCGCGCGGCGGGCGGGAAGCAAGCAGGCCAGGAAGGCCACCAGCAGAAACATGCCCGTGCTGCCGACGTACGTGATTAGGTCGCTCCCGGTGATCCCGAAAAGACTGCTCTGCAGGAGCCGGCCGACTCCCCAGGCCCCGGCCAATCCCACCAGGATCCCCGGCAGGACAAGCCTGAATCCCCGCCACAAGACGCCTTGCAGGATTTTTGCCCTGGACGCGCCGAGCGCCATGCGGATGCCCATCTCGCGCGTGCGGCGACTGACGATGAACGCGAGCACTCCGTAGATGCCTACCAAGGCCAGCAGCAGGGCAGTGCCAGCAAAAAAGGTGAACAGGCTCATGTTGAAACGGCGGCCGGAGAGGGTGCCGGCGATGCGGGCCGTCATGGGCTGCACATCGGAGATCGGCTGATCCCCGATGAGCGGCCGGAGAGTCGTGCGCACGGAGGCCACGAGGCTGGCGGGATCCATGCGGGTACGTATCGCCAAGTACATGTCCGTCGTCACGGGAATCTGATGCACCGACAAGTAGAATTCGGGATTCTCACCTCGATCCAGCCCATATTGAGTCGTGTTGCCCACGACACCAACGATCTGCACGAAGAGACGCGGTACGTTCGGGGGAGTCCGGAGACGGAACCGTTTGCCGACGGGATCTTCAACCGGCCAGTACTGTGCGGCCATGCGCTGACTGATGACCCCCTCGAGAGGCAGGTCCTTGAAGATGGTGGAGTAGTCCTGCTGCTTGATATCAAAGCCGGGGGGGACGACGGGTTGGGGTTCCCGGCCATTCAGCAACCGGCCGCGCACGAGGGGAATGCCCATGGTGCGGAAATAGCCCGCGCTCACAATATGTAAACTTACGTCAGAGGCATTGGCTGGTGCCGGCTCCGGCCGCCCCTCAGGATAAATGGGCAGACTGGAGTTCGTTCCGCTAAAGGGAAGCGTCGTGATGACGGCACACGTGTCCACTTCAGGCCGATTGCCGAAGGTCTCGAGAATCCGTTCGTAGTAAGCCGTGAAGCTGAATGGATCGTGCCAAAACTGCTCCTGGGACGGTGAGGGCAATCTCAACGCGAGGACGCGCTCCGGCTGGAAACCAGGGTCGACCTGTGCCAGCCGCCCCAGGCTGCGGATCATCAGACCGGCACCCACGAGCAGCGTGAACGCGAGGGCAATCTGGCTCACGACCAGCAGATCGCCGGCACGAAACCTGCCACCCGGCGTGCGCGCGACGCGCTCAGTGCCTTTCAGGGCGTCGATGGGATTGGCGTGCGACAACTGCCAGGCCGGAGCGAGACCGAAACCGATGCCGGTGGCTAGGGTGACGGAGACGACGAACAGCAGGACGCGCAAGTCGAGACCAGGGCCGGTGCCTGCCACTTGCTGCATCCCGAGCGGAACCAAGCGGAAAACCAAGTCATAGATCCACAGGCCAAACAGCCCACCAACCGCTCCCCCGCCGATCGCCAGCAGGAGACTCTCGGCCAGCAACTGGCGCATCAACTGGAGGCGTGAAGCGCCCAGGCCGACGCGGATGGCCATCTCACGCTGGCGGCCGGCGGAGCGGGCCAAGAGCATGTTGGCCAGATTGACGCAGGCGATCAGCAGGATGGTGCCCACTGCGCCGAGCAGCAGGAAGAGCTGCGTGCGCACCGGGCCCGCGATGTGTTCGCGCAGGGGCATGACGCTCGCCACGATGGCGGCGTTGGCTTCGGGATACTGTCCCTGGAGCCGCCGTGCGATCGTGTCCATCTGCGTCCGCGCGGTTTCCAGTGTCACGCTGGGCTTCAATCGCCCGATCACGAAAGTGTTCGCGCGCCTCATCCGGGCTGTCAAGCCCATCTGCTCTGCATACGGCGCCAGGGGCAGATACACATCGGCCGGCTGGATGAACCTGAAATCCGCGGGCAGGATGCCGGCCACGGTGACCGATTGCCCCTCCAGCGAAATCGTCCGGCCCACCAGATCCGGATCAGCGGCAAAGTACTTCTGCCACGCGGCGTACGAAATCCAGGCGACCGGGGCGGCCCCAGCCTGGTCGTCTTCGGCAATCATGCCCCGGCCCTGGACGATGCGGACTCCCAGTGCGGCGAAGAAGCCGTGCGAGACCATCAGGGTGGGAATCCGCTCCACGCTGTCAACCGTTCTTAACATTCCGCTGTCAATTTGGTAGATGGACAGTTCAGAGAAGACATTCTGCTGGGCACGCCAGTCGAGGAAGTTGGGATAGGAGACCGATCCATCGCGGGAGAAAGTGCTGTTGCGCTCTGTGATCCAGAGCAAACGGTCGGGATCGGGATAAGGCAGCGCGCGCAGGAATGTGGTGTTCACCACATTGAAGATCGCCGTGTTGGCCCCGATGCCCAGCGCCAGCGTCAGCACAGCCACAGCCGTGAATCCCGGGCTCTTGTGCAACTGCCGCAGCGCGTAACGGAAGTCTTGAAACAAACCCTGCATATAATTCCCTCTTTGAGCGCTCTCTTCCACCATCACCAGAAGCAATCTTGTCGCGAACAGTATCCCGTACAACTCTTTGAAAATAAGCCTGAACAGGAGCCCATAAGAACATTCCACCCCAGGAAATCCTCCCTTGGGATGTTTGCTATCGCCGTTCTCGTGTGGTTTCTTCCAGCACCGATGACCGCACCAGCATGCGCTCCTTTCTCCCTCGGTATTCTTCTGCAACACTTGCGGATATCAGCCTGCTGCGACATCGCTTACATGGATCTCGAATACGCAGCGCTTGCCGCCGCGCAGAACCGATTCCTTCAGCTCTACCCGGACCTTCCTCTGCAACAAGGTTTCCCAAGTATGCTGCTGCCAGCCCAAGGAGCAGTTGCAGACAACTTTTGGTGTGTTGCAGGACAAACTGTTCAACGGACAAAAGCAGTCAGTCCTGTCATCAGAGGCCATCGTGATCACGCCCTTTTCACGATCGTAGGTAACGTTGTCCCCCGACACGCCCTGCTTGATCAGCTGGCAGAAACCGTCGAGGTTGCCGCGAAATTTCTTTATCGTCTCATCACCCAAGCTCGAGCAATAGGTGCCAAGCTCGTGTAAGGTGTCGTTCAGCTCTTCTTCGCTCATCTGGCTTGATAGAATCTCCAGTAACTTGGCATAGCGCGGCTTGACGAATGGCAATCGCCAGTCCTCGGTCTTGGCAGTCTCAGCGGCGGACAGGTTAGCCACCGGAATCAAACTAGCTGTCGCACAGGCGCACAGACCGCCCGCGCAGTTCCTCAGGAATTCCTTTCTATTCATGGCTCCTCCAACGAAAAACAGTTGCTTTTGAACAACCGAAGCCGGCTACAACGGAACGTATCATTGAGCAGTGCCTTGATCGCACCAAGAACGGTGCGTTAGCGCCGCTGCCCAGCGCCAACGGCAGCACCGCGACGGCGGTAAAACCGGGACTCTTGGCCAGCATGCGAATCCCGTAGCGAACGTCTTGGACGAGTGCGTTCATAGTTTGTCTCCGCGTGCGCGTGTGAACCTGACGAATAGTGAATGGTAAATAGTGAATTGTGAAATGCCGCGCCCTAGCCTGTTTTACAATTTACTATTCATAATTTACTATTCGTACCGCAGCGCCTCCATGGGATCGACCTTCATCGCCCGGCGGGCAGGGATGTAGCATGCTGCCAGCGCGACCAGGATCAACAGGCCCGCAACCCCGGCGAAGCTGAGCGGGTCATGGGCGCTGACCCCGAAGAGCATATTCGCCATCAGGCGCGTCAACCCGAAGGCGGCCACCAGGCCGATGGCAACACCCACCAGCGCCATCTTCACCCCTTCACCCAAAACCATCCGCAGCACATCCCGCCGCTCAGCGCCGAGCGCTATGCGGATGCCGATCTCATGCGTCCGCTGGCCAGCGAGATAAGAGATCACACCGTAGATTCCCACGCACGCCATGAGCAGCGCGAGCGCCGCGAAAAATCCCAGGAGAATCATCGAGAAACGCCGCGCCGCAAGCGATTCGGAAAGGATTTCGTCCATCGTCCGGATGTTGTACATCACCTGCTGGCTGTTGATCTGGTCCAAGGCACGACGAATCAAGCCGACTTGGGCGGCTGGCGACCCTACCGTGCGGACGACGATCCCCGTATTGCCGGCCACCTGGGATATGACCTGGTCCGGAATCTGCGTCATGGAGATATACATTTGCGCCTGGACGGGCGCGGCTGAGTCCTCGTCCAGACCCCATTGTTTCACATGCCCAACTACCCCGACAATTTCCGCCGTGAGGTTCGCGCCGCTGAACTTGATACGCTTGCCGATGGGATCTTGATTGCCGAAGTAGAGCTGCCTGAAACGTTCATCAATAACGATGACGAAGGGGGAATGTTCGGTATCCGCAGACGAGAGGAAGCGGCCCCACTGGAGCGGGGTCCGCATGGCGTTCAAATAATCCGGCTGGACGAGGTATAACAGCGACGACTTCATTTCGGCTTGGGTGGAAGGTTTGGGCTGACCCTCGAGCCAGAACGGCAGCTCGGAATCGCTCTGCGTGGGCAGGGAGGCTACGGTGAGAGAGGCGGCAACGACGCCAGGAATGGCATGGAGGCTATCTTCCATCCTACGCCACGTGGCTCGAATCGCATTCGGAGAGCTGAGGGGTGGAAACGTACTGTGGAAGGTCAACACGTTGTGAGGATCGAACCCGGGATCGACGCTCCAGAGCTTCGTTAGACTGCGAATCATCAAGCCGGCGCCGGCCAACAGGACGACCGCCAGCGCCATTTCTGAGGCCACAAAGATGCCCTGAGCGCGATGCCGGGCGCCGCTCAACCCGCGCCCCCCCTCCTTGAGAGTCCCATGAAGATCGGCCCGCGAGGCCTTCAGCGCCGGTACCAAGCCGAACAGGATGCCCGCCAGCACGGAGGCCGCAAGGGTGAACAACAGCACACGTCCGTCGAGATGGACTTGCTCGGCTCGTGGCAATGCCTCCGGCAGCACTCTGAACGTCCCCTGAAGCCCCCAGGAGGCAAGCAGCAGACCCAGGCCTCCCCCGGCGATCGCGAGCAGGAGGCTCTCGGTCAGAAGCTGCCGGATGACGCAGCTGCGGCTGGCGCCCAGCGCGGTACGGATGGCGAACTCTCGGGTGCGAGCCGTTGAGCGTGCCAGCAGGAGATTCGCCACGTTCACGCAAGCGATCAGGAGAACAAAACCTACCGCGGCCAGCAGCACCAGCAGAAACGGCTGGACGTCGCCTACCACGTCCTGCTTGAGCGGAACCAGCGTGATGCCCGTGCCTTTGTCGGCCTCGGGATACTCCTCGGCTAGATGTCGCCCGAGCGCCGCCATGTCGGCATTCGCCTGCGCGAACGTGACGCCGGGCTTGAGCCTCCCGACCGCGTCCATTCCCATGCCCACTCTGCGGTCGCGAAAGGTGGGGTCGTTCCACTGGCCGATGGGAGTGTACACATCGCTGCGATGGAAGTTGTTGCCGGTGTAGTGGAAGTCGACCGGGATCACACCGACGATGGTGTACGCCGAACCGTTGAGCGTGAGCGACTTTCCCAGCGCCTCCGGTGAAGAGCCAAACTTGCGCTTCCAGAAGCCCCCACTGATCAGCACCACCGGCGCCGCGCCCGCCTGATCCTCCTCGGGAAGGAACGTCCGGCCGACGACCGGCTTGACGCCGAGCAACGGGAAAAAGTGAGCGGAGATCATTTCCCCCGGAACGCGCTCGGGCTCGCCCATCCCCATCAGAATGAAGTCGTCCCCCCGATAAGCGGCCAAGGCGGAAAACGAGCGGTTGTCGCGTACCCAATCCAGAAAGTTAGGATAAGAAATGGACGACTTGGCAAAGTTGGCATCGCGCGAGTAGAGCGCCACCAGCCGGTCGGGCTGCCCGTAGGGCAGCGGATTGAGCAGCACTCCGTTCACCACGGAGAAGAGCGCGGTGTTCGCGCCAATGCCCAGCGCCAAGGTAATAATCGCCACCGCCGTGAACCCCGGGCTCTTGGCCAACATGCGAATTCCGTACCGAAGGTCTTGAAAAAGTGCGCCCATCATTCACCTCAACAATTCACAAGCTGTCAGCCTTCGGCTTTCAGCTATCAGCAAGCAGCCGGCGACTTTTCCCCTGGCTGACGGCTGATAGCTGACACCTACCACCCGACACCTGACACCTAGCACCCGACACCTGACACCTATTCATAGCGCAGCGCCACCATAGGATCGACCTTGGTCGCCCGCCGCGCGGGGATGTAGCACGCTGCAAGGGACACCAGTACCAATAGAGCCGCAACTCCGGCAAGGGTGAGTGGGTCATGGGCGCTGACCCCGAAGAGCAAGTTCGCCATCAGGCGCGTCAGCCCGATGGCGGCCGCAAGGCCGATGGCAACACCCACGAGCGACATCTTCGCTCCTTCGCCCAGTACCATCCGCAGCACGTCCCGCCGCTCCGCGCCGAGCGCCATGCGAATGCCGATCTCATGCGTTCGCTGGCCGGCGAGATAGGAGATCACGCCGTAGATTCCGACACAGGACATGACGAGCGCCAGCGCCGCGAAGGTCCCGAGGAGAACCGTGGAGAAACGCCGCACGGCGAGCGAATCGGCAACGATTCCGTCCATCGCCTTCGTCTCGTACATCACCAACTGGGTGTTGACCTCGCCTAAGGCGTGACGAATCGAGCCAAGCTGGGCGAGCGGCGACCCTGTGGTCCGCGCCACCACCCCAACCCTGCGGGCCACCACTGGAATGAACTGATCCGGAAACTGCGCAAGCGGGAAATAACATTGCGCGGCGAGACCCGGGGCGGGGCCCTCATCGAGTCCAAATTGTTTCACGTGTCCAACCACGCCGACAATCTCCGCCGTGGCGTCCATGATACCGAAGCCGACACGCTTGCCGATGGGGTCCTGTCCGCGGAAATAGAGCCGGGCGAAGCTCTCGTCAATGACGACCACGATCGGCGAGTGCTCATCATCATGAGGCGAAAGGAAGCGGCCACGCTCGAGGGGTGTCCTCATGACGTTCAAGTAGTCCGGCTGGACGAGGTAAAACAGCGTCACCTTCATCTCGGCTTGGGTCGAGGGTTTGGGCTGCCCCTCGAGCCAAAACGGCAGATCAGACTCCCCGGCCATTGGGATGGCGCTACCGTAAAGCGAAACGGCCTGCACCCCAGGAACGGCACTGAGGCTATCGTGGAGTTGCCGCCAGGTGGCGCGAACCGCCTTCGGGGAGTCGAGCGTCGAAGGAAACGACATCAAAAAGGTCAGCACGTTGTCGGGATCGAATCCGGGATCGATGCGCCAGAGCTTGGCGAGACTGCGGACCATCAATCCCGCGCCAGCCAGAAGGACAAGCGCCAGCGCCATTTCCACGACCACGAAAACTCTCTGGGCGCGATGCCGGGCGCCGCTCAGCCCACGCCCTCCCTCCTTGAGCGTGTCCTGAAGATCGGCCCGTGAGGTTTTGAGCGCGGGCGCCAACCCGAACAAGATTCCCGCCAGCACCGCCGCCGCGAGCGTGAACAACAGTACGCGTCCGTCGAGCTGGACTTCCTCAGCCCGCGGCAAGGCCTCCGGCAGCACGTTCAGGGCTGCCCGCATTCCCCAGGACGCCACCAGCAAACCCAGGCCACCGCCTGCGAGCGCGAGCAGGAGGCTCTCGGTTAGGAGTTGGCGCAAGGCGCGGCCCCGGTTCGCGCCCAGGGCGGCGCGGATGGCAAATTCATGGGTGCGCCCTGCCGAGCGCGCCAGCGAGAGGTTCGCCACGTTCACGCAGGCAATCAAAAGAACAAAACCTACCGCCGCCATGAGCACCAGCAGCGATGGCCGAATGTTACCCACCACGTCCTGCTTGAGCGGAACGAGTGCAATGCCCGTGTCTTTGTCGACCTCGGGATACTGCTCGGCCAAATGCCGCCCCAGCGCGTCCATGTCGGCTTTCGCCTGCTCGAAGGTGACACCGGGCTTGAGTCTCCCGACCGCAAACGTACCCATGCCCGCTCGGCGGTCACGAAAGGTGGAGTCGTTCCACTGGCCGATGGGAGTGTACACATCACTCTGCTGGAAGTTGTTGCCGGTGTAGTGGAAATCTGCCGGGATCACGCCCACGATGGTGTACGCCACGCCATTCAATGTGAGCGACTGCCCCAGCACGTCGTTTGAGGAACCAAATTTGCGCTTCCACAGGCCGCCGCTGATCAAGACAACGGGTCTTGCGCCAATCTGGTCCTCTTCGGGAAGCAATGTGCGGCCCAGGACCGGCTGCACGCCGAGCAAGGGGAAGAAGCTCGCCGAGACCATCTCCGCCGGTACCCGCTCCGGCTCACCCATCCCCGTCAGGTTGAAATCGTTTGGGCGATAGGCCGCGAGGGCGGAAAAGGAACGATTCTCGCGCACCCAATCGAGGAAGTTAGGGTAGGAAATGGATGCTCGGTCATAGTCCGGCCCACGCGAGAAGAGAGCCACGAGACGGTCCGGCTCTGCGTAACGGAGCGGATTGAGCAGCACGCCGTTCACCACGGAGAAGAGCGCGGTGTTCGCCCCAATGCCCAGCGCCAGGGTAATAATCGCCACCACCGTGAAGCCGGGGTTCCTCGCCAGCATCCGCAAGCCGTATTTCAAATCCTGGAGTAGAGTCAACATCATTCACCTCACAAGAGGGCAAGCTGTCAGCCGTCAGCTTTCAGCTATCAGCAAGCGGCCAGCGACTTTTCCCGTAGCTGACCGCTGACGGCCGAAAGCTGACAGCTTCATTCATACCGCAGCGCCTCCATGGGATCAACCTTCGCCGCGCGGCGCGCGGGAAGATAGCTTGCCAAGACGGCTACACCGGCCAGCAAGAGCGAGACACCGGCAAAGGTGACTAGGTCCGTGGGCCGGACGCCGTAAAGTACGCTGGACAACGCGCGCGTTACCAGGAAGGCGGCAACCAATCCCAGGCCGAGACCGATGAGAACCAGCCGCAAACCCTGCCTGATGAGGATACTGAGTACGTTGCCTGGTTTGGCGCCGAGTGCGATGCGAATGCCAATCTCATGCGTGCGCCGCTTGACGGAGTGAGAGATCAACCCGTAGAGGCCCAGCGTGGCGAGGAAGAGAGCAATAAGGCCCTGGCCGCCCGCGATGATGGTGCCTATGCGCATCGGAGCCATGCCCAGCGGACTGCTGGCGATCTGCTGGTCGAGGGTGCGAATTTTGTAGACCGGCAGATCGGGGTCCAGTTGGGCGACAGCTTGCTTGACGGAGGCGGTGATTTGCAGCGGATCCATTCCTGTGCGCACAACGATGGTGACGTTGTTTTGGAAATGTTGCGCCAGCGGGTAGAAGATCAGCGGCCGATTCGTGTCGGTCATGGCCCAAACGCGCATCTCATCAACGACGCCGACGACCTGCATCGCGTCTCCTTGCAGCGAGAGCCGTTTGCCGACAGCATCGCTATTCGGCCACAACTGCTGGGCAAGCACTCGATTGATAATGACTACGCGCGGCGCGGCCTCATCGTCGTCGAGCGCGGTAAAATCGCGGCCCGCAAGAACGCGCGTGCCCAGGGTTTGCAGATAGGCATGCTCGACAGACGTACACGGGATTAACGTAAATTTCTGGCTCTCGGTTGGGGTTTGACCCTCGGGCCATGCGCCGGCGCGCTGACCACCTCCAACATCAAAGGGTAGATGCGAGGCGAGGCTGGCGCTGGTGACGCCGGGCAGGGCGCGGAGCTTATCGAGCAACTGCGTTTGAAACCGCCGGCTGCGCTCATCGCTGTAGCGTTGCAACGAAGGATCAACCGAAGCGAGAAAAATGTGATCTGAACGAAAGCCGAGATTGACCTGCGCGAGCTTTTGCACACTGCGCGCCGCCAGTCCGGCGCAGATCAGCACTACGCACGAGAATGCCACCTGGGCAATCACCAACAAGCTGCGCAGCCGATGGCGGGTTCCAGCGACGGAGGGCGAGTTCTTCAGCAACGGCAAAATCTCCAGCCGGGTCGCCTTCAATGCGGGGAGCAGTCCCGTGAGGATGCCCGTGGCCAACGATGCGGCAAAGGTGAAGACAAACAAGCGCCAGTCGGTTCCGGTGTTGGCCCGGGGCGCAAAGTCGCCGGAAACGATCAACTCGCCGAGCAATTGAGTAACGGCGATGGCGGCCATTGCGCCGGTGGCTCCGGCGGCGAGCGCCAGCAGCGTGCTCTCGGCCAGCAACTGGCGCAGCAGCCGCCAGCGCGTGGCGCCGAGAGCGCCGCGAATCGCCACCTCCCGCTCGCGGTCGGCGACGCGCGCATAGAGCAGATTGGCCACATTCGCCACCGTGATCGCCAGCACCAGCAGCGCCAGGATCATCAGCGCGCCGGCAACCAGCGGCATGAAGTTGGCCACAAAGGGAGTAGGCCGGCACATCGATTCGTGCAGAACCACGGTGGCTTCGACCGGCGGGTGATATTGAGGATAATCCTTGAGAAGACGCGCCATCACAAGTGAGGTCGCGGCACGGGCTTGCGCAAGGCTGGCGCCCTGCTGCAAGCGGCCCATCATGGATACCGATAAGTAGCCTCGATTGGTGAAGACTTCGTTGCCCCCGGGATTCATCAGCGGCAGCATCGAAATCGGCACAAATCCGCTCAGCGCCGCGCCCCACTCCGCGCCCACGAATTTGGGCTGCGTCACGCCCACCACGGTAAAGGGCAGGCCGTTGATCTTCACCAGTTGGCCGATGATATGCGGGTCGGCGGCAAAGCGGTTCTTCCAAGTGTCGTAAGTAAGAACGAGGATGGCATCCGCGCCTGCTGTGCGGCCCTCATCGGGCAGGAAAAGCCGCCCCATCATCGGTTGCGCGCCCAGCACCGTAAAGTAGTTGCCGCTGACCACATGCACAAAGGTTCGATCGGCGGCTTCGCCCTGTCGGCTCATCTGGACTGCCGACTCCAGATAGGCCATGATTCCGGAGAAAGCCTTCGCCATCTCTGGAAAATCATGGCTGCCTCCCTCGGCAGAGCGCTGAAAGTCCAAAAAGTCCGGATACGAAGCCTGAAGCAGCATCTGCGACTGAGGTATCTTCTGGCTAATCATCACCAACTTTCCTGGATCCGCTGCCGGCAAAGGCCGCAGAAACCAGTCGTTGATCATGAAAAAGATGGTTGCGTTGACGGTGAGTCCTAGCGCCAGTGTGATGATGGCTACGGCCGTGAAGCCGGGATTCTTCGCCAACATGCGTAAGCCGTAGCGCAAGTCGTGAAGTAGAGTGCTCATCGTGTTCCCCCTCAATGGGCAAGTGGCAAGTGCCTAGTGGCTAGACGCGCCGTTCGAGGATCCCGATAACTCCTGATTTCACCGCTTCCGGTCATGCGGTTCCTCCACGAACCGTAGGTCGCTACTAGTCACTAGCCACTGACCACTAACCACTCAGTTCAGCCTAATCCGATTGAACGCATCCCAGGTGGACATGTCGGAAAGGACTACGCGGTCGCCGGGTTTGAGTCCCTCCAGAATCTCCACGGTGTTGACGGAGCTTCGCCCCAGCTTCACCTGCACGCGCGCCGCGCCGCTGCCTTCCTCATCCAGCTTGAAAATCCCCACCGTGCTGTTGGGCTGGCCAAAAGCCGGCCGGCCCACGTAGATCACGTCCTTCAAGTTCTCGATTTCGATGGTGCCTTC
>Ga0116137_1001329_pt1 | contig 16684 bp, 13 predicted proteins | sample June2015DPH_20_1_3_FD_88973 | JGI IMG/M metagenome (GOLD analysis project Ga0116137, IMG submission 88973) | Peatland microbial communities from SPRUCE experiment site at the Marcell Experimental Forest, Minnesota, USA - June2015DPH_20_100 | ecosystem: Environmental > Terrestrial > Soil >...
CGATCCGCGCCAGACAGATCGCCTCCATGTAGCGACAGGGTCCGCTGCGGCGGCCCATCGGACGCCGGAGGCCATTGCAGGGGCGCAGGTTCCCGTCGATCGGACTCGCGCCGGGGCCCAACCCGGGCGCGAAAGCCGCGCGACGGTTGGGTCGCTACAGAAATGTGACCACTTAGCAGCAGGAAGCGAAAGGAGCAGCGTCTCCGTGCCGACGATCAGCCAGCTCGTGCGGCATGGCCGCCAGCCGAAGATCGGAAAGATCAAGGCGCCGGCCATGCGCAAGAACTGGAACAGCCTTCGCCAGCGACAGGTGCCCATTCCAGGTGCACCCCAGAAGCGTGGCGTCTGCCTGCAGGTGCGCACGATGACGCCTAAGAAGCCGAACTCGGCCCTTCGCAAGATCGCCCGCGTCCGCCTCACCAACCAGATGGAGGTAACGGCCTACATCCCTGGGATCGGCCACAACCTCCAGGAGCACTCCGTGGTTCTGGTCCGCGGTGGCCGCGTAAAGGACCTTCCGTCGGTCAAATACCACATCATCCGGGGCACCCTGGACGCCGCCGGCGTCAAGGACCGCAAGCAGGGTCGCTCGAAGTACGGCGCGAAGGCCGCTCAGCAGAAGGGCAAGAAGTAACAATGCCCCGTCGCCCGACCATCGCCCGCAAGACCAAGTACCAGGGCGTCCCGTCCACCCGCCTCAGCAGCCGCTTCGCGACCAAGCTGATGACCGACGGCAAGCGCCATCTTTCGGAGCGCATCCTGCGAGAGGCCCTGGCTCGCGCCGAGGCCCAGGCTCGCCGGCCCGGCATCGAGGTCCTTGAGTCGGCCATGCGCAACGCAACACCCATCATCGAGGTCAAGCCGCGCCGCGTCGGTGGCGCCACGTACCAGGTCCCGGTCGAGATCCGGGGCGATCGACGCCTGTCGCTCGGCGTCCGCTGGCTCGTCCAGGCGGCCCGCAAGCGGAACGGCAAGAGCATGTCGGAGAAGCTTGCCGCCGAACTCGTCGATGCCATGAACGGCCTCGGCGCGGCGGTCAAGCGTCGCGAGGACACCCACAAGATGGCTGATGCCAACAAGGCCTTCAGCCATTTCAAGTGGTAAGGCCCAAGCAGGAGAGATAAGAACTCGTGGCACGTCAGGTTCCGCTCGCCAAGACGCGAAACATCGGAATCATCGCCCATATCGACGCTGGGAAGACCACTTTCACCGAGCGGGTCCTCTTCTATACGAAGAAGATCTACAAGATCGGTGAGGTCCATGAGGGCGCGGCCACCATGGACTGGATGCCCCAGGAGCAGGAGCGCGGCATCACGATCACTGCCGCGGCTACGACCTGCTTCTGGAACGATCATCGAATCAACATCATCGATACGCCCGGGCACGTGGACTTTACGGTCGAGGTCGAGCGCAGCCTGCGAGTGCTGGACGGTGCAGTCGTGATCTTCGATGGTGTGGCCGGTGTGGAGCCCCAGTCCGAGACGGTGTGGCGGCAGGCCGACCGGTATCGCGTGCCGCGCATCTGCTTCATCAACAAGCTCGACCGGACCGGCGTCGACTTCTGGCGTTGCGTAGGGATGATCCGCGATCGTCTTGGCGCGCGACCCGTTCCGATCCAGCTGCCGATCGGGTCGGAGGACAAGTTCAGGGGCATCGTGGACCTGATCACCATGAAGGCGATCGTCTATCGGGCCGAGGACCTGGGCGCCGAATCCGAGACGATCGAGATCCCCGCCGACCTGCTCGAGGCGGCGAAGGTCGAGCGAGAGAAGATGGTCGAGGCCGTCGCCGAGGTAGACGACGAACTCACCCACAAATACCTCGAAGGCCACACGCTCAGCCCCGAAGACATCAAGCGCGGCCTGCGGCTCGGCACCCTGGAATACCGGATCGTGCCGGTCCTCGCCGGCTCGGCCCTCAAGAACAAGGGCGTCCAGCCCGTTCTCGACGCGGTTGTGGATTACCTGCCCTCGCCGCTCGACGTACCGCCCGTCATAGGCGAGCATCCGGTCACTCATGCCGAGGTGCTGCGCACCGCCGACGACAAAGAGCCCTTCAGCGCCCTCGCCTTCAAGATCGCCGCGGACCCGTACGTCGGCAAGCTGGCCTACTTCCGGGTCTACTCGGGGACGCTGAACTCCGGCTCGTACGTCTTCAATGCCACGAAGGGCAAGAAGGAGCGGATCGGACGCATCCTCCAGATGCATGCCAACCACCGCGAAGAGATCGAGACCGTGTACGCCGGCGACATCGCCGCTGCGGTTGGCCTGAAGGAAACCTTTACCGGCGACACCCTGAGCGACCCGGATCATCCGATCGTGCTCGAATCGATCGTTTTCCCAGAGCCGGTCATCGAAGTTGCCATCGAGCCCAAGACGAAAGCCGACCAGGACAAGCTGGCTCTGGCCCTGCAGCGCTTGGCCGACGAGGACCCCACCTTCCGTGTCCGAACAGACGAGGAAAGCGGTCAGACGCGGATCGCCGGTATGGGCGAGCTCCATCTGGACGTCTTGGTCGACCGCATGGTCCGCGAGTTCAAGGTGGCCGCGAACGTCGGTCGGCCGCGCGTTTCCTACCGGGAGACGATCCGGCACGCCGCCGAGGGCAACTACCGTCACGTCAAGCAGACCGGCGGCAAGGGTCAGTACGGCCACGTCGTCATCAAGATCGAGCCCAATAAGCAGGGCGCTGGCTACGAGTTCGTCGACAAGATCGTGGGCGGCATCATCCCGCGCGAATACATAAGGCCCATCGACATGGGTATCCGCGAGGCCCTCGAGACGGGTCCGTACGCCGGCTACCCCATGGTTGACGTCAAGGTGACGCTCTTCGACGGGTCCTTCCACGAGGTCGACTCGAGCGAAATGGCGTTCCGCATCGCCGCCTCGATGGCGCTCAAGGAAGCGGCCCATAAGGCGTCGCCGGTGATCCTCGAACCGCTGATGCGGGTTGAGGTCACGATGCCCGAGCAGTTCCTCGGTGATGTCATCGGCGACATCAACGCTCGCCGCGGCCACATCGAGGCAATGGACTCGCGCGCCTCCACGCAGGTGGTTCGGGCAAGAGTCCCTCTGGCCGAGATGTTCGGCTACGCAACCGACCTGCGGTCGATGACCCAGGGTCGCGCCAGTTACTCGATGGAGTTGTCGCACTACGCCGAGGTCCCCGCCAGTCTGGCGGCCGAGCTCGTTCAAAAGTCCCGTGTCTGACCAGTCAAACCAGCCCGCAGCAGGAGCGAGGGAGTAGCCGCGATGGCGAAGAAGAAGTTCGAGCGGACAAAGCCGCACGTCAACATCGGCACGATCGGCCACATCGACCACGGTAAGACGACGCTCACCGCGGCGATCACCAAGTACCTCGCTCTGAAGGGTGGAGCCGAGTTCCGCGCCTTCGACTCGATCGACAACGCTCCCGAGGAGCGTGAGCGCGGCATCACCATCGCGATCGCCCACGTCGAGTACGAGACCGACAAGCGCCACTACGCTCATGTCGACTGCCCCGGCCACGCCGACTACATCAAGAACATGATCACCGGCGCCGCCCAGATGGACGGCGCGATCCTCGTCGTCGCCGCGACCGACGGCCCCATGCCCCAGACGCGCGAGCACATCCTGCTCGCCCGCCAGGTCGAGGTGCCGTACATCGTCGTCTTCCTCAACAAGGTCGACGCCGTCGACGATCCGGAGCTTCTCGATCTCGTGGAGCTCGAGGTCCGCGAGCTGCTCACCAAGAATCACTTCCCGGGCGACGACATCCCGATCGTCCGCGGCTCCGCCCTGAAGGCCCTCGAGACGTCGGGCGGCGTCGACGATCCCGCCTACGGCTGCATCCGGGAGCTCCTCGATGCGGTCGACTCCTACATCCCGACTCCCGAGCGCCCGATCGACAAGCCCTTCATCATGCCGATCGAGGACGTCTTCGGCATCAAGGGCCGTGGCACCGTGGCCACCGGTCGCATCGAGCGCGGCATCGTCAAGGTCGGCGACGAGGTCGAGATCGTCGGCATCCGCCCCACCCGCAAGGTTGTCGTGACCGGCGTCGAGATGTTCAAGAAGCTGCTCGACGAGGGTCGCGCCGGCGACAACGTGGGCTGCCTGCTGCGCGGCATCGAGCGCGACGACATCGAGCGCGGCCAGGTCCTCGCGAAGGCCGGCTCGGTCAAGCCGCACACCAAGTTCGTCGCTCGCGTCTACGTCCTCTCCCGCGAGGAGGGCGGCCGCCACACTCCGTTCTACAACGGCTACCGGCCCCAGTTCTACCTGCGCACGACGGACGTCACCGGCGCCATCGGCCTGCCCGAAGGTGCCGAGATGATCATGCCCGGCGACAACGTCGACATGACCGTCGAGCTCATCACCCCGATCGCTCTGGAAGTCGGACAGCGCTTCGCCATCCGTGAGGGTGGACGCACCGTCGGCGCCGGGGCCATCACCTCGATCGTCGAGTAAGCAATGGCGAAGGTCGACGCGCGTCCGATCATTCAGCTCGCTTGCACCGAGTGCAAGATGCGGACGTACACCACTCGCAAGAACAAGAAGAACGATCCCGGCCGACTCGAGCTCCGCAAGTACTGCCCTCGCGAACGCCGCCACACCCTGCACCGAGAGGCCAAGTAGGGACTTCGCAGGCGCCTAGCTCAATTGGTAGAGCACTGGTCTCCAAAACCAGCGGTTGTGGGTTCGAGTCCCGCGGCGCCTGCCAGACACATCCAGGTTTGATAGATAGAGAGCAGCCGTGTCGCGCATCCAGCGCTTCGTTCAAGACTCGTGGCAAGAACTCATGAAGGTCAACTGGCCGACTCCGCAGCAGGCCCGCAACCTGACGATTGTGGTGCTGGCGATCAGCACTGCGGTCGCGGTCTACATCGCGATCTTCGACTACGTCTTCTCCAGCATCGCCAAGCAGATCAACGGCGGGTGATTTCGAGCATGAAGACGGAGCAAGCCAGCGAGGCAGTCCGACCGCCCGAGAAGCGTTGGTACGTTATCCACACCTACTCGGGGTACGAGAACAAGGTCAAGGCGAACCTCGAGCATCGCATCGAGTCGATGGGCATGGACGACAAGATCTTCCAGGTCCTCGTGCCGATGGAGGATGAGATCGAGATCCGCCAGGGCCAGCGCCACACCGTGCAGAAGAAGGTGTATCCCGGCTATGTCCTCGTCGAGATGATCCTCGACCCGGACTCGTGGTACGTGGTCCGCAATACGCCCGGCGTCACCAGCTTCGTCGGCGGCGGCAACATTCCGGGCGTCCGGAGCGAGCCGATCCCGCTCGACGAGCAGGAGGTCAAGCAAATCCTCCGGCAGATGGGCGTGGAGACACCTCGCTACCGGGTCGCCTTCACCAAGGGTCAGAACGTTCGGGTTACCGATGGTCCATTTGCCGAGTTCATCGGCACGGTGGACGAGGTCAATCCGGAGCGCAACAAAGTCAAGGTGCTGGTCAGCATCTTCGGCCGCGAAACGCCGGTCGAGCTCGACTTCCTCCAGGTCGAGAAGCTGTAAGCGAAAGGAAGCCGAAGGCCCGTGGCCAAGAAGATCCGCATCGTCCTCACTCTGCAGCTCAATGCCGGCAAGGCCACCCCTGCGCCGCCTGTCGGTACGGCGCTTGGCCCCCACGGCATCAACATCGTCGAGTTCACCAAGTCCTATAACGAGAAGACCGCCGACAAGGTCGGTCAGGTCATCCCGGCCCAGATCACGATCTTCGAGGATCGCTCGTTCACGTTCGTCCTCAAGACCCCGCCGGCCACGGATCTTCTCCGCAAGGCGGCCGGGATCCAGAAGGGCGCTCCGACCGCCGGTCGTGAGACCGTCGGCAAGGTGACCCGGGACCAGATCCGCGAGATCGCCACGGCCAAAATGCCCGACCTCAACGCCAACTCGCTCGAGGCCGCCATGGCCCAGATCGAGGGCACGGCCAGGAGCATGGGTCTCGAGGTTGTCGGATAGGGAAACCGACCGGGACGGCGAGAGCCGGCCCGACGCGCCCCGGCCGCGAGCCAGCCGGACGTTCACCCCGCGCCAGGGGGAGGTCGAGCCCGGGTGGCCGGAGGAGACCGATGGAAGGAGAGCGAGATGCCGGAACGCGGCAAGAAGTACCAGGAAGTCGCCAAGCTCGTTGACCGGGCTAAGCTCTATTCGCCTGCCGAGGGGGCCGAGCTCGTACGCAAGACCAGCTATGTCGCCTTCGATGCCAGCATTGAGGCGCACCTCCGACTGGGCGTCGACCCACGCCACGCCGACCAGATGGTTCGTGGCACTGTCGTCCTGCCTCATGGCACCGGCAAGGTGGTTCGCGTCGTCGTCTTCGCTCAGGGCGAGAAGGCTATGGAGGCCCTGCATGCCGGCGCCGATGAGGTCGGCACGGAAGACCTAGTCAAGAAGATCGAGGCGGGCTGGACGGACTTCGACGTTGCCCTGGCCGCGCCGGACGTGATGGGTATGGTGGGTCGCCTGGGCCGCATCCTCGGCCGCAAGGGCCTGATGCCCAATCCCAAGTCCGGAACGATCACCTTCGATCTCGAGCGGGCAATCAAGGAAGTCAAGGCCGGCCGCGTCGAGTTCAAGGTCGATAAGGGCGGTATCATCCACGTCCCATTTGGCAAAGCCAGCTTCGAGGCGCAGCAACTGGTCGACAACCTGGCGACTCTGCTCGACGCTATCAACCGCGCCCGCCCGAGCGGCGCCAAGGGCCAATACCTCAGGACTCTGACCATCACCCCTACCATGGGGCCCGGCATCAGGATCGACATTCCGGCCGTCCTCGCGGTCGCAGCGGCGTCGTAGCGCCGCCCAACAGATGAGGCACGGCCGCGGAGACGTGGACCGGGCCGGCGACGGTATCCGCTGAAGAGGCGCCGCCGCCACACAACCGAATACGACGGACCGCCGCAGACAGCATGCGTCGCGGGGCCGCTGACACCGAGCGATCGGGGTTGCGGCCGGACTCAATTCGCCGGCAGAGATGCCGTCGGGCATGCCGAGGCAGGGATCCAGCCTCCATCCGCGTGGGTGGAAGCGCCCCTGTGGCGAAAGCCGTCGCAGGGGCGTTTTTGGTCGGTGATGGTTTCATTCCGACCAGCCCACCGTCGCGTGCCGGCTGCGCGCAGTAGCCCAAGGAGGTCAACATGCCCACCGAGGCCAAGCGCGAGACCGTCGCGGAGTTGACTGAGGAAGCTCGGTCCAGCTCGGCGATGATCGTCTCCGAATACCGCGGCCTCAAGGTCTCCGATCTCGGCGAGATCCGTCGAAACCTGCGCAAGCAGAACGTCACCTACCAGGTCGTCAAGAACCGGCTGATGAAGATCGCCGCCCGGGACGCCGGGTCCGAAGCCCTGGGCATCCTGCTCGAAGGCCCCACCGCGATCGCTTTCGCCAAGGGCGACGAAGGGGCTGCGGCCAAAGCAGTCTTGGACGCGTTCCGACCCTACCGCCTCATCAGAGTCACCGGGGCGGTGATCGGCGATCAGGTGATCAATGCCGAGGGGGTCGCGCGTCTCTCGCAGCTCCCCCGACGCGACGTACTTCTGGCGCAGGTCGCCGGCGCGATTGCCGCGCCGATGGCCACGGTGGCCGGACTCTTCGACGCCCCGCTTCGGGACATCGCCGGACTGGTCGGGGCCCTTGCCGAGGCGCGAAGCGCCTGAACGGCGCCGCAACCCAGACAGACTGCTCGGGCCGATGAGGTTCGAGCCACGAAGGAGCTACTAGTCAAATGGCAAAGCTGACTCAGGACCAACTGCTCGACGCATTCGCGTCGATGACCGTACTCGAGCTGGCCGACTTCAAGAAGGCCTTCGAGGACAAGTTCGGCGTCACCGCCGCGGCCCCGGTTGCCGTGGCGGCCGTCGCGGCCGCCGCGCCGGCCCCTGCCGCTGCGGAAGTCGAGGAGCAGACCGAATTCACCGCGATCCTGTCGGAAATCGGCCCGAACAAGATTCCCGTCATCAAGGTGGTGCGCGAGCTGACCGGCCTGGGCCTCAAGGAGGCCAAGGACCTGGTCGATGGCGCACCGAAGCCGGTGAAGGAAGGCGTCAACAAGGACGAAGCCGCAAAGATCAAGGCCGCTCTCGAGGAGCAGGGCGCGAAGGTCGAGATCAAGTAGCTTCGAATTGCGGCACCGGGCCCACCCTTCAACACCGCCGGCCTTCGGGTCTGCCGGCCCGGTTGGGTGGGTCCGGTACGCCTGCCGGGTTCGTGTCCGGGGTCGCTACGGCGGGCCCCTTTGGCATGGGCCCATTTGACACCAGCGGAAATCGCGGTATCCTACTCCTTCTGTGAGCGCGGCCCTCCCCCTTCTCCTCCGTCAAGGAGCGGTTCATGCTGTCTGTCGCTGAGTCCCATCGCGCTTCCGCGGTCACGCCTCGACGGCGCTATGCGCGGATCCCCGAGGTCCTCGAGATCCCCAACCTGATCGAGCTCCAATTGAGCTCATTCGACTGGTTCGTGGAGAAGGGGCTCCGGGAGCTGTTCGACGAGATCAGCCCGATCAAGGACTTCACCAGCAAGGTGATGGAGCTGCACTTCTTGGACTACGAGTTCGGCGCGGCGAAGTACTCCGAGCTCGAGTGCCGGACGAAGGACCTCACCTTCAGTCGGCCGCTCTACGTGAACGTGGAGCTACTGATAAAGGAAACGGGCGAGATCCAACGCCAGCGCGTCTACATGGGCGATTTCCCGTTCATGACGGACCAGGGCACGTTCATCATCAACGGCGCCGAGCGTGTCGTGGTCTCACAGCTCGTTCGCTCGCCGGGCGTGTACTACAGCGCGGTCGAAGATCCGACCAGCGGCCGGACGCTGTACTCGGCCAAGGTCATCCCCAACCGCGGCGCCTGGCTCGAGTTCGAGACGAGCAATAAGGACCTCCTCTCCGTAAAAGTCGATCGGAAGCGCAAGATCGCCGCGACAACGCTGCTCCGCGCCGTCGGCTACGAGCACAACGACGAGATCAGCGGCCTGTTCGCCATGGTCGACACGGATCCCGAGCACCAGTACATCGCTTCGACGCTTGACAAGGACCTCACCAGGACACAGCAGGACGCTCTGATCGAGGTCTACAAGAAGCTGCGCCCGGGCGATCCGCCAACCGGCGACAACGCCCGCCAGCTCGTGGAGAGCCTCTTCTTCAACTTCCGCCGCTACGACCTCGGTCGGGTCGGCCGTTACAAGTTCAACAAGAAGCTCGCGCCGGTCGTCGAGCGGATGGGCATCGAACTCGACCGCGAACAGCGGATCATCACTCGTGAGGACATCGCCGCCATCGTCGGCCATCTCATCGAGTTGAACCGCGGCCTCGGTGGGCCGGACGACATCGACCACCTTGGCAACCGGCGCATCCGAGCCAACGGCGAGCTGATCCAGAACGCCTTCCGGGTCGGTCTGCTCCGCATGGAGCGCGTCGTGCGCGAGCGCATGACGATCCAGGAGATAGACAAGGCGACCCCGAACGCCCTCATCAACATCCGACCCGTGGTGGCGGCGATGAAGGAGTTCTTCGGCGGCAGCCAGCTGAGCCAGTTCATGGACCAGACCAATCCGCTGGCCGAGCTGACCAGCAAGCGGCGCCTCTCTGCCCTGGGTCCGGGCGGCCTTTCCCGAGAGCGCGCCGGTTTCGACGTTCGCGATGTCCACCACAGCCACTACGGTCGCATCTGCCCGATCGAGACCCCGGAAGGCCCGAACATCGGCCTTATCGGCTCGCTGGCTACCTTCGGTCGAATCAACAGCTACGGCTTCATCGAGACGCCCTATCGCAAGGTCAAGCGGATGATCGCCTGGGACGACCCGGATGTCGCCCGTCACGAAGCCGGCGCGGACGTCGTCGGCAAGGATGGCAAGGTCATCCTGAAGGCCGGCGATAAGTTCAACGACTCGGCCATTGCCGAGCTCAAGCGCCAGAAGGCCGGGGCTTTCCCGATCCGCCCGGTCGTCACGTCGGAGATCGAGTACCTCGCCGCCGACGAGGAAGAGGAGCACCACGTCGCCCAGGCCAACGCCGAGCTGGACGCCGAGGGCCACTTCGTCCGCGACCGCGTCCCGTGCCGCTACCGCGACCAGTTCCCCGAGGCGCGCCCCAGTGCCATCGAGTACATGGACGTCTCGCCCAAGCAAGTCGTCTCGGTCGCCACGGCCCTGATCCCGTTCCTCGAGCACGACGACGCGAACCGCGCCCTGATGGGCTCGAACATGCAGCGCCAGGCCGTGCCGCTGCTCGAGCCGGAGGCGCCGATCGTCGGCACCGGCATGGAATGGCGCGCGGCGCTGGACTCGGGCCAGGTCGTGGTCGCCCGCCGGCCGGGCGTGGTCACCAGCGTGACCGCCGACCGCGTCAAGGTCGAGACCGACACCGGCGAGCTCGACGAGTACCTGCTGCAGAAGTACGTCCGCTCCAACCAGGGCACATGCATAAACCAGCGGCCCATCGTCGACGTCGGCGAGCGCCTCGACAAGGGAGAGGCGATTGCCGACTCCAGCTCGACCGATCATGGCGAGCTGGCCCTCGGGCGTAATGTCCTTGTCGCGTTCATGAGCTGGGAGGGCGGCAACTACGAGGACGCCATCGTCATCAGCGAGCGTCTCGTCAAGGAAGACTTCTTCACCAGCATCCATATCGAGAAGCACGAGTTAGAGTCCCGCGACACCAAGCTCGGCCCCGAAGAGATCACGCGCGACATTCCCAACGTCGGCGAGGAGTCACTCAAGGACCTCGACGAGGAAGGGATCGTCTATATCGGTGCCGAGGTTCAGCCAGGCGACATCCTGGTCGGAAAGATCACCCCGAAGGGCGAGACCGAGCTGACGGCCGAAGAGCGACTCCTCCGAGCGATCTTCGGTGAGAAGGCCCGCGAAGTGAAGGACTCGAGCCTGCGCCTGCCCCACGGCGAGCGGGGCAAGGTCGTCGACGTCCGCATCTTCAGCCGCGAGGAGGGCGACGAGCTAATGCCGGGCGTCAACCGCCTGGTTCGCGTGTCCGTTGCCCAGAAGCGCAAGGTCAGCGTCGGCGACAAGATGGCCGGCCGCCACGGCAACAAGGGCGTGATCGCCAAGGTCCTGCCCACCGAGGATATGCCGTATCTGCCGGACGGGACGCCGGTCGACATCGTTCTCAATCCGCTCGGTGTTCCGAGCCGAATGAACATCGGCCAGATCCTCGAGACACACCTCGGCTGGGCCCTCCACGAACGTGGGCTCAAGGCCGCGACGGCCGTTTTTGATGGCGCGACGGAAGAGCAGATCCGCGAGGAACTGCGGGCAGCCGGTCTGCCGGAGGACGGCAAGGTCGTGCTCCGCGACGGTCGAACCGGCGAGCCGTTCGATCGGTCTATCACCGTCGGCTACATCTACATGCTCAAGCTCCACCACCTGGTGGAGGACAAGATCCACGCCCGGTCGACCGGACCCTACAGCCTCATCACGCAGCAGCCTCTGGGCGGCAAGGCCCAGTTCGGCGGCCAGCGTTTTGGTGAGATGGAGGTCTGGGCCCTCGAGGCGTATGGCGCGGCGAACATCCTGCAGGAGCTTCTCACCGTCAAATCCGACGACGTGATGGGTCGCGTTCAGACGTATGAGGCGATCGTCAAGGGCGAAGAGATCCAGCAGCCGGGTGTTCCCGAGTCGTTCAAGGTGCTTATCAAGGAGCTCCAGAGCCTGGGGCTCAACGTCGAGATCCTCAACGAGAACGACGAAGAGATCCGCTTCGCCGAGGACGCCGGGACGTACCCGATGCCGGATTTGGGCGGTATCAACCTCGCCGGGTTCGAAGACTGATTCAACTGCACGCATGACGCGGCGCCCCCGCCCGGCCAGCCAGGCGTCGCCGATCCACGGTCCGAACTACGCCATCGAGCCAGGCGATGGCGTGGAGGAGAGCAATGCTCGAGGTTAACAACTTCAACGCCATCCGGATCTCGCTCGCCAGCCCCGAGCAGATTCGGGACTGGTCTTCGGGCGAGGTAACCAAGCCGGAGACGATCAACTACCGAACGCTCAAGCCGGAGAAGGACGGGCTCTTCGATGAGCGCATCTTCGGTCCGACCAAGGACTGGGAGTGCTACTGCGGAAAGTACAAGCGGATTCGCTACAAGGGCATAATCTGCGACAAGTGCGGCGTGGAGGTCACTCGATCTAAGGTCCGCCGCGAGCGCATGGGCCATATCCAGCTGGCCAGCCCGGTCAGCCATATCTGGTACTTCAAGGGCACGCCGTCGCGCCTGGGCATCCTGCTCGACATCAGCCCCCGCAACCTCGAGCGAATCCTCTACTTCGCCCTGTACATCGTCACGCACGTGGACGAGGAGGCGCGGAAGCGGGCACTCGCCGCGCTGGAAGACGAGGCCGAAGGTAGGGGAGGCAGGGGTGGCCGGGCCCTCAGCGACCTGGAAGACGAGCTCAAGAGCCGCTTCCACCGCCAGAAGGATGAGCTGAACGCCGTCCTCGAGACGACCAAGAGCGAGCTCGAGCTGCAGCGCACGGCCCGCACCGAAGAGATCGTCGAGGCCGCCCAAGGGGTCGAGAAGCTCCTGAGCGCGCTCGGCAAGAACGCCGCCGCCGAGGCCATCGGCTTCCCCATCACGGGCGAGGTCGTGGTCGCGTCCGGAGAGACCGGCGGCAAGGAGGCCACGGCCGCTCTCCGCAAGATCGTGGCTGCGGAGTCCGAGCGGGTCACCGCCGAGATCCAGCAGCGCGAGGCGGACGAGGAACGCAGTACCACCCAGAAGGTTGCCGATCTCCAGCTCGCTAACGACGCTGAGATCGAGACCGAGCGCGAGCGTCTCCGCCGTGAGGCCGAAGGCGCCAAGGACGAGATCCGCAAGCAGCGCGACGAGATCGAATCGATCAAATCGCTCATGACCCTGTCCGAGAACGACTTCCGCTACCTGGACGAGCGATACGGTTCGGGCAGCCGCGGGGGCCGCATCTTCCACGCTGCCATGGGCGCCGAGGCGGTCCGCGACATCATCGGCCGGATGGATCTCGAGGAGCTGGCTCGCTCGCTCCATGTCGAGGTCCGGACGACGTCGGGCCAGCGCCGCAAGAAGGCCATCAAGCGGCTGCGCCTCATCGAGGCGTTCCGGCGATCGGGCACGCGCCCCGAATGGATGATTCTGTCGGTCATACCGGTCATCCCGCCGGATCTTCGGCCGATGGTCCAGCTCGATGGTGGCCGCTTCGCCACCTCCGACCTGAACGACCTGTACCGCCGCGTAATCAACCGCAACAACCGGCTCAAGAGGCTTCTCGAGCTCGGCGCCCCGGAGATCATCATCCGCAACGAGAAGCGGATGCTCCAGGAGGCCTGCGACGCCCTGATCGACAACGGTCGGCGCGGGCGAGCCATCGCCGGCACCGGCAACCACCGCCTCAAGAGCCTGTCCGACATGCTCAAGGGCAAGCAGGGCCGGTTCCGCCAGAACCTGCTGGGCAAGCGCGTGGACTACTCCGGCCGTTCGGTCATCGTCGTCGGCCCGGAGCTGAAGCTCCACCAGTGTGGCCTGCCCAAGAAGATGGCGCTTGAGCTGTTCAAGCCGTTCGTCATGCGCCTGCTCGTGGAGAAGGGCTTCGCCCACAACATCAAGAGCGCCAAGCGCATCGTCGAGCGCGTTCGACCGGAGGTCTGGGATGTCCTCGAAGAGGTCATCAAGGACCACCCGGTGCTGCTGAACCGCGCCCCCACGCTCCATCGACTGGGCATCCAGGCCTTCATGCCGGTCCTCGTCGAGGGCTCCGCGATCCAGATCCACCCGCTGGTCTGCACCGCCTTCAACGCCGACTTCGACGGCGACCAGATGGCGGTCCACGTCCCGCTCTCCACTGCGGCGCAGGAAGAGGCGCGGACGATGATGCTGTCGACTGCGAACCTTCTCTCGCCCGCGGACGGGAGCCCGGTCGTCGCCCCGACCCAGGACATGGTCCTCGGCTGCTTCTACCTGACGATGAAGAAGCCGCTGGCCGAGGGCAAGAAGATGCGCCTCTTCTCCAGCGAGGGCGAGGCGATCCTGACCTACCAGCTCCGCGAGGTCACCCTTCACGAGCCGGTCGTGGCCATGGTCAAGGCCTGGGCCGAGGAGGCCGGGGCGACCGTCGATACCCGGGTCGAGACGACCGTCGGCCGGATCATCTTCAACCAGATCGTGCCGGACCGGCTCCGCTTCAAGAACGTGGACATGAAGCGGACCGAGCTGCGGAAGCTCGTCGACGAGTGCTACCGCATCCTCGGCCCCGCGGAGACGGCCAACGTCGTCGACGGCGTCAAGGGCGTCGGCTTCGAATACGCGACCCGCGGCGGTATGACGATCGCCGTAAACGACATCGTCATTCCACCCGACAAGGCCAAGCGTCTTGCCGGGGCCGATACCGCGGTCGACCAGATCGACCGCCAGTTCCAGCGCGGCCTGATCACCGACGACGAGCGTTACGAGCAGGTCGTCGACGTCTGGCAGAGGACGACCAACGATCTCTCGACCGCGATGATGGACGGCCTCGACCCCTTCGGCTCGGTTCGGATGATGTCCGACTCGGGCGCTCGAGGCAACAAGGGCCAGATCAGCCAGCTCGGCGGCATGCGCGGTCTCATGGCCGATCCATCGGGCCGTATCATCGACGTGCCTGTGCGGAGCAACTTCCGCGAGGGTATGACCGTTCTCGAGTACTTCATCTCCACCCACGGCGCGCGAAAGGGCCTCGCCGACACGGCCCTCCGCACCGCTGACTCGGGCTACCTGACGCGCCGTCTGGTGGACGTGGCCCAGGACGTCATCACGCGCGAAGAGGACTGCGGCACCCAGGAAGGCTCCTGGATCACTCGATCCGAGTCGGCCGAAATCACGAGCAACGAGAAGGGCGCCTACCAGAAGCGAATGGTCGGCCGGCTGTCGGCCGCCGATCTCTTCCACCCATCGACTGGCGAGCTTCTCATCGAGCGCAACCAGGAACTTACCGAGGCCATCACGGCCGCGATCGACGAGTCCGGGATCGACGAGGTCCTGGTCCGTTCACCGCTCTCCTGCGAGGCGCGCCAGGGCGTCTGCAGACTGTGCTATGGCCGCAACCTCGCCACCGGCTCGCTCGTGGGCATCGGCGAGGCTGTCGGCATCATCGCCGCCCAGTCGATCGGTGAGCCTGGTACGCAGCTGACCATGCGAACGTTCCACACCGGTGGCGTTGCCGGCCTTGATATCACCGCCGGCCTGCCGCGCGTCGAGGAACTCTTCGAGGGCCGCATCCCCAAGGGCAAGGCCGAGATGAGCCACATCGACGGAATCGTAGAGATCGTCCGAGGCGACACGGGCACCCGCGTCAAGGTCACGAGCCGGGAGCAGTACGACACGCACCTGTCCTTGCCCGCCGGCGTTGAGCTGCTTGCAGCGGCCGGCGACCTGGTCGAATCCGGTCAAGTCATCGCGCGCGCCGAGGGCGGCGACAAGGCGAACGACGTGACCGCCCCCGCCAAGGGATTGCTCGTCCGCGACGGCGACGACGTCGTCGTCCGGTCTGAGGACACGGTCGAGCGTGAGTACGCGATCCCGCACAACGCCAAGCTCATGGTCGAGAACGGCGCGGAGATCCGGGCTGGCGATGCCATCACCGACGGCCCGATCAACCCTCAGGAGTACCTCGAGACGCGGGGCAAGGATGCCGTCCAGCGCTACCTGGTCAAGGAAGTCCAGAAGGTCTACCGCAGCCAGGGCGTCACGATCAACGACAAGCACATCGAGATCATCGTCCGCCAGATGCTCCGAAAGGTCCGCATCGACCAGCCGGGCGACACCGATCTCCTGCCGACCGAGCTGATCGATCGCCTCGACTTCGAGGAAGTCAACAACCGCGTCCTGGCCGAGGGTGGCGAGCCCGCTACGGCTCAGACGGTCCTGCTTGGTGTGACCAAGGCTTCGCTCAATACCTCGTCGTTCCTGGCGGCCGCGTCCTTCCAGGAGACGACGCGAGTGCTCACCGAGGCCGCCATCAACGGCTCCAAGGACCATCTGATCGGCCTCAAGGAGAACGTCATCATCGGCAAGCTCATCCCGGCTGGGACGGGCGCGCCGGCCAACATCGCCGCTGCTCGCGAGCGGGCGCGCCGGGTCGCTGAAGAGGCGCTGGCCGGCGAATCGATCGAGAGGCTGCGCGGTCCGGAGTACGAGTACAACCCGTTCCTCGAGGAGGCTGGGGCCCGACCGTCCGACGAAACCGCGGGCCTGGCTTCGATGCTGTCCGCCAGCGTCGGCGGCGAGCCTCTCGAGGACGAAACCGATCTCGTCAACCCCTTCCTGGCCGCCATCGGCGGGGAGTCCGGGGCCGAAGCCGAGCCGCCCGACCTGGCAGGCATCGAGGAGCTTCTCGGTAACGCCATGGAGGACGACAAGTAGGTCCTGTCTGCCGGGCGATTGCGTTTGACGTGCCAATGGGCCCGCTGCTAAACTCCGCCTTCGTGGCTTCACCGGAAGCCGCGGTTGGCATGTGCCAGTCGCGACGGTCGAGGAACCACCCGGACGGTGGAAACCGCTCACGAAAACCGACCTCGGCCGGCTCGTGGACGGCCCGCCAGACCATCGAAGCGATCCGCGCCAGACAGATCGCCTCCATGTAGCGACAGGGTCCGCTGCGGCGGCCCATCGGACGCCGGAGGCCATTGCAGGGGCGCAGGTTCCCGTCGATCGGACTCGCGCCGGGGCCCAACC
>Ga0116137_1001347_pt1 | contig 16486 bp, 26 predicted proteins | sample June2015DPH_20_1_3_FD_88973 | JGI IMG/M metagenome (GOLD analysis project Ga0116137, IMG submission 88973) | Peatland microbial communities from SPRUCE experiment site at the Marcell Experimental Forest, Minnesota, USA - June2015DPH_20_100 | ecosystem: Environmental > Terrestrial > Soil >...
AGGGGCCGAGATCGAGCAGCCGGAATCAAGCCCGGCCCCCAGCACCTTTTCAACGAATGTCCAGGAGCCAGCCATGATCATGTCACCCGAAGAATCCGCCTTGCTGGTCAAACTCCAGGTCATAAAGGCCGAGCGCGACCGATACCTGGAGGCGCTGGAAGAGATCGCAGCAACAGGCAAAGACAAGAAAGGCAGACCCACATTCACACGAGACCAAGTGGACAATGGAGAAGAACGGCGCAAACAGCCACAGGAGATAAAATGAAAGAGTGCGACGAAATTCGCATGTATCTGCGGGACATCGATGGGTACTGGGACCACGCACAATTCATCAACAAGAAGTTGCAAGAAATTGATGAGCATTTTGCGAAATCGCTTGTGCAAATCAAAATCATTGACCTCCCCGAAATGCGTGACAAGTTTCGTTCGCTGCGAGAGGAAATAGAGAAGCTGCAACAAGACAATGGTGCTTGGCCAACAGACTGGGCAACAAGACTTGTGCAAGCAAAATTGGATGAGCGCAAGCGCATTCTTGAATTTCTGTCTGGCTATTTCGGTGCGTTGGGCATCAACCTCAATGTGAATCACTTCATCAGCCTTCTGGAGGAATGAATGATGAGAGATAACATGGGCTGTGGCGTTTTATTCTGGGCCGGCATTGTCATAGTGACGATGGTCGGTGTGTGGTGGATCTGGTCATGGGGCATCATCTGAGGAGAATGAGATGAAGAAGAAAGAGTGGAAGCGCATCGCCAAGGAAGCGCAAGGCGAGCTGGCTCTGATGAAGTCAAACCTGAATGCAGGGGAAATTTTTGACGGCAATCTTGCGTTAGAGCATCAGGTCAATGTCAACCTGAGAAAGATGCTGCAAGAAAAGGATGCAGAGATTCAAGTGCAAGAACAAAAAATTAACTCTATGCAACAGAACATGGAAAACATTTACAAGGAACTGAAGGAAGCAACTTCCTCCACAATTCGCATTCCTGCCACTTTTTCAAAACCTGAGCACGTGGTCAAATGCAATGATGAGATTTGTGTGGTGTGGTGCCAACTGATGCGCGAGCGGAGCGCATTGAATGATGACATACGCAGATTGGAATCTGAGCTGCTTGGCAAAGCGCAGATGGCCAAGGAGCTTGATGGAACAAGAGACTGTTTGAACAATCTGCTGCGCACTCTGACCTACGAAGTAGGAAGTGGCTTCGAGCCACATTCAGATACTTACATGGAGGTGGTGAATGAACACACTCAAGGAATTTTCAGCAAGAGCATTCGAGATCAATCGGCTGCACAATCGGCAAACTGTCAACCCTGAAGATTGGGAGCAGCCATTCATTCTGCCTGCCATGGCTGCGTATGTTCACTCAGAAATCAGCGAAGCTTTTGATGGCTTTGTGGATGACAATCGCACTGCGTTCATTGGTGGTCTCACTGATGCCATCATCTGCTGTCTCTTCTTGCTCCATGGCATGGGAGTGGATCCAGATGTGACCGTCAATGCCAAGCTGGAACTGCTCTGCAACCAAGGGCCACAGCCCAGGAGGAAAAGACTATGAAAGTTCTTGAGATAGTCCCTAATAATGAAAAACCAATCAGGTATCTGGTTCGGGTCATGCATTCTAAATTTGGTTTCCATTGGGCAGTGACATATTTTTCTTTTGAGACATCTTCCTTCCCAGGGAAGTTTAAGTGGTGCCGCTGGTTCGGATGCAGGAATGTGACTAATGAAACCATAAATAATTTCCTCGACAATGCGGTTGCTGATTTTGTAAGGAGACAGCAATGAACATTCCACGCTATAAAGAGACTGCCACAGGAATGGAATACTGCGCAATTGGCTCTTGGATTAGATGGGAGGATCATGAACTGATGTTGGCGCCATTGCGGGCCATGGCCGAAGCTCATGCACGTGAGCATCCGATAGCAAAACAAGCACAATTGGACCTGTAGAAAGCCATTGCAGATGGACGAGCCATGGGTCTTTCGTTTGACGAAATCATGTCCGAAGTGAAGAAGCAACTGAACTGGGATTGAGGTGGATGATGGAGTTGTACAACCTTCTGGAATTGGTCAAGATCATGGGTCTGCACAATCATGTTTGGATCGAGCTGGTTGAGAAAAAGTATAATGCCATGATCAAAGAACGCAATGATCTAGCAGATGAGGTAGACCGACTCACCTCACACATTCTTAATGATGGTGCATTTCAAGAATGGCAACCAATCAAAACTGCACCAATAGATGGAACCAGAATAATAGTTGCACGCAATGAGCTAGTTGAACCTGTAACAGAGGCAGTCTGGTCATTCGTTGAATGCAAATTTGTAACCCCATTAGTGCGCGAGTGGTTCCAGCCGACCCATTGGATGCCCCTACCATCGCCACCACAGGAGAAGCAATGAAGCTCATTACCCAAACCAACAATGCAAGCATATTTGCGCAAATGAACCATGAGCCAGATCCAAGCACAGGCCCTTGGGAAGTTCAGATCAAGGATGCCCGCGAATTTCATGATGGATTTGAGATTACAGTCATCCGCCAGAACAACATTCATGGGCACAGATCCTGGGGCTGGATTGACGACAACAAATTGTTGATCTCCAGCAGCGGTGGACCTTGTAGGAATGAGGTGATCCCATTGGTGTGGGATAAGCTAGTCAAGCTAGCTCAAGAAGTGGCAGACGAACTCAATGCGAAGGAGCAATCATGAAACTCATCAGCATCACAGTCACCTCCAGCACCAAGGAAGCCATCATCGCAGATGCGCTCAAATCTGTACGTGATTGGGTCGATCTCATGCTCATCGTTCATATCGAACACGGCAGCGACGACACAATGCAGGTTGCACACGATATCTGCAAATCCAAATTGCGAGTCGTAAGTGTGCCGCTGGACATGCCATTCCCCGACATGCGCAATGCAGGTCTCATCGAAGCTGAGCGATTGGGTGCTGATTGGTCGGTCCAACTGGACACTGATGAACGCATCCTCCGCAATGACATTGATGTGCGCAGCACCCTGGCCAAGGTTCCCAATGACATCATTGCTGTGACTGTTCACGAAGACACTGGCGCCTATGATAAAGTGCGTTTCATCCGCCATCCAACTGAATGCAGATTCAGTCAGTCATTCCATGAAGAATTGGTTCCAGATCCAAAGAAATGCACCCTATCCCACATTCGCTTTCATGAACTTCCCAAATCACCAGAACAAATAGCTCAACGAGTCGAGCAGCAAATCACTGCCTGCCGCAATCAGGCAAAACAGGAACCAGAAAATCCCCGTTGGCAGTATTATTTAGCATCAGCATTAGAAAAATCAAAACAATATCAAGAAGCTATACTTATTTATCTCCGAGCAGCGCAGTTGTTCAAAGAATCTGAACCAAAAGCTTGGGTATTTTTCCGTATTGCTTGCTGCTGGGCTTTGCAAGAGAAAAATGCTGAAGCCATCAATGCAGCACTCCAGGCCATGCTTTATGGACCTGATTATGCAGAAGCTCCCTGGCTCATTGCCCAGATCAATTTCATGTCTGGAATGTATAGAGAAGCCATTGCTTGGGCCAAGGTCGCAGCAGTGCACAATTGGAGCCGAAAGCGGCCTGGAGAAATACATCGCATTGGGTTCAAGGAGCCTAGAGCATTATATGAAGGGCCATACCAGGTGATGGCTCAATGCTATTTTAAGATGGGTGATCCAGTCCAGTTCAAGCAAGCTCAGCAAGAAGCTGCGAAAGCAGCACGTGCCAGGATAGACTTTTTTCAAAGGGGTCTGTGATGGCTGAATTGGAAGATGAAAATGAACCTTTTGATCCAATCAATCTCCCAGCACTGTTGGCAGATTTGAGCGATGCGGTGGCTGTTGGAAAGATTACATTCAATGGGTCTAGAATCCCAATGCTGCTCTTGGGAGCATCAAGATGGACAACTCAATTGATTCTTGAGCGCGAAAAACTTCTCAGAGAGAAAGTGGTCCTACAGGATCTAATCAAAAGGAGAAAATCATGAATGGAATCAAAGTTCTACTCTCAATGGCTTTGCTGTTGAGTCTGTGCTGCGCTGGATCTGGCAAATATGCATCCCCAGTACCATTCCCACAGCAGCAGAAGCTTATCATAGTTGCCATTGGAGATAGCATCGTGGCAGGGCACCCTGGGGCCCAGAGTAGGCTAGAGCTTGAAGATTTTTCTGCTCCTAACTTGCCCTGCCAAGCAGAGTATTGGATCACTCAGGCCACAGACTTACCTTGTTTCAATCAGGGAATTTCTGGGCAGACTTCTGGGCAAATCCTGCAACGCTGGGGTCAGGATGTATTGGACGATGGCACTCCATCATGTTTTTGGCCTTATAAGTCAGCTTCCATTCCCAGTTGTGCTTCGGTTATATGGCTTCATTGTGGGAACAATGACATTGGACAAGGAGTGGCACTTCAAGTAACAGAAAACAATATCACTGCCATGATTGCATCAGCACAAACTCTACATATTCCAATCTTCATCGACACTGTAGGTTCCCTGAATCCTGGGACCACATATGATGCTTTAAACACATTTATCACCACTCAGGCTGGTCCTGGAGTGGTGATAAATGACTACAAGAGTTTCTTCGCCGGTCAAGCTGGTTGGTTTTCTCCTGATGGGATCCACCCATCTCCGGCAGGCTATGAAGCATGGGGGAATTTTGTTGGCACTAAAATTGCCAACCAACTCGTACAGATGCAGCAGTAGTTGTCGGCATCCCTGCAACAAGAGTCTGTTTCACTTGGTAAGCCTCAACTCCAAAGACCAGTCTCCAGGCTTTGCGCTCAAGCCAAACCCCTCCAGTGTGATTGGCCACATCATAACTGATTCCAGCAGCCCAGTTGAAAGGTTTTGGAGGTTCGGGGAAAGGTTCTGTTGGTATGTCAATGCTGTTATCCAGAACAGTGCCATTAGGACTGGACACAATCACTCGATGGGAGCTATCCGCTAGTTTCACCAGGGTCAGATCCACCGTCACTGGGGGACATGGGTTTTTCAGTGGCTCGCTGGTCGCAGGGATGGCCGGAAGGTTCTGGCTGGTGGAAGACTGCTGAGGGGGTTCCTGGATCACCCCTGTGGCCAAAGGGGTGGGTTGAACAGTCACTTGGATGATCCGCTCCACCTTGGCACCCTTGGGGATCATCTGCTTGGGCTGGGCTGTCGCATCTGGGGTGGTCTGAAGCACCAGGGAGTTGTCCTGCTGTCTGACCTCTGGTGCTGGCTTGGGTAGCTCCATTGGCAGCTTCTTGCCCCAGAGCTTCCAACCTAGTCCACACCCCAGGGCAAAGATGATCAGCCCGAATGCCAATAAGATGCAGACCTTCCACTTCACCGTCAAGGTCATTGCGTTGCTCCTTCAGCTTTGGGCGGTGCATTGCCACCTCCACGATTGAACATGCTTGTGACTTTCCCTGTGAGATAGGCCCCATGCCCACCACCAACCATATAAATGAGATGCTTTACTTCAGTGTGAAGATCCTTGCCCATGAAGACCATTACTGCAAGAGCGAACACAAGCGCCACAGCGAGGGTGATGATACCTATGATCATCGCCAACCGTGAAGCACTGCCACGTTTTGTATCGTCATCCTCAAGAGTTTCTTGCAGGCTCAGTCGGATCGATTTCAGATCTGCCATTTTCAGCCTCCATGGGCAAGGAAATGTCGTAGTCAAGTTCGCCAAGATAAGGATCAGGCGAATACGGATCAGGCACTAGATGACCTTTTTGGCCGCAGCGAGTGCTGCATTGGCTGCATTGAGATCATCCTGCGTCTTGGCAGCCAGCGCGTTTGCCGTCTTGACGTTGTTGCGGTAGATCAGCAGCCCGATGATGAAGCCAATGACGAGCCCTGCGACGAAAGCATAGATGCAATTCATTGTGTCCTCCTGGGACGATGTGCTCTGCACGGCAGAGTGGGTAAAATCAATGACGGAACAAGAGCCAGGTAGGAAAGATGCCCAGCAAGGTTACTATGATGCCAAAAAAGCACCACACGAAAGCATTCTGTGCTCGTCCTTCGGGATCAAGCGCACAAGCGAAGCAACCAGCGAAACACACTACAGCAGAAATCAACAATGCGGTAGTGATGACGATGCGCAGCCAGAGCATGACAACCCCCTAAGCAGTAACAGTGAGCGTGTCAGGGAGCATGGCGGCGATGGCTACCCGGTTGTTGTGAAGCATCACCTGACAGCCTTCAGACTCCTGCCCATACAGTGCGGGGTCAGATGAAGGACCATGGACATAGAATCCATCGCGCCCATAGCTTTCGCCACCGATCTGAATCAAATGGCAAATGATCAAACCAAGATGGGTAGGGTAGCCCAGGCGAGCCACATCTTCGGGAGTTACTGCCCACTCGCCAAAGCGCCACAAACCTTTGGGTGTGGGACCAATGCAATGCTCAGACTCGGCTAACGGATTGTTCTTCCCGTGAATTTTGGTGGGGTTGACTTTGGGGTTATTGTCATTTCCTGACCAACAATGTCCTGGCTGAACCACCACCGTTCCATTGTCGCGAGTCCAGATCCCAGTTGCTTGAGATGAATTAAGGTTAAGAGTCATTGTGATCTCCGCTGATTGTTGTCATTGATGGCTTGTTCTTTATTGTTGGCAGATTGCTGTTTATCATTGGTGTGCTGACGACGCCCGAATATCTGGCGCTGCATCATCAAGGTCTGAATCTGATCATGCTGAATGGTCAGCTCTTGCCGTATCTTGTTCTGATCTTGTTCATCGCCAGTCTGTCGTTCTCGCTCGTTTCCAAGCAAAGTTTCAACCACCGATAATCTACTGGCTACCACTCTCACTTCTGCGGTCAGATCATGCAGCGCGTTGACGATGCCAGAGCCAATCAGGCCACCAAGTACAGTGACGATCGCGACAAGGGCAGATATGATGTAGCCTAGTATAGGCATCTGCCTCCGGTCTTTTTGCGTGATCAAGTTCATCATGACCCCTCTAAGTTTTGATGATGAAGTTAATGGCCAGATACGGAGGCATGGTATTGTGAGATCCACCACCACCAACATTGCCTGTGGTGTAAGGCTCAGTAACCTGAGCACCAGGATTTGAGGTATAGGTCATGCCAGGACTAGTAGTGGAACCCGTGAATCCACCAGCAAGAGAATGATCATGGGAAGGCATTTCTGGAACAGTCAATGTATGTGCAGATTCACCACCAGTCTGACCAAGAGCAGCTGCGTAGGTTCCCCCAGCGCCCAAAGGAAATACACCTTCAAGATTTGGAATATTGAAATGCATACCATCAGTCGAACCATAGGTAGTTCCGATGCAGTTGAACAATGCAGGATAGGAAGCCCGTAACAGCGACGAGCCGTCGCACAGATGCCATCCTGCCGAGGCAACAGTTCCAGCAAACGGCATGATCGTGCCGGTAGGAGCAATGCTAGATTGCTTGAGCACAAAACCATAAGCTGAATCGTAGACCACAGTATAGATCGCATCAGCAGCCAGATCGCCTGGAGCTAGCGCAGTGTAGTCAGGCCGCACCACCGGGAGCGACCCGGTACCGACATTAAGAGTGACCGATGCAGTATTGGCCAGGTTTGGCTTGAACACAAACTCCATGCCGTTGTAAAGAGTACTAACGGCAGGGACGACATTCAACACCATGGCATTTACTGAACCTGTAGTCAGACCATAATTCCCGGCCAGAGCTGCATTACCTCCCCAGATACCCCAATTTACACCATCGACGTTGCTGATGGTGTTGGGGTCTGTGCTCGCCCCATTCTGAAGACAAATGAAGGAGTGTGAGCCATCATTGGAGATCAGCACCGCAGTTTTAGGATAGCCCACAGCAGAAGCGAAGTCACTGTCAAATTTGAACTGCCCACCGCAGTTAGCCCAGATGATCACTGAGGACAGTTCATAAAACACCCCTTGAAAATCACCATAGGCTGGGGGCACCCCACCAGAACTAATTGGCTCTGCGGTGACTGGCGGGAACCCGTCATGCCATGAGGCATTAGGCGAGGATGATCCGTAGGGGATGGTGTTCTTGATGCCTGCGTAGGCAAAAGCCTGTTGCAGGATGGTTGGATAGGTAGGCCCACTCATGATGTGCTCCTTGGGGTGTTAGTTGACTATCTCTTCTGCGTATGCTTCAAATGTGCCCTGGCCAAATGGCTGGCAACCACTCCCAGCGAAACCAAAGCAAGTAGCCGGATCGGTGTAAACGATGTACCCCAAAACTCCGACTGGGCGCTGGAACACACGAGCCTGGGTCATGATGGCGATGTCCAATGTGCTGGGAAGAAATTCAAAGTAATACTGAATCTCCATACCACCTTCATCGACAACATATGCTTTGAGTCCTTCATATGGACGCCCTGGGGCCAGGAACAAATTGTAGAGGATCAGGTTGATGATTGGGGCAGAGCAATCGCTGATATTCGCAAGCGCCTTGGCCAACAGCAAGGTCTGGTAATCGTCATCATCTAGATCTGTCGGCGTAGTGGCGAACGCACCGTCGTAAAAAGATTGCTGACCGAATGGCTGCCCATCACCTTCTGCGAATCCAAAATAGGTTACGGCAGGATCTGGCAATTGGATGGAGCGAACTGCCCCCACACGCCGCCCCCACATATCCAGCCCATAGCCTGTCGCAGTGCTGATATTCCACACATTGGTAACAAAGTTCGCGAGCAAACTGCGAGGATCCAGATCCTCGTTCCAATCTGCGAGAAGCTGCATGATGATTGGGCTATTGGCATATTGAGAAAGCACTGTCTGAATCGGATTGATCATGCGAGCACCACCTGAATTGTGCTGCCATCGAGCGGCACATGGGGGTACTGATCGATGTTGGTCTGCACCCCATTGCCGCCAGGGCTGACCGATGTGCCCACAGCGATGGAAAATACCTGCACCCCTGTTGCGCATGCGGTGACAGGCCCATAGAATGATCCTGCATAGACGTTCGTGCCGATACCACCGAAGACGTTGTTTGGTGTGGTAAATTGTTCAAGAATTGCTGACTTAACTAATGCGGCAATGTTAGCTGGGAGCTGTGGATTGTTGCGAATGACCACCAGGAAGTAAGTGGTGATGGGGGATGGAATCTCGAAAGTGACATTATAGGTTGGGTACGGTGGTTTGAGCAATGATGTGTCCTCAACCACAACGGTTGTATTGCCATTGTAGTCACACCCAACACTTTTCTTGCTCCAGATTGCCTGGGCAATGGAGTCTGGATCACCACCCAGCACAGCTACATAGAGCGAGTGCGCGGCCAGAACCACCCCACCAACCTCCACAGGGGCACCTGTGAAATTCTCCGTTACATAAACATTGGACGGTACATTGGGAGGGTCTAGCGCAGCTCCACTGGAGATCACCGCAGCACGAATGGACTGGAGGTTGCCCTGCGCATTGCTGGCAACTGATGCCTGTCGTCGCAGCTCAAAATCCTGCGCATTTTCAACCACAGTGCCTTCGATCAGATCAGCAGGATTGGTTATACCTGACCAGCCGGGAATGGCTAAATAAATCTGATTCAATGCCCCAGCTTGGCAGGGAATTGGTCCTGTGACTTGGTTGGCAAAGGTCAAGGTGATGGAGCCAGAGGAAGGAATGGTGCCACCGTCTGCGCACAGGTAGATGTTATTACTGGTGTCCTTGGCTTGAGCATTGGTTGGGATGACTGTCCCCGGCAGGCCAGTGCAGATGCAGGGGCCATTGGTGGAGGTGGCCGGAAAGCGCGTCTGGAAATAAAGCAGGCCGATGGCATCTTGCATGATGCCTTCAGCATATTGGGGATCGACTTGATTGACGAAATTGAGGAAAAGATCATACTCATCGGAGATGTAGGCAGCGAGTGAAGTTGCAATCTGGCCTTGTGGAGTAGTCAGTGCCTCTGGCAATGTGATGTTGAGCCCACCGCCAAAGGCTGTGTTGATGTCATTCAGGACAGCAGTGAGAATGTCGGACTCCAGCGGCTCCACATATCCCGTGGGGCCAAGCGTAGGAACAGGGACAGTGGACATGTTGAACTCCTAGAAGGTGACATCCATTGCTTGCCCATTGGTGTCGATGATGCTGACAGTTCCAGTGAGCAAACGTGTGGTCTGGTTGAGTGGATTCAATGTGGTTTTTGCTTGAACCACACCATTGACATTGAGCGCCTGCGCATTGATGGCAGATTGCAGCGCAGACTGGGAAAGCCTCTGTCCTAGCGCAATGGTGAAGAAAGGAATGCCTAGCAATGTGTCGTAGTAACACTCTCCAAGAAAAGTACGAATAGCCGAAGCCACATCTTGCGCAACAGCATAGCCGCCAGTCGCAGTAGCAATATTGTTCGACCCGTCAATGGTCAAATCCCAGTCGTCTGTAGAGAGCAGAAGGGAGGTCATTTTTTCTTCTTCTCAAGATCAGGGTGAATAGACTCCAAAGCAGCGTATGCTTGTGCTATGACCATTGGGAACCAGGGATGTGCCTTGATGGCCTGCTTGAGCTGTGCCACTTCTTCGATGGGCATTTCAATCTCAGGGGTATCAGCCAGATGAACCAGCTTAGCCAGATCCCATGCACGTTTTGGATCCATTTCGCTGCGGGCCATGGTAAGACTGGTCGTGACAATTTCGCGCATGTCCAGAGTTTTGCCTGTGGGCGTGGCGAGTGGAGTGCCATCAAGATTGAGGATTATGGTGGTAAGATTAACTTTCATGCTAGTCTCCTAAGACGCAGGTAGGTTGTGAGGGCAGCAATCTGATCAGTAGTGAGGGATGATGTTTGATTGGTTGCAAGAGCGGCAACCTGATCGGTAGTGAGGGATGATGTTTGATTGGTTGCAAGAGCGGCAACCTGATCGGTAGTGAGAGCAATTGGCTGTTCAGTCACCAAAGCTGAGGCCATCTGAACCTGTTGCTCCAGATAATCCGCAAACTGAGAAATCAGGGCTGAAACGCCCTGGAATTGGACAGGTAATGCAGCAACACTCGCTGCTGTGGCCACAAAAGAAAGCGCAGGCAAACCAATTGCGAGATCAAGCACAGAAGGTCCAGTCGCATTGCCTGCTGTATCTACTGGCACAGTCTCGCGGAAAAACTCAACGATATAAGGTTGACCCTTGGGGCTCTCAATCTGTGTGCGCCAAGTGCGACGCTGATTGGCCACAGCCGTAGAAACAAGAATGGGGGTAGTGATGGACATGTGTGACTCCTTATGCGATTAATCGTTTGAGTTCGTCGATCTGGATCTGTTGCTCCTTGATGGCAGCAAGTGCCAGAGTTGCCAATTTGCCATAATCAACTGCAAGATAACCATCGACCCCTTCCATGACGAAATCAGGAGCAACTTTCTGCACAGATTGAGCGGAAACCCCATGGAACCGAGAGGTTTTGTCTTTATTTTCTGCCAGTTCGTTCCATCGGAAAGTGATGGTGTCAATGGCCATGACCGTAGCCAGTGCATCCTTGATGGACTCTACATCAGCCTTGAGCTGGATATCTGAGCCGGTGCCCCAGGTTCCTGTGTAAGTTCCACTGTTTGGAAAATTTGGATAACTTTTACCAGTCGGCACCGTCATCACAGCAGTTCCAGCGTTGGCGGATAGTTGGAAATCAGTTGACGTTCCAGTGACAGCCCAAATGATGATCCCGCTGCCACTGTTACGGTACATGGATCCTGCTACGTTTGAAATGGTCTCAGAGGCGAACTGAATATTAGCGTTCGCCTGGATCGTGCCACTCGCAGTAATCGTCGTTCCATAGAACGCGCCTGTCACACCCAGCCCACCCGCGACCTTGAGCGACCCAGTGGTAGTTGAGGTTGATGTGATGTTAGTAGCAATCGACAATGACCCATCGTTGTTGACTGTGACATATTTGAATGTGGCAGCCGCTCCAGCAGTTCCGCTTGGCGCAACACCTAGCTGAATCGTTCCGCTGTGCATAAATATGACTGTCGCGTAGTCGCTGATGGTGTAGCCATTGGTTGTTCCATTATCGTAATAGTTATAGCACAGCCCAGAACCTTGCCCAGACTGGTATACTAGTGAGAGATTTTCGCCTGTGTTGCCGATGACATCGATGGTATACCAACCATTTGCTCCACCAGCCCACGCCAGCGGAGCTGCGCCGACCCCGACTGTCCTGGCCTGCAAAGTTGTGAACGTGCCCGTGGATGGAGTTGTTCCACCGATGGGCCCAGGAGATGCCAAATTTACAGTTCCTAATGCAGTTCCATTCCAATAAAGAGCAGAACCTACCGCATAAAGAGTATGTGCAGTTGTTCCAGGAGCACCTGCCGTGATCACAATGCCCTGAGAAGCTGCCACAGAAATGCCGCCACTGGCTGTGTGCAACCCACTAGAAGTTAAAGTGGTAAAAGCACCGGCCGCAGGAGTTGTTCCACCGATTGCTGGGGGTGCGGTTAAGGCAGTGGTCAAATCTCCCGAGGCTATTCCTGCCCACCCTGGAGTTGCACCAGCACTCCCTGTGCCAGTCTGCGTGAGAAACCGTTTAGTAGAAGCGGTATTCGGAGCCACGAATCCGGTGGTTCCTGGAGCAGATTGATAAGGCACAGACCCCAGCACCCCACCCAACAGTCCCCCAACCGAGAGCGCAGATGCCAGCACCCAGGCAGGCGCAGCCGAAGCACTCCCAGTCCCTGTCTGAGTCAAGACTGCCTGTGAAGCACTGATACTGCCAGCAACACACTCAGGCGCACCAGAAGCCGCGCCACAAATCGTGTCTCCGAGAGTAGTCATAGGGTTGATCAATGCCCCAACAACATCAGCAACCTGCAATTGCGTTTGCTGAGGTTGATTGGAACCATTCAAACAAAGAGGTTTGTTGGTCATTAGAACACCGCTACAATCTCAGGGATGAAGGCCACAGAAACTGTGGCACCAACACCAACAATAGTTCCAAGCGATTGAACCAGATTGCCAGATGAAAAAGCGTTACTAGCGGCAACTACACCGCCAGAAACAGTAGAAAGAAACACTTGCTGACCGATATTGGCAACAGTGAATGCACCAAGGGCCACTGAAGGATTAATACCACCGAAATTGATCTGTCCAGTTGAACTGGAGCTAATCGCGCTTGGTGCCCAGCCATTGCAGGGTTTGGTTGTGTCTGTCGCATTCGCATTGCGCACATTGAGTGTGCCCGCATTGTCCCAAACATTGACCATCGCTCCTGCGGCAATAGCCTCTGAGGCCAAGACAGTCGTCGCCAAAGCTTCTGGCAACATCGTCTCATCAATCAGACCAGCAGCATTGAGTGCGGGAATTGCCCCAGCACTTCCTGATCCTGCGCTGGCCTGAAGTGGGGTGTATTGCTGAGGCTGGTTATTGGAATTAAGAGCAAGAACCTTTTGCACAGCCATGACTAACTCCTAAAGCTCGGCAATGAAGCCGGGAGAGAAAATGAAGGTGGTTGACGTAATCCGACGAACAATCGGGAAGCTCCAAACATCTCCTGCACCTACACTCGGGATTGTGGCCATAAGCTTGCCATCCTGGCCTAGCCACAAGATATCGCCATCCACTCCTGGAAGGGCCAGAGGTGTGGTGTAAACCACATTGCTGACCATTGCAGCAGGGACTGTGGCCCCTGAGTTGCCGCTTTCCAGCGTAACCCCATCCACCCAAGGTGGGGTGTCCAGGCTTGAGACCTGCTGTGCAACTCCTTCCACAAGCTGGAATGCCTGATTTGTGGCGAAATCCGCACCCAGCGTGATGCTGATGATTGGGGACCAGCCTCCCCCACCACCACCAGTGATATCAACCCAGTCTGCGTCGGTGATGCCACCTTGAAGTTGGTATTGGTGATTGGTGTCTTGGGTTGTGGCGATGGCTCCAATACGCCGACGTGGCGCTGTGATGCTGGGTAGATCTGCATAAGTGGCAACCTGCCATGGCCCGCCCAAAGAGAACTGCGTATCAGTGACAGGGTAAGTGTCACTGGAATCTGTGGGCGAAAATGGACCACCAATTGGGATGTAGCCTGGGAATACGCTCATGATATCTCCAAAGTGAGCGCACCACCAAGTTGATAGGTGCTCTGATGCACATTGTAGCTCGTCGTTACACCATAGGCATTTGTGACATTGATGTTGTATGGAGCATTGAACGGAACAGCAAAGCCAGTGCCAGCATCAATGAATGAGGTCGCGGTTCCCATGGAAGATGGGTAGCAGAAAATCTTGTACTCACCAGATGCAGCAGAGAATGCGTAATCACCCGCAAATCCACTCTGAAGCTGGCTGGAAGTCAAAGCAACTACGTCGCCAGAAATCAAGGATGTGCTGGCACTGTTCCCCCAATAGACCCGCCAAAGCCACTGCACAGAATACTCATCAGAGAACTGCCCTTCTTCCGTATTGGTCGCAGTGATCTGGAATACTTCAGAGGTTGCAGATATCTTGGTGACGCTGCCATAGACAGTCGATGCAGGAGGATTGATCGAAAGACCAGATCCAAGATTCACAGATGCCGTCACATCCTCGATGCTCACTGTGTCATCAAGGACATTGATCACATTGCGCACACTCCAGCTGAACGATGGATCAGCAGCTATACTCTGGCCAACTTCCAATGGGGATGTTTGCCCGACAATGTAGAATCCTGTGAAAGCCGGGGCTTGGTATGGGTAAAGCAATGATGTCCACATTTCTTGCATGGTCTGATCTGTGAAAGTAGAACCCGCAGCAATGCCACCCAGCGTAGCTGGGGTTGGCACAGGATTGCTGTATTCAACGGTCACATCTAAATCCCCAATGGGAACCACAGTGAATGCTGCGCCTTCTGTTTGCTGCACCACAACCATATTCGGCCCACCTGTGGCCGATAGATCTGCCCCAGTGCCGCCAAATCCAACACCTACGCTATTTCCTTCCCAGGTGCAATGAACAATGCCATCCACACTCAGATTGCCGATGATGTGAAACTCAGGCACTGTGATATCAAATGTATCCGCGACAATGTCAAAGGCGCCGACCGTCATCTGCCAAGTGTCCACCACATTTGTTTCGATGCTCTGCGCATTCTGTGTCCAGGAATCGACGATATCAGATGTCATCGTCTGCGCTTCTTCCGACAGCGTGCCAGTGCCAGCATTGATATCAATACCCTCGTCATCGATAACAATCCACTGCTGCGGGGGCACATTGAGGTTCCACCCACCAACATAGATTGCGTCTGCCATATCGTACTGACGGAATGTGGGGGGCACACCCGCTGCACCAGTCTGTTTGAAGCTGCTGATGTCACGATCAGCAAAAACACAAAATCCAGTATCGCCTATCTTGGGGTCCAGGATCAATGCGGCTGCGCCACCCGCGATGCGAATGAATGGCACACCGTAGATGATTGTATGAGGAATGGATTCCCCGATGACGGTCTGCTGATTGGTCAAGATAGTAACATCCACCGTTCCCACGATACCACTGCGCCCATTTGTGTGAACTGCTACCACCTTGACTGGCTTGCACACACTCATTCTGCTCATGATCTGCTCGACCATGAAACTGAGCGCAGCCTCTAAAGTGTTAGAGGTAGAATAATCTTGAGATCCATAGACAAGTGCCATCACACACCGCCCTGTTTGTCTAAAGGCTTAGCGGTAATGTGCGTGAGCCATTGCCCATTGGGCTTGTTGCCCTCAAGCTGATGGTGCAGCCCTGTCACCTGCCAATAGCCATTAGCCACCTGGACAGCCGTGGACTGGACGAAAATTTGCCCATTGTAAATTACGCCAGGATTGAACAAAGTGTCCACGCGCAGCCCATGACGCCCAAAGATGGGTGATTCCTTCATGCCAGTGGCAGCAGAAATGCGTGGAATCTGCGCTCTTTGTTGCGCACGCGGAACGCCCTTGGGTGCGACATAAACCACCAGATCATCTACCCCCATTTCCATGGGGACTGTTTTGTAGAGCTGATGCAGCATGTCCATGCTCGTCCCAGACAGGTATGGGTTGTTCAGCATCCAACTTAGCCCATTGTTCACATAGCCGTAGCCCATGGTTGCAGTAATGCTGCGAAGAACCGTGTCAACATCCACACCACCCTGGTAGCTGACTGGGGAGACAGGGAGCAGCGCTGGATAGTATCCAGTGAGCGCTTCAATGTGGAAGTACATATTGGGTGGAGTTTGATAACTCGCCCACGCCTCGGTAATCTCGCCCTGGAAAACAGTGGAGAAACCATTAAGATCGCCTGCCTCCACCATGAGGTAGACCTTCTTTGATGCAGGAAACTTCAATGCAGATGCTTGATTAGGAACCACAGTGGCAGCATTCATGTGCGCTACCGACATACCATAAATTTTGCAGGTGCAAACATTCTTTGCTGGAGGTGGATCCTTACGGATGCTTGCCATTGCCCGAGCACCCGTCAATATCAAAGTGTTCTGCCCAGGCGCGAACTCACTCACCCCATCCGCCAAGGTGATGGTGATGCGCAAAATCTTCTGGGTGAACGAAAGTGGGCTGCTC
>Ga0116137_1001349_pt1 | contig 16476 bp, 11 predicted proteins | sample June2015DPH_20_1_3_FD_88973 | JGI IMG/M metagenome (GOLD analysis project Ga0116137, IMG submission 88973) | Peatland microbial communities from SPRUCE experiment site at the Marcell Experimental Forest, Minnesota, USA - June2015DPH_20_100 | ecosystem: Environmental > Terrestrial > Soil >...
ACGTCGAGTTCCACAACGGCAAGACGCTCAGCGCCGATGACGTGCTGTTCAGCTTCCAACGGATCGTGAACCCCAAGCGCCCGGCGCTCGGTGCGATATCGCTGAAGGCCCTCGACATCGCCAACGCGAAGAAGATCGACAAGCTCACGATCGAGATCCCGTGCTTCACCCCGTTCTCTCCGCTGAAGGACATTCTTTGCGCGTACCACTTCTTCGTCGTGCCGGTGGGCTTCGACTTGAACAAGCCGATCGGCACCGGGCCCTTCAAGTACGAGTCGTTCACCGCCGGCCGGCAGAGCACCTTCGTGAAGAACGAGAACTACTGGGAGAGCGGCCTGCCCTACATCGACAAGCTCGTGATCAGCGACTTCCCCGATGAGGTCAGCCAGGTGAACGGCCTGAACGGCGGCACGCTCGACGTCATCGACCTGCTTTCCGCGGACTCGATCGCCCCGGTCCGCTCGGGCGGCAACAACGTGATCATCACCAAGGGCGGCGGCTACACGCCCTTCACGATGCGTGTCGACCAGCCGCCGTTCGACGACGTTCGCGTCCGCCAGGCCTTCCGCCTGATCTGCGACCGCGACGCCATGCTGAGGACCGTCTTCAGTGGTTACGGCAAGATCGGCAACGACGTGTTCGGTCTGTGGGACGCCGTGTACGACACGAAGCTGCCCCAGCGCGTCCAGGACATCGAGCAGGCCAAGAGCCTCCTGGCCAAGGCGGGGCACTCCCACCTGGCTGTGACCCTGGTGACGAGCGCCATCGGGTCGGGAACCGTGCAAGTGGCCCAGGTCCTCAAACAGCAGGCTGCGGCAGCCGGCGTGACGGTGAACCTGAAGGAGGTCACAAGTTCGGAGTTCTTCGGCCCGAACTACCTGAGCTGGACGTTCGCCCAGGACTACTGGAACTACTACCCCTACTTCTCGAACGTCTTGCAGGGCACTCTCGCCGGAGCCCCGTTCAACGAGTGCCACACGAACAATGCGGCCTACAAGAGCCTGTACAAGCAGGCGGTGGCCACACTCGACGGGCACAAGCGGGCGGAGATCGCGCATGAGATGCAGCAGATGGAGTACTCGGGCACAGCGAGCGGCTACATCATCCCCTACTTCAACCCCGTCATCGACGGCTACGGGTCGCGTGTGCACGGCGTCGTCTCGAGCAAGACCGGCCTTCCTCTTGGGGCTTACGGCTTCAAGAGCATGTGGCTCGCATAACCTTCAAGACGAACGGTCGCGAGAAACGGATGATCGCTCGTGCCGGCACACGGCGTCGGGCCTATGTGCGAGCTCACCCCATCGCGTCCCTCGTCGCCGGACGAACGGGCCAGGGGATCATCACGCTGCTTCTGGTCTCCCTGGTCGTGTTCGCCGCGACGCAGCTGCTGCCAGGCAACGCGGCGCGCGCAATACTCGGCTTCTCTGCCACGCCACAACGTATTCATGCCCTCGAGCTGGAGCTGGGGCTCTATCGCGGCTGGTGGTCCCAGTACTGGGGATGGCTGTCGGGACTGCCAGTCGGCCGGCTCGGCACGAGCCTCGCCAACAGCGAGCCGGTGTGGCGGCTCGTCGAGCCGCGGCTGTTGAACTCGGCGGTGCTCGTGGTCGTGAGCGGGCTCACCGGGTGTGTGCTCGGGATCGCGCTCGGCGCGGTCGCGGCCCTGCGCCACGGAAGCCTCCTGGACAACTCGATGACCGTCGGAGCCCTTGCCGTGCTCGCCGTGCCCGAGTTCGTCGTCGCGATCGGCGTTGTCATCTTGTTCTCGACTGTCGTCTTTCACCTGTTTCCAGGTGTGTCGCTGCTCACCCCCGGGGAGAACATTCTCCAGGCGCCACGCCTGCTCGTGTTGCCGGCACTCAGCCTGGTGATCGTGACGATCCCTTACGTCTACCGCATGACCCGGGCCGCCACGCTGGAAGCGCTCGAGTCGCCTTACGTCGAGATGGCGCGCTTGAAGGGAGTGCCGCGGTGGCGCGTGCTCGTGCAGCACGCTCTCCCCAACGCGTTGCCGCCCACGATCCAGGTGGTCGGCCTGACGTTCCTGCGGCTCGCCGGCGGGATAGTGCTTGTCGAAGAGGTGTTCGACTTCCCCGGGATCGGCCAGGGCCTCGTCAACGCAGTTACAGACCGCGACATCCCCGTCATCCAGTTCATCGTGATTGCGCTGGCCGCGTTCTACGTCGTCGTCAACATCACCACTGACGTGCTCGCGTTGTTGTGCTCGCCGCGCCGGAGGATACCGGCGTGACCGCGGCAACGCCGTCGAAACAGCTCCGTCGCCATGAGTGGCTGACACTGCTGCAGCGGGCGGCAGTGAGCCGTCGTGGAACCGTCGGGCTGTCGCTTGCCGGCTTCGTCGTGCTCGTGGCCGTCGTCGGGGCCATCTGGACGCCGGACTCGCCCACGGCCTTCCTCTACGAGCCACTTCAGAAGCCTTCCGTCCAAGTCCTCTTGGGTGGGGACTATCTCGGTCGCGACGTCTTGTCACGCGTGCTCGCGGGTGGCTGGGTTCTGCTCGTGATGGCGGTGGCGGCAACGGTGATCGGCGTCAGCCTCGGTGCATTCCAAGGAATCGAGGCCGCCTATCTGGGTGGGCGGACCGACACCATGATCATGCGCGGGATGGACGTCTTCCTCGCCTTCCCGGCGATTGTCCTAGCCCTGCTCATCGTCGGGACCGTCGGTCCCAAGCTCTGGCTCATCGTGCTCGCCGTCGGTCTCGGACACGTGCCCCAAGTGGCCCGCGTCATGCGTGCGGCCGCGCTCGACATCGCCGAGCGCGACTACGTAAAGGCCGTGGAACTGCAAGGAGTCAAGCCGACCCGCATCATCACAGGGGAGATCCTGCCGAACCTCGTCAGCCCGCTCATGGTCGAGCTCGGGCTGCGGCTCACCTACTCGATCGTCGTCATCGCCGGCCTCTCCTTCCTTGGCTTCGGGCAGCAGCCGCCCGCTCCGAGCTGGGGAAACATGATCAGTGAGAACCGGATCGGCCTGCAGACGAACCCTTGGGCCGTCGTGGTGCCCGCCGCTCTCATTGCCCTGCTAGCGATCGGCACAAACCTGTTCGCCGACGCCGTCGCCCGGGCGGCCATCGGTGTGGATCGCGAGGTCGAACAGGCCTTCGTTCGCACCGAAGCCGCGAAGGCCTCCCAGTGAGGCTCCCATGACCGCTCCGATCAGGCTTCAGGTCCAAGGTCTCCAGGTGTGCCTGGCGGGCACGAAGACCGATGTGGTCTCGGAGGTCGACTTCGAGGTGGCACCCGGTGAAGTGCTCGGCCTCGTTGGCGAATCCGGTTCCGGAAAGACGACTGTCGCCCTCGCTCTGCTCGGCTACGCGAGGCGCGGCTTGCGCATCACGGGGGGACAGGTTCTCGTCGACGGCCAGGAGATCCTGGGAATCCCCGAGCGTGAGCTTCCAGCACTGCGCGGCCGGCAGGTCGCATATGTCCCGCAGGAACCTGCCGCAGCCCTCAACCCGGTCCGACGTGTCGGGAAGCAGGTCGCCGAGGTCCTGCGCGTCCACGAGGGGCGCGGCTCGCAAGACGGTGACGTGGCGGGGCGCGTCCGCGAGGTGCTCTCAGCCGTCGACCTCCCGACAGATCCCGCCTTCCTCCGCCGGTTCCCGCACCAGCTCTCCGGCGGGCAGCAGCAGCGGATTGTCATTGCCATGGCGTTCGCCTGCCGACCAGGAGTGATCGTGTTCGACGAGCCGACAACCGGCCTCGATGTCACCACCCAACGGCATTTCCTGGAATTGATCGCCGAGCTGTGTGCTACGAGTGGGGTCGCTGCTGTCTACGTGTCGCACGACCTCGCCGTCGTCGGGCAAGTAGCAAAGACAGTGGCAGTTATGTACGCGGGGCGCATCGTCGAGCTGGGACCCACTGCCGCGGTGTTCGAGACGCCGAGGCACCCCTACACGCGGCTGCTGATGCGGGCCGTGCCGTCGCTCGACAAGGCGGAGGTCATGGAGGGGATCGAAGGGCTGCCTCCAAGACCGGCCAGCCGACCAGCCGGGTGTTCTTTCGCAGCGCGGTGCCCCGATGTCGGACCGGAATGCCTCTCCCATCCGCCGGCCACGGTGGACATATCCGAATCGCACCGGGTGCGCTGCGTACGGGTTCGCCGGGACGTGCACGGCGCCGGCGGCCGCCAGGCCGTTCAGCTCCTGAACGCGACCGAGGCCCGTGCGGCCGTGCTCGAGGTGAAGGGCCTGCGAGCGTCATTCGGTTCCAACGAGGTGCTCCACGACATCGGCTTCACGCTGCCTGAGGACACCTGTGTCGCCGTCGTGGGCGAGTCCGGGTCGGGCAAGACGACACTCGCCCGTTGCATCATCGGTATGCACACGAATTGGCTGGGAAGCATCCGCTACGAGGGCGACGAGCTCCCCCACGGCGCGCGGCAACGTGGCAAGGACGTGCTCAAGCGGATCCAGTACGTCTTCCAAGATCCCTACACCGCGCTGAACCCACGCAAGACCGTCGGCCAGCTCGTCGCCCAGCCCATCGGCCACTTCTACGCGCTATCGCGTGCCGAAGTGGACGCCCGGGTCGTGAAGGTGCTCGAGAACGTGTCCCTCTCGGCAGATTTCCTGAACCGCTACCCCGATCAGCTCTCTGGTGGGGAACGCCAGCGCGCGGCGATCGCCCGAGCTTTGGCCGCCGAGCCGGACCTGTTGGTGTGCGACGAGGTGTCGTCGGCCCTCGATGTCTCCGTGCAGGCGACGATCATCGAGTTGTTGCGTCGTTTACAGGCCGAGCATCGGCTGGCGATGCTTTTCATCACCCACAACCTGGCGCTCGTGCGCGGGATTGCCCAGTCGGTGATCGTGCTGTCACAGGGCCAAGTCGTAGAGGAGGGGCCCGTCGAGGAGGTGTTCGAGCGTCCGCGTGACCCTTACACGATCCGTCTCATGTCGGACGCGCCGAGGCTGTCCGCTGCGGCCACCGGAAGCGGTCAGACGCCCCCGACTGCACCGGCCGGGCGGGCTGAGGAGGGATGAGGAAGGTGTCATGGATCGCATAGACCGGCTGTCGGTGAGCGAGGTGACGACCCTGCACTCACCCTTCAACTCCGACGTGGCGACTTACACCGCCGCCGGACTCGGCGGCATCGGGGTGTGGGAGTCCAAGCTCGCCGGCCGCGATCTCCACGAGGTCGCCGACGCGCTCGACGCGGCGGGGTTGCAAGTGACCAACCTGGTGCCGACCGGGAACTCGGTGTTCGCGAACGCCCTCGATCCGGAACCAGCGGACCCCGGCGAGCGCACGGACATCCTGCTCGCCAAGCTCCCGGCGCTGGCGGTGCTGCACCCGGAAACGGTCGTGGTCGTCACCGGCAACGTTCCCGGGCACGACTCAGCCGAATTGCGGCGGCGCTGTGTGACCGAGCTGCGCCGCGTCGCAGACAGAGCAGGCGAGCTCGGTCTGACGGTGGCGCTCGAGCCCATGCACCCGTCCGCCGGCGACGACTTCAGCTTCGTGACCAGCCTGGCCGCGACCGCCGATCTGGTCGCGGACATCGGACACCCGGCGGTCGGGATCCTCTTCGACATGTGGCACGCGGGTCAAGGTCCCGATGCCGTTGACGAGCTGCGCGCAGTTCTGGATCTCATCGTCGGAGTCCATGTGGCCGACGTGGTCGCGCCTGCACGTAGCTGGGCAGACAGGAAGTTCCCCGGGGAGGGCACGCTCCCGATCGAGGAGTTCGTCGGCGTCCTGGAGGCCGGCGGGTTCCGCGGGAGCTACGACGTCGAGATCTTCTCCGACGACGGCACCTTCGGCCGCCGTTTCCCCGACTCGCTCTGGGAGCTGCCCGACGAGGATTGCGTGGCGCGGGCCACCAGGCTCCTGCGGAAGTTGCTCGGCGGGATGTGCTCAGTTACGGGGACGCCGCCGGAGGGCGCTCGTCGCACAGAAGACCTACGCGAGGAAGGAAGGCACCATGTCTGAGAAGGTGGTCGGGATCGGCATCATCGGCTCCCAGTTCGAGGCGGACATCCACGCCGCTTCGATTGCCATGGGGCGCCTCGGGAAGGCGGTGGCCGTCGCCTCCCCGACACCGGGACACGCCGACGCACTAGCGCAGAGCTACGGGATCGAGCGCGGCTACACGGACTACACCGAGATGCTGAAGGACCCCGGCATCGAAATGGTCACCGTGGCCGCGCCCAACTATCTGCACTGCGAGATCGCGCTCAACGCAGCGGCGGCAGGCAAGCACGTGGTGATGGAGAAGCCGATGGCGATGACGGTCTCCGAGTGCGACCGCATGAACGAGGCAGCCGAACAGAACGGCGTCCATCTCTTCTACGCCGAGGAGCTGTACTTCACGCCGAAGTACTGCAAGGCGAAGGAGATGGCCGACCAGGGTGCATTCGGTGAGGTGTACCTCGTGAAGCAGTCCGAGATGCACTTCGGCCCGCACGCCGAATGGTTCTGGGACGTCGAGCGTTCCGGAGGCGGGGTGTTCATGGACATGGGCTGCCACGGAATGGCCTTTTGCTACTGGTTCCTGGGAAGGCCTGCCCCCGTCGCCATCACGGCCCAGATGGGAACCTACGTACATGGCGACAAGACCACGGGAGAGGACCACTCGTTCGCCATTGTCGAGTTCGCCAACGGCACGATCGGTCATGTCGAAGACAGCTGGGCGCGCCGGGGCGGCATGGACGACCGCATCGAGATCTATGGCAACGACGGTGTCACCTACGGCAACCTCCACATGGGAAACGCCCTGCCGACGTACTCCGAGAGAGGCTACGGCTACGCCGTGGAGAAGGCACCGGGCACGCAGGGGTGGAGCTACCCGGTGTACGAGGAGCTGTGGAACTACGGCTTTCCTCAGGAGATGGAGCACTTCGCTCGCTGCGTGAGGGGTATGGAGGAACCTCAGGCGACCGGGCGCGACGGCCGGGTCGTGCAGGAGCTGCTGTATGCCGGGTACCAATCGGCAGGATCAGGCCGACGCGTCGAGCTGCCCTTCGACACCTCGGGCGTGGCCAAGCCCATCGACTTGTGGAGGTCGCCCCGGGCCGTGTGAGTGGCAAGCCGACGACATGGAGGACGATGTGGCGCAGGGCCGAATGGGCATGGGTGACCAGGAAGCGGGCTTGTGACAGGCGGAGCGAGGGACAAGAGCTGGTGGCCGGGCGCGGTCGTGTACCAGCTCTACGTGCGGTCCTGGCGGGACTCCGACGGTGACGGCTTCGGCGACCTTCCTGGAGTGATCGACAAGCTCGACTACCTCGCTTGGCTCGGCGTCGACGCCGTCTGGTTGTCCCCTGCCATGCCCTCACCGGACCACGACTGGGGCTACGACGTTTCTGACTACATGAGCGTCCACCCGCAGCTCGGGAGCCTGGCGGACCTGGACCGCCTGGTCACCGAGGCAGACCGCCGGCAGATGCGGGTGCTGCTCGACCTGGTGCCCAACCACACGAGCGACGAGCACCCTTGGTTCGTCGAGGCCCGCGGCTCCCGGGATGCGGTCCACCGCAACTGGTACGTCTGGGCCGAGCCAGGTCCGGACGGGGCGCCCCCGAACAACTGGCTCGACGCGAGCGGCGAGAGAGCGTGGTCCCTTGACGCGGCGACGGGGCAGTATTACCTGCACAACTTCCTCCCCTCCCAGCCCGACCTGAACTGGTGGGAGCCCGCGGTCCACGACGCCTTCGAGGAGATCATCGGGTTCTGGTTCGACCGCGGTGTAGCCGGGTTCCGCATCGACGTGGCACATGGCCTCTACAAAGACGCCGCGCTGCGCGACAACCCTCCCATGCCTGCGGGCCAGCTCATCGGCGGCAATGCCGGCCAGGAGCAGCGCTACAGCGCCAACCGTCCCGAGACTCATGCAGTGTTCCGGAACTGGCGCCAGATCGCCGAGCAGTACGAGCCAGGAAGGCTTCTGCTCGGGGAGACCTGTGTCCCGGAGGTGGAGAGGCTTGCCCGCTACTACGGGCAGGACGACGAGCTGCAGTTGGCCTTCAACTTCCCGTTCATGGTCTCCGGCTTCACCGCGCCCGAGCTGTCGCAGGTCGTGCGCGAGACCCTCGGCCAGCTGCCCGCCGGGACCGTTCCGGTCTGGACGATGTCGAATCACGACAAGTCGCGTTTTACGACCCGCTGGTGCTCCGGAGACGACGCCAAGGCGGCGCTCGCGCTCAGTGTCCTTCTCACACTGCCCGGCACGATCGTCATCTACTACGGCGACGAGATCGGGATGACCGATGTCGAGGTCCCCCTCGAGCTGCAGCGCGACGACATGTTCCTGGGCGGACGGGGGGGTCACCCGAGCCGGGACCGCGCCCGGACCCCCATGCAATGGGAGCCGAGCGCGACAGGCGGTTTCACCGCCGCCGCGACCACTCCGTGGCTTCCGCTCGGCGACGTCCTCAGTCACAACGTGGCCGACCAGCAGGAGGACCCACGTTCGCTGCTCTCCCTCTGTCGCCGGCTCATGGCGGTCCGCCGGCTGCACATAAAGGGCCGTGACGGCACATACGAGCAATTGGCCTCGTCGGAGCCTCAATGGGTCTACCGGATCGGCGATGTCGTGGTGGCGGCGAACTTCTCCAAGGAGGCCGCGGACGTGCCGGGTGTATCGGGTCAGCTTCTCACCTCGAGTCTTGGCATGCGACCGGCCGGCGAGCCCGTCGGAGGAAGCCTTCGTCTCGCAGGCTTCGAGGCTGTCGTCGTGCAACGCCGGCCGTAGCTCGCCACCGGGGAAGAGGGGCAGACCACGGGAAGCGCCCGCCTCGTACGGCACGAAAGGTTCGGTCAGGCGGTCTGTAGCCACCTCGTGCACATCAATCATGGACGGCTTCCGGCCCTCGAGGTGGCCCCGAGTCGGCAGGGACACCCTTGGACTTGCCTCGGCTGGCAGCACTACAATCCGGCTACTCGCGGATTAGGTGCACTGTGGGATGTGGCGATGGCTTGATCTTCCAGGCCGAGGCCGCGGGATCGGCGCCCAAACCCGTGTCCGGACGTGATCACCACGACGGCATCGGGACCGGCGAAAGCGCTAGCAAAGGGGACTTTATGCACCGAGACCGAGGTTTCAAGAGATCCGCTATCGGATGGTTGATCGGGGTGACCGCCGCGGCGGTGCTCGTTGTGCCTGTGGCAGTCGCGACGGGTTCGAGTGGCGCGGCCACAGGCACAGCAAGATCCCGAACGTGACGGTCATCTTGGGAACGACGGACCGGATCGTCTCTGCGGACCCGGCAGGCTCCTACGACCTGCCGTCGTGGACGATCATTTACAACGTCTACCAGACGCTGGTCAAGTACGTGCCCTACACGACGATCATCGTCCCCGACGCCGCGACATGCGCGTGGCACGGCGCGACGACATACGTCTGCATCGTCAAGCCCGGGCAGTACTTTTCGAACGGCGATCCCGTGACCGGCGCGGACGTCGCGTACTCCTTCAATCGCGTCCTCAAGATCAACAGCCCTATGGACCCAGGGGTCCTGATCGCGGCGATGAAGAGTGTGACGGCGTCAGGGAACACTGTCACGTTCAAGCTGAAGTTCCCCGACTCGGTATGGCCGGCCGTGTTGACGACCGGTGTAGGAGCGATCGTCGACCAGAAGGTGTACCCGTTCAACAAGCTCCAGCCCGACGCCAAGATCATCGGGTCCGGCCCGTACGAGCTCAAGTCGTACACGCCCAACCAGTTGGCCGTGTTCGTGCCGAACCCGCACTACGGCGGGAACGACGTCCTGCACAACAGTGAGTTCATCGTCCGCTATGAGGAGAGCGCCACGACGCTCGTCTCCGACGAGCAGCAGGGCGCCATCGACATCGCCTACCGCGAGCTGACCCCGACCCAGCTCGAGGCGCTCGGAAAGTCGAGCGGCGTCAAGATCGTCGTCGGCAAGGGCCTCGAGATCCGCTACCTCGTCTTCAACTTGAAGATCCAGCCAGGCGCGAACCCAGCGCAGAAGCTGGCGATCCGCCAGGCTGTGTCGTACCTGGTCAATCGGGCTTCGATCGCGAAGTACGTCTATAAGGGGACGGTCAAGCCCCTGTACTCGATCATCCCCGACGCACTGGAAGGGCACATCAACTCGTTCTCCGAGGTGTACGGGGCTTCTCCCAATGTCGCGAAGGCGAAGGCCGTGCTCAAGGCTGCCGGCGTGGCGACGCCGGTCAAGTTCACGCTCTGGTACAACGTGAACCACTACGCGGACACCGACCTCGCGACCGAGTTGCAGCGTGAGCTCAACGCTTCCGGCCTGTTCAACGTGTCGCTCGAGTCGGCCGAATGGTCCACCTACGTCACCGCAGGCGCTACGGACCAGTACGGGGTCCACCTGATGGGCTGGTTCCCCGACTATCCCGACGCGGACGACTACACCGGGCCCTTCTACCTCTGCAACAACTTCATCAACGACCACTACTGCAACAAGCAGGTGACCTCGCTCACCGCCCAGGAAGAGGCGTCGTCGGTCCCGTCCGTCCGTGACAAGGCGTTCGCGCAGATCGAGACGATCACCGCCAAGGACCCGTCGCTCATCCCGCTCTGGCAAGGAGGCCAGATCGCCGCAACCCGCGACAACGTGACCGGAGTCCAGTCGACGCTCGATGCGTCGTACACCTTCCGGTTCTGGCTCGTGGGAAAGTCCTAACCAGCTCATCCCCAGGGGTCAGGCGCTGGGCGCCTGACCCCTGGGCAGACCGGGTTTCGAGAAGGGCGAACAGGTTTGTCGTCGTCGAAGGGATCGCTCCGCCGCTACATCATCACGAGGCTGATCCTCGTCATCCCGATGGTCTTCATTTTGTTGACCCTCGTCTTCCTCCTGATGCGCGTCGCTCCCGGCAACCCGATCGCCGCGGCGCTCGGAGGCCACCTTTCCCCTGCCCAACTCGCCGTCCGTGAGAAGATCGGCGGCTACGACAAGCCACTCATAGTCCAGTACGGCGATTACCTGGGACAGGTCGTGACAGGGCACCTGGGCACCACCATCACCGATCACCGTCCCGTCACGCAGGTAATCGCTCAGAACGGGGCCGCCACGCTCGAGCTCACGGTGGCGGCGATGTTCATCGCTCTCATCGTCGGTATTCCGCTCGGGATGCTTGCCGGACGGAGGCGCGACAGCTGGCTGGACACCGGGGCAAGGGTCTTCGGCATCGTCATCTACGCGGCGCCGGTCTTCTTCCTCGGCCTGCTCGCGCAGGAGTTGTTCGGGCACATCCTCAATTGGTTACCGACCTCTAGCGAGTCGGGCGTCCTCGTCCAGGCGAATCTCACGCCGCACACGAACATCCTCATCATCGACGCGATGATCGACGGGCAGTGGGGTGACATCCCAGACCTGCTCGCGCACCTTGTGCTGCCGGCGACAACGCTCGGCCTGGTCATCTCCGGGGTGGTTCTCCGGCTCGTGCGCGTCAACGTGATCCAGGCGATGAAGGGCGACTACATCGAGGCGGCCCGAGCCCGCGGGCTCAAGGAGCGGTCCGTCGTCGTCCGGCACGCCTTCCACAACGCCCTGGTCCCGATCGTGACCGTCACCGGCTTGCAGGCCGCCCTGCTTCTCTCGGGCGCGGTCCTCACTGAGGAGACGTTCAACTGGCCGGGGATCGGCAGCGAACTCATCTACTACCTCGAGGCCCGCGACTACATCGCGGTACAGGGGATCATCACGGTCTTCGCTCTGGCGGTGGTCGCGATCAGCCTCCTGATCGACCTCATCAACGCCTGGATTGACCCGAGGGTGCGCTACTAGTGGCGACGACTGTGCTTCCAGGCGAGTTCGAGTCGGTCATCCCGTCCGGGACCGGCGCCGGTGACGAACGCGCGCGCGGCCTGCGGCGCGCGATCGCGCCGCTGATAACGGTCCACGGCCTACCCCGGTGGCTCTTCTGGACGGGGGCGACGATCACATTGGTCTTTGTCGTGCTCGCCATCTTCGCCCCGGAAATAGCTCCTTACGGTTTCAACCAGTACATGGCGCACGGCATAAGGTTCCACCAACAGGCTCCTCCGTCGGCAACTCACTGGCTGGGGACGACGGTCGTCTCCGAGGACGTCTACTCCCGTGTCATATTCGGGGCGCGCACGTCGATCGAGGTTGTCGTGCTCGCCCTCTTGTTCTCCATCGTGATCGGTGTCCCCCTCGGCCTCGTCTCCGGTTACTTCGGCGGATGGCTCGACCGGGTCCTCGTACTGATCAACGACTCGATCTTCGCCTTTCCTTACCTGCTCTTGGCGATCGTGATCGCATTCCTCCTTTCGACGTCGGTCGGAGGCGGGGTCCTCACCGCGGCCATCGCCATCACGGTCGTCTACATCCCGCAGTACTTCCGCGTCGTGCGGAACACCGTGCTCTCGGTGCGCGAAGAGCCGTACGTCGAAGCGGGCCGCGCGCTCGGCGCCAGGCCGAGAACGGTCATGCGCCGCTACGTGTTCGCAAACGTGGTCCACTCGGTCCCCGTCGTAGCGTCTTTGAACGCGGCCGATGCCATCCTCACCCTGGCCGCACTGTCGTTCCTCGGCATCGGGATGGACCCTTCGGTAGCCGCCGAGTGGGGCTACGACATCTCCCGCGGGATCGCGGATGCTCAGGCCGGGTTCTGGTGGACCGGGCTGTTCCCGGGGCTCGCCGTCATCCTCCTTGTCACCGGCCTCACGCTCGTCGGAGAGGGGATCAACGACACGTTCAACCCGCTCCTGCGCCGGCCGAACCACCGCCTGTTCGCCATGCCCAAGGATGCCCGGGAGGCCACCACCGCGGCCGTCGAGTTGGAACGTCCCGTGATACGCGTCCGCGACCTCAGGGTGTGGTACGCGACGGACCGGGGTCCCGTGCGCGCCGTCGACGGGGTGAGCTTCGAGATCCGAGAACGCGAGACCCTCGGTCTGGTCGGCGAGTCCGGCAGTGGCAAGTCGACCCTTGGTCGCGGGATCATGGGTTTGCTCCCCGTGGGCGCCCTCCGGGACGGGACCGTCGACTTCGAAGGGCGCGACCTCGTCAAGGCCACCCAACAGGAGATGCGGCGTCTTCGGGGGCCCTCGATAGGCCTCGTCTTCCAGGAGCCCATGACCCGGCTCGACCCGCTCATGCGTATCTCGGATCATTTTGCCGAGGCCCTGCACACTCACGAGCCGGACATCTCCGACGCCGAGATCCGCCGGCGCTCGCTCGAGGCCCTCGGCGGTGTCCGCATCCCGCCGACCCGTTTTCGCAACTATCCCTACGAGTTCTCCGGCGGCATGCGCCAGCGGATCATGATCGCCCTCGCACTGGTTCTCAAGCCGCGCTTTGTGATCGCGGACGAGCCGACGACCGCTCTCGACGTGCTGGTCGAGGCCCAGATCCTCTCGATCATCGCCGACCTGAAGAACAACTTCGACACTTCGCTGCTGCTCATAACCCATAACCTGGGCATCGTCGCCGAGTCGTGCGACCGGGTCGCTGTGATGTACGCGGGGCGCATCGCCGAACAGGGCGCCGTCGCCGACATCTTCTCCCGTCCCGAGCACCCTTACACCCAGGAGCTTATGCGCTCGACGATCTCGCTCTCGACTCGGAAGCTCCACTACATCCCGGGTGCGCCGCCCGATCTCGTAGCGCCTCCTTCCGGTTGCCGGTTCCACCCACGTTGCCCGCACGCGATGGAGGTCTGCCGGGCGAGGGAGCCGGTGGGTGTCGAGATCAGGCCGAGCCATCTGGCCGAGTGCTGGCTCCACGGTCCCGAGGTCGAGATCCCGCCCGACGGCCGTCGCCCACTGGAACGCGAGGAGATCGGCATCGCAGATGAGGCCTGACTCCGGGACCACCCCTCTCCTCGACGTGCACGACCTCAAGGTTCACTTCTCGCTGCGGGGGAGCTTCCTGCAGCGGATGATGGGCCGGGACACGGGCTCGGTGAAGGCGGTCGACGGCGTCACCTTCACGCTGCAGCGCGGCGAGGTGCTCGGCCTCGTCGGGGAGTCCGGGAGCGGCAAGACGACGCTTTCGCGCGCCGTGCTGTCGCTCGTAAAGGTCACGGGTGGGTCGATCGCGTTCAACGGAGAGACGATCTCAGGGCTTTCCGAGCGGCAATTCCGGCCCCTGCGCAAGCGGCTCCAGCTCATCTTCCAGGACCCGCATGCCTCGCTCAACCCGGCGATGACGATCCTCGCCGCCGTCGGTCACCCGCTCCGGATCCACCACATCGCCAAGGGTGACGATGAAATCCGTCGTCTCGTCTCCGAGTCCCTCGAACGGGTCGGTCTCGTGCCGGTCGAGCGGTTCCTGCGCAAGTACCCGAGCGACCTCTCCGGTGGCCAGAAGCAGCGCGCCGTTCTCGCCAGGGCGATCATCCTCGGGCCGGAGCTCGTAATTGCCGACGAGCCTGTCTCGATGCTCGACATGAGCGTGCGGGCCAAGATGCTCGAGCTGATGGGCGACCTGAAGCGCGATCTCGGCCTCACCTATCTCTACGTCACCCACGACCTTGCGACAGCACGGTATTTCTGCGACCGCATCGCGATCATGTACCTCGGGCGGATAGTCGAGATCGGCTCGGCGGCCGAGATCTACAGCAGACCTCGCCATCCGTACACGAGGGCGCTGCTCGAGGCGATCCCGGAGCCGGACCCGACCCACAGGGTGCCGCCCGACCTCCCCAAAGGCGAGGTGCCCGACGCCGCAGTCCCGCCGCTCGGCTGCTCGTTCCACCCGCGTTGCCCGAGGGCGTTCGGGCCGTGTGGTTGGGAGAGCCGCGACCTGCGGCTGATGCTCGAGGAGAGGTGGGCGGCGCTCGGTCCCGACGAGTTCACGCGCGAGCGCGCGATCGTCGGGAATCTCGAGGGGCTCGACTCTCCGTCGACTGAGGCTCTTATTCCTGCGGGGCGGGGGCATAGCGCGGCCGAGTTGACGGCCCTGCTCGACGATCAGCGGAGGTCGACGCCAGAGGACCCGTTCTGGCGAGGGATCCTGTCGACCCAGCAGCAGACCCATGGCGTCACGGTTCGCTTCCACGATCACGTCACGCCGGAGCTGCAGCCAGTTGTCGACGCCGTCGAGCCGGTCGAGGTCGCCTGCCACCTCTACCGTCCGGACCTCGCGGCACCTTGACGGGACCGATCCGAGAAACGCAGATGGCCGCATGACCGCCGTCAAAGTCCTTCAACTCCCTGATGGGCGACGCCTCGACGTTCGCGTGAGCGGGCCGCCAGAAGGCGTTCCCTTCATCTTTCACCACGGGACACCTGGTGCCGCCAACCCATTTCGAGCCATCGAGAGGGCCGCTCACGAGCGGGGGCTGCGCCACGTTACGACCTCGCGACCTGGGTACGGGGACTCGAGCCGCCGAGCTGGCCGTAGCGTCGTCGATGTCGTGGCGGACACCAAGGCGGTACTTGCCGCTATTGGCGCCGAGCGATGCGTGATCGGCGGATGGTCTGGCGGAGGCCCTCACGCGCTCGCGTGCGCCGCGAGGCTGGACGAGGCCGCAGCAGTGCTGTTGATCGCCAGTGTTGCCCCCTACGGGGCCGAGGGTCTCGACTGGACAGCTGGCATGGGCGAAGACAACGTGACCGAGTTCGAGGCCGCGGTCCAAGGTGAGGGGCGGTTGCGACCCTACCTCGAGGAGGTGCGGGAGTACCTGAGGAAGGTCACCGCAGCCGGCATCGTGGCGTCACTCGGTTCGGTGCTACCCGAGGTGGACAGGGCCGTGCTGACCGACGAGTTCGGAGAAGACATGGCTTCCGCTTTCCACGAGGCCTTGCGGATCGGGGTAGACGGGTGGCTCGACGATGACTTGGCGTTCGTCAAGCCGTGGGGTTTCGATCTGAGTGAGGTCTCGATCCCGACCATGATCTGGCAAGGGAGCGCTGACTTGATGGTGCCTTTCGCCCACGGCCGGTGGCTTTCCTCGCAGCTTCCTCGCGCCTCGGTCCATCTGGAACCGGGCGAGGGTCATCTCTCGATCAGCCTGGGCGCGATCGGTCGGATGTTGGACGAGCTAGTCGAAGCTCACGAATCAAGCTGATCGGCGCGCCCTGGTGCTGGTTGGCACAACGCCACGTTGGCCTACGTCGGGCTTGCGTGGTGGGTATCGTTCTGTTGCGCCCTGTCCGCCTGTCTGAGGCAACGAAACGGTAGTGCACAGGCGGCTGAGGCCTGGGTCGGTCACCGACGAACCCACCGAGGCGCCCACGAAGTCGACCTCATCGTCGCTCGTGCCGACCGGCGTGTCGTGGCGCTCGAGGTGAAGCTCGCTTCGGTCGTAGACGATCACGATGTTCGCCACCTCCGTTGGCTGCAAGAGGAGATGGGCGACGATCTACTCGACGCGGTCGTCATCACCACCGGTGAGTACGCATACCGCCGACCCGACGACGCCATCGCTGTGATCCCAGCCGCGCTGCTGGGTCCGTGACAAAGGGCCGACCGGCAATCCCCAGACGTGGAGGAGCGCACCCGCGCCCGAGGACCGGAAATCTAGATGTCGTAGTAGAGCATGA
>Ga0116137_1001355_pt1 | contig 16433 bp, 15 predicted proteins | sample June2015DPH_20_1_3_FD_88973 | JGI IMG/M metagenome (GOLD analysis project Ga0116137, IMG submission 88973) | Peatland microbial communities from SPRUCE experiment site at the Marcell Experimental Forest, Minnesota, USA - June2015DPH_20_100 | ecosystem: Environmental > Terrestrial > Soil >...
AAAAGGGGGTAGGTCTGTACCATGGGCAATTCTGAAAATTCGCCTCTTCTCTTTCAAAGAGTTACGGCGTCGCAGGGCATGAAAAAAGCTGATTTCAGGGTCGAGTTGCGAAAGATCGGCTAGTGCCAGGCGAGGGGGACGCGCCAGGAGCGGCGATCTCCATGACACCCTGCCTTACGGGGCCGAGCCTGCCCCCGATCAGGCTGGCCCCATTTTCAGGTTGCGCGGGGGCGCGTCCCGTGCTATTCCTTGCCGTGTTCTGCAACCCGACCCGCCTTAAGTTCTCGTATCTTCTGGCCTCACCAGGGACTTTGCTGATGACACACCCGAATGCTTCCATTTTTGCTCCTATTTACAGATAACCCCCTGCTCCATCACCCCTCGATTCGGTCGGGGATTCTTCAGGCTCCTGTTGCTTGATACAGGTATGCAGGTGAATGTCGGTGCATCCCTGCTCATCGTGTTTGATGGCAATTTGGATCTGCCAATTTTCCGTATCACCCGGAACCAGTGCTTCGACTAGCCGTTCGAGCACTCTCATCCACCTTTTTCCTGTTCCGGGTTCTGTGGTGGCGATCTCTCCTGGGTGAACGGTGTCGATAAGCTCTATAGCGAAGGCAGCACCTCCTCTCTGAAGGCAGGGGTTATGGAGACACGTGGGTACGGAGAATCAGTTTTCAGTTGCGCGGGGGTTGCGTCCTGTGCTATTCATTGCCGTGTTCTGCAACCCCACCCCTCTAACTTCAAGCCCCGTAAGCCTTCCGCGCAATCTGGATGAATTCCCCGGCGGGATCTCTGAAAGGGCGGCTACGCTGTCGAAGCCTGCGGGGAGGGGGCGGCCGGGAGGGTGATCCGGACGCGCGTCCCCTTCCCCAGCTCGCTCTCGATAACGAGGCTGCCGCCGTGCGCCTGGACGAGGTGCTTCACGATGGCCAGCCCCAGGCCGGTCCCACCCATCTCGCGGGAGCGGGCCTTGTCCACGCGGTAGAAACGCTCGGTGATCCGGGGCAGGTCCTTCTCGGGGATCCCGATGCCGGTATCCTCGACGGCGATCTCGACGACGTGCTGCAGTTCGGAAACGGCAGCACTTTCGGACGGCAGCACAGCAGCACTGACCTTCACCGTGCCACCCTCGGCAGTGTACTTGACCGCGTTGTCAATGAGGTTCACCAGGATCTGAACCAGGCGGTCCCGGTCAGCCAGGACGGGTGGAAGATCATCAGGAACTGCGTTGACGAGACGGATGGCTTTCTGCTCGGCCTGGGGCAAAAGCATCGCCGCAGCGTGGCGGGTGACCTCGGCTAAGGAGAGCGGCCGGATGGACAGCGGGCTCCGCTCCAGCTCGATGTTGGAGAGGTCCAGAAGCTCGTTCAGCAGGCGCCCCAGTCGCTCGGCGTGCCGGTGGATGATCTCCAGGAACTTCCGGGCCTCCTCCTGGTCCTCGAGGCCGTGGTCGAGGAGTGTCTCGGCATATCCCCGGATGGCCGTGAGAGGAGTGCGGAGTTCGTGGGACACGTTGACCACGAACTCCATCCGCGCTTCCTCCAGGCGCTTGAGCTGCGTGATGTCGCGAAGGGCGACGACCGTTCCCTGGAGCGCGCCCGTCGCGTCCCGGATGGCCACCGCCGTTCCCGCCAGGATGCGACGGCGCGGATAGGTCAAGGTGATCTCGGCGCTGGCGGCACCCTCTCGCTTGGCCGCCGCCTTGAACAGGTCGTCCAGCTCGTGGCTCCGCACGGCCTCCAGGGGCGTTTGACCTAAGGCTGCCTCTCTCTTCAGGCCCAACAACGCTTCCGCCGCAGGGTTGACGAGGGAGATGTGGCCGCGCGCGTCAATGACGAGGAGGCCCTCGGCCATGCTCTCCATGATCGCGCGGATGCGCTGCCCCTCGGCTTCCAGGCGGCGCAGCGTCCCGTCGAGGTCGGCCGCCATGGCGTTCAGGGCCCCGGCCAGCTCGCCTAGTTCATCGCGCGTGCGGACGGGGAGTCGCCGGGCCAGCTCCCCCTGCGCCACGCTCTTGGCGAACCCGGCCATCTGCCGCAGGGGCAGCGTGATCCGGCGGGCCCAGAGGTAGGCGATCCCGACCGTCAGGGCAAGGGAGATCACTGCGCCCGCCAGGAAATCGCGCCGAAACCGGCTGAAGCCGAGGATGACCTCTTGGATGGGAACGGCGAGGCGAAGGACCACGAAACCCGCATCGGGCTGCGGAATGGCCTGGGCGAAGTACAAGAGGTCCCGCTTCACCGTCTGGCTGTACCGGAGCGCATGCCCGCTCCCCTTCGCCAGCGCCTCTGCCACCTCGGGGCGGGTGGCGTGGTTCTCCATCTGGATCGAGGGTTCCTGAGAATCGGCCAGGACCCGTCCATCGGAGGCGATCACCGTGACCCGAGCCTTTGCTCGTCCCCCGGCCTCGCGCGCCCAGAGATCACCCTGCAAGACCGCGGTCCCGACCTCGCGAGACAAGAGCGAGGCCTCGGCCTCGAGCCGGGCAACTACCTGCGCCACGACAACAGCCCGCTGCTGCCTCTCCAGATACAGGCCCACCAGCGTCAGGCTGAAGACAATCAGCGCGGCGATGGGAAGAATCGCCTTCGTCGCAACCCCGAACCTCATGGCTCAGTGACCAATGACCAAGGGGCCAATGACCAATGGAACCAAGCACTCAGAGCGATTGGGATTTGGTCATTGGTCATTCCTCTTCGCGGCACTTGTACCCCAGGCCGCGGATGGTCAGGATCAGGGTAGGCTTCCGCGGGTCATCCTCGATCTTCTCGCGCAGGCGGCGAATGTGCACGTCCACGGTCCGGGGTTCCACGAACCGGTCCTGCCCCCAGACCTGATCCAGAAGTTGCGCCCGGCTGTACACGCGGCCACGATGGCGCAGGAAGAATTCCAGGAGGCGAAACTCCATGGCGGACAGGGAGACGGGCTGACGATCCTTCGTGACCTCGTGGCGTGTGGGATCGAGACGCAGATCCCCCACCGTCACCGGCGCCTCGCTCGGTTCGGTCGGAGCGGCTGCCCGCCGGAGGACCGCCTTGACCCGGGCGACCAGCTCGCGCGGACTGAAGGGCTTGGGGACGTAATCATCCGCGCCCATCTCCAGCCCCACGATCCGATCCACCTCCTCGGCCTTGGCGGTGAGCATGATCACCGGGATCCCCCGGGTGGCCGGGCTTCCACGGAGGCGCCGGCAGACCTCCATACCGTCCAAGCCGGGAAGCATCAGGTCCAGCACGACGAGGGCGGGCTGCTCGCGCACGATGAGGTCCAGGGCCTGCTTCCCGTCGCCGACCACCCGGGCCGGCAGGCCCGCCTTCTCCAGATGGTACTTGACCAGCTCCGCGATGTCCGGCTCGTCCTCGACAACCAGGATCGTTCCCATGCGCCTCCTCGACGGTCGAGAGTGACCGCTACCCTCCTCCTCTGCGGGGCGACTCGGCGGATGATTCGGCCCCACCCGAGCACTCACACTATGTCATCATAGAAAGGGACCGCTATGCAGGGCAAGGAAATTCCCCGGCGATCAGTGGATCTTGCGACCGCCTCGGGCATCCTGCCTGCGGCCACAGGTATCACAGCGGCATCACGGCAGGCGAGCATTCGGGGCGATCGGGTGTTCTAGCGCGCGGGCCGAAGGCCCGATGGACGCTGGGATATGACAGAGGGCGGGAGCGAGGGTTGCCGCGCCGAGGCCCCCACCCGGGCCCTTTCCGCAGCCGGAGGGTACCCGAGAAAGGGGACAACGAGCGAGGGCGCGGACACAACCTGTCACCGTAATCCAGAGAGGGAGGACGTAGCTGGATCCCGACGCCGCTGGGAGCCCTCAACACTCGGCCGCGGGGATGGAGCATCACTCCTGGGCGTCCACCGGGCGCAAAGGTGGAGGGTGGGTCGCAGCTCACTGCCCCCCGGCCCGTGCCTGCAACAGGAACATGAGCAGGACACCAAGGGTCAACCCGAAAAGCAATGCCGCCACGATTGCGATATACGGCCAGATCATCGCCCTCTCGCTTCCGGCATGGCCGGGAGGCTGTCCTGCGCGCTCCTGAACCACGGACATGCGGTGAATCCTGATCCCGAACAGAACTCGCGGAACTCCGCGATGCTCGGAATCATGAAGCCGCCCGGGGAGCAGCCGAGAACGCAGTAACCTTGGACGGGGTACATCGGCCTGGATCGCACAGACCGCAACATGGGACACCCAGGCGCGGAAACCGTTTGAAGGCCTTCACCCGGGACTTCGACACAGCCACTGCTCATGATCGCCTCCCGGGATCGTCCACCCCTTGCCGCCGTCGTGTGCATCCCCGCCATCTGACCCCGCACTGGCAGGCCGGCAGTCCCGACCGAAGCAGAGGGGTTCCGCACCTCGGTGTGTGGGGGGGTCCGCAGACACAGGCAGATCATGCCAGAGGCTTGTTACCGGCGCGCGTCCATTGGATGATGATTCGATGAATTCTTGAGGAGTTATGAAATGCAGTGAAATCCAGTGCCAGGCACTCGATTAGGCACTCGATTAAAGCCGGCCCCGACCCCATGTGCACCTTTCGGACGATCTAACCCCAATCCGAAATACTCAACCGCCAAGGCGCCAAGAACGCCAAGACCAGAAAGACTCATTGTGGGAAAAAGACGAAGCCTCTGAAGGCCCCACGAGCGCGCTTTCGCATGCTCGGGTGGAGAGGTGCGAACATCGTGTTCTTGGCGACCCGGGTACCCAGCGCTGGGGCTGGGTGGCCTTGGCGGTTCAAGAATTTCTGATTGAGGCTAATTTACTCGGCTCGTCCTGTCAGGAACCCATTCCGAGGCCGCGGCGTAGTTCGGCTGCGGTAAGGGCCTTCCCGTAGACCGGCGTTCCGGTATCGAATTCTTTGGCGCGGGCGAGCGGGCCGACCACGACCGGCTCGAACCCGGCGTCCTGTACCAGTTGTATGGCGATCTTGAGGGCCGCTTCGTCGTCGGCGGCCAGCGGGACTGCCACCTTATCCCCTGCGCGGTGCGCTTCGCTGCGGAGAGCACCGGAGCCCACCGTATTGAAGGCGCGGACGAGGCGCACGCCGGGCAGAAACTCGGCCGACGCCACGCCCGTCCCTTTGGCCCGCGCCGCCACGGCCATGTCGCCGTCGCGCCCGGGGTTTGGGTTGCACGTGTCGAGGACCACCTTGCCTTTGAGGTCGGCCGCCAGATCCCGGCCCAATTGCGGAAGCGCGCCGTAGGGCACCGAGATGAGGATCACGTCGCCGAAAACCGCCGCCTCCTTCGGCGTTCCGGCGTGCGCCATCGGCCCGAGGCTTGCGGCCAGCTTCTGCACCGGGTCGAGATTGCGCGCGGAGAACAATACCTCATGGCCGGCTTTCACCCAGAGCCCGCCGAGCGTGCCACCGATTCTGCCCGAGCCGATGACGCCGATCTTCATGCTGGGCCCGTTCGCACTGGCCGCTACCCGCGCCCCGAGCGGTATACCAGCCAGAGCCACGCTCGCCGCGACGGCCCCGGCAGTTTCGAGGAACTCGCGGCGGCTTCTTTTCTTCACGTCATTCGCATCCATCGGAATCCTCCTCAATCAAATCACCCACGCGAAAACCGAGCATTGACTCCACCGAATTGAGTCCCCCTCCTTTCCGGTCCTGTCGGCCATGAGAAAACCATCGGCGTCGCTGTGGCCCTCGTGGCCCGTCTTGATGCGAATCGTTCCCATGGCTGGGAAGGGCCCTAAACGCACATTCGTGATAGGGGCTCTTGCGCCGCCCCCATCGTTTCCTGCTCACGACCCAGCCAGAAGCCATTCAGCAGCCACGCGGCCGAGAGTGGGACCGCCGCCAGCGCGATCCCGGTCAGGCTCAAGCCCAGTGCCGACAACAGCGCATACGACCAGGCGCCAATTTGATCGCCACTGCGATAGATGACCGTGTCGATAAAGCTTTTCGCCTTGTACTTGTCCTCGCGTGGGATGACGGTGAACAGGACCTCGCGCGTTGGCCGGGCGACGGCGAAATTGCTCGTGCGCCGCAGGACCTGGAACATCACAATGATCGCAACCGTCGGTGTCAGACCGAGCGTGACAAAGCCCAACACGCTGAGGGCCGGAAGCAGCGTCAGCGTCAGGGCCATGCCAAGTCCCCGGAGAAGGCGCTGCGTCAGGAAGAGCTGGGCTCCCAGCGTGAGAACGTTGACCACCAGATCCACCTGCGCAAAGAACGTGGTGCGCGCCGCCCGATCGGCGAAGTTGCGATTGACGATGGTGGCTTGTTCAAAGTAGAGGAAGGTGGACGTGATGGAGTACAGCAGCATGTACACGCTGATATTCAGAAGGTAGCGCGAGCGAAAGGCGTGCGTAAAGCCCGACAGGACGTTGCCCCCGATCGGCGCTTCCACGCCGCGCGCGGCCGGCCGCAGGCGCAACGCTTCCGACAGACGGGACAGACGCCGGACGCTGAACACCGCAATCTCGAGCAGGAATGCCGACCCGAGCAGCAGGTAGGTGGATCCCACATGGCGCGAGAGTGTGGCGGTCAGGCTCGAGCCCAGGATGCTTCCGAGCGTCGCCCCGGCCGAGATCACGCCAAAGAGCCGCTTCCCCTGCCCGGCATCGAAGACGTCCACCATGAGGGCCCAGAAGACGGAGACCACGAACAGGTTGAAGACGGAGGTCCAGATGAAGAAGATGCGGCCCACCCAGATGTTCTGCTCCGGGGTCGCAACCTTGAGCAGCAGGAAGAACAGCAGGAGATTCGCCATGAAGAAGCGGTACGCGACGGAGATGAAACGCACGCGTGGCAGCCTCGCGACGAGCGCCGCGAACGGGGGGTTCACCAGCATCATGCCAAGGAGCGTTCCGGTGAAAAGCCACGGCAGGGATTCAACCCCGCTTGCGACCCCCATCTCGTCGCGGATCGGCCGCATGATGTAATAGGAGGAGAGCACGGAGAAGATGTACAGCCATGACCAGACAAGCCCCCGCACCTCGTTAGGCCGCAGGTCAATGGCCCGGCGGAGCAGCCGGTACGCCGCGCCATCTGTGCTGGACCTACCGCCGATAGGCTGGCAGGTCATCTCCCACCCCCGCGCTCAGTCCGGTTGGGAACGCCCCCATCCCGACATGCGGTCACCACTGCACCTTACAGCCCATCGATGAAGCTCTCCATGCGGCGGCGCATCGCCGCGTCGGGCAGGCGCCCACGCGCCGCGCCAAGATTGTCGACGAGGTACTCGCTCTTCGCAGTCCCTGGCACGGTGCAGGTGACGGCCGGGTGCGACACGATATACTTCAGGAAGAATTGAGCCCAGCTCGTGCAATCGAACTCCCTGACCCATGGCGGCAGACTCCGGCCCTGCACCGCCGTAAAGAGCCGTCCCCGTCCGAACGGCAGATTGATCATCACTCCCATCCCGCGATCGGCCGCCAACGGCAAGATCCGTTGATCTGCCTTCCGGTTGTCGGGCGCATAGTCCACCTGGATGAAGTCGAGCGCTTCAGCCTTCATCGTTTGCTCGAACTCCGCGTGCTGCCGCTCGAAGGACGTCGTGATCCCGACATATCGGATGCGGCCGGCCTGCTTCCATTGGCGAAGGGTGCGGAGCTGCGTCTGGGTATCCTGTAGGTTGTGCACCGCGATCAGATCGATCTTGGGCGTGCGCAGGTGCTTGAACGACTGCTCCAACTGTTCGATCCCGGCATCGCGGCCGTGGGCCCCCAGCTTCGTCGCGATGAATAGCGACTCCCGAATCTTGAGCTCCGTCACAAGATCGCCGACCACCATCTCTGCGGTTCCGTACGACGGCGCGGTGTCGATGACTCTCCCACCCATCTCTTTGAACTGGCGCAGCACCTCTCTGAGGGGCGCCCGTTCCGCCTCCGTCGTAACCGCCTCGTAGCGCCGGGCCGTCCCGATTCCGATGATCGGCAGGCTCTCGCCGGTTGACGGAATCTTCCGTTGCATCAGGGGGGCCGCCTGGGCGAGCAGGCTGGCAGAGGGCAGGAAGATCGAGGCCCCCACACCGATGCCAGCTTTGAGCAGCTCGCGACGACTCCGTTGCATGATCACACCTTTCGCCTCCTACAAAACAACAGTATTCACACGTGCAGAACATCTCAACGTGTTCGCGTGGATTATCAGGGGGAGCGCACTGCGAATCAGCCGGTGGCTCGTGAGCTTACTCCTGCTAGGGACAGGGGGAGACAAGGAAACAGTCGGCGGCGCACGGAAAAAATTCTCTCAGTATAGTGGGTGGCCGTCAAGAGGTTTCTCGGGGCTCTTGGAGTGACCGCAAGGTGAGCCGACCACGCCCGCCCCTCTGATCCCTCGGGCTGTAGTCCGAAAAACTCCGCCCGGCCTCTTGAATTGCCAAGTGCTTCTGGCCGAAATTACGGTGACGCATTCGTCATCACGATAAATGACCGCTGGCCATTGGGCTCCCCGCCACGCCCCTCCGGAGCCCGGCCGCGACGGAGCCCCGCGGCACCCGTGGTGCCGCAGGGCAGGGCCGGCTCCCACGGGTCGGGGCCGAGGACTCGGCCCCTCCGTGCCGCGTCAGACCCACCTGCGGTGGGGGGTACCCAACGTTTACGTTGGGTCCGGTCCGGCCCGGAGGCCCGCCGGGGCTAGGGCGGGCCGACCCGGAGCAAGCCCGCGCCCTTTCCAAAGAAAGGCCGGAAGGGCGATTCTTGGCGGGCTTGACTATGCTTCAATAAGCATATAGATTGACAGGGCCTTAGCGTGCGATGCTCTTGAGTGGAGAATGGAATGGCCGGGGTGAGGGTGCGTGCATCCTTACAACCAAACCGGTTTCGGTTCCTCGGGAGACGAGAGGAGGATCAGATGAGGCGGACTCCCTGCATGGCATCTGGCTGCGGCCTCTGGGCGGCAATAGCGCTGGGCGTGATCCTGGCCGGCCAGGCGGGGGGAAGGCCGGTCCTGGCCGCGCAGGCGGTCATCCTGTCCACCACCACCAGCACGCAGGACTCCGGGTTGCTGGACGTCCTGGTCCCGATGTTCGAGAAGAAGACCGGCTACACAGTGAAGACGATCTCGGTCGGCACGGGGCAGGCCCTGGCCCTGGGGGCCAAGGGCGAGGCGGACGTGTGCCTGGTTCACGCGCCGGACTCCGAGAAAAAGTACGTGGCCGACGGGCTCTTGCTCAACCGGCGACTCGTCATGCACAACGATTTCATCATCGTGGGTCCGGCCGACGACCCGGCGAGGATCAAGGGCCTGGCCAGCGCCGTGGACGCCCTGAAGCGCATCGCCGAGTCCAAAGCGACCTTCGTCTCTCGTGGGGATAACTCGGGCACCCACCAGCTGGAGCAAAAGCTGTGGAGGGAGGCCAAGGTGAATCCCAGCGGGAGCTGGTACCTCCAGTCCGGGCAGGGGATGGGCGCAACGCTCGGCATTGCGTCGGAGAAGCGGGCCTACGCGGTGACCGACCGGGGGACCTTCCTGGCCTTCCAGAAGCGGGTGCAACTCGTGAACCTCGTAGAGCGGGATCGGATCCTCCTCAACATCTACTCGGTCATGGAAACCAACGCCGCCAAGTTCCCCCGGGTGAATGCCGCCGGAGGGAAGGCCTTCGCCGACTTCATGGTCTCCCCAGAGGTCCAGGAGGTCATCAAGACGTTTGGCGTGGACAAGTACGGCGAGCCCCTGTTCTTCCCCGACGCGGGCAAGCGCGAGGAAGCCCTCTGAGAGCCGAGCCGCGAGAGGATGAGCCGCGACGTCTGAATCTCAGACGTTGAACCTCGAACCGCGAACGGGAAACCTGACCCATGGAGCTGATCTGGCAGGGCATCGTCCAGGCGGTCCGACTGATCCTCTCGGGGGATCCCCAGGTCCTCCAGATCACCTGGCTTTCGCTCAAGGTCTCGGCGGCCGCCACATTCCTGAGCCTGATCGCGGGAATCCCGGCCGGGATGGTCCTGGCCCTGACCCGCTTCCTTGGCCGCGGCCTCCTGGTCGCGCTGGTGAACACCGGCATGGGCCTCCCGCCGGTGGTGGTGGGCCTGTTCGTCAGCATCTTCCTGTGGCGGAGCGGCCCACTGGGATTTCTGGAGCTCCTGTACACCCCCACGGCCATCGTCATCGCCCAGTTCGTCATCGCCGCCCCTATCGTGACCGGCCTCACCATCGCCGCCATCCAGCAGCTCAACCCGAAACTCCGGCTCCAGCTCCTCGGACTCGGCGCCTCCCGGGGCCAGCTCCTCTGGCTGCTCATGCGCGAGGCGCGGCTCCCCCTCCTGGCGGCCGTGATGGCCGGATTCGGGGGGGTCATCTCGGAGGTGGGGGCGTCCATGATGGTCGGTGGCAACATCCTCGGGCAGACCCGCGTCCTCACCACCGCAACGGTCCTCGAGACGGGCAAGGGGAACTTCGACGTCGCCATCGCCCTCAGCGTGATCCTCCTCGTCCTCGTCTTCGGGGTGAACTACCTCCTCACCTGGATCCAGCAGCGGGGACGGGCGCGGTGACCGGGCCGATCCTGGAGGGACGCGACCTCCGGATGGACTACGGCGGGGTCACCGTCCTGGACGTCCCCGCCGTGGCCGTCGGGCCGGGGGAGATCTTCGCCCTCATCGGGCCCAACGGGGCGGGGAAATCCACCCTGCTCCGAATCCTCGGCCTCCTGGAACGCCCCGCCGCCGGGATCGTCCGTTTCCGCGGACAGCCTGTCCCCTGGGGCGGGCGGGATCTCCTGGATACTCGCCGCCAGTTCGCCTGCGTCTTTCAGGAGCCCCTCCTGTGCGATGCCACCGTCGAGGCCAACGTGGCTCTGGGGCTCCGCCTTCGCCACCGGCCGGCGGAAGAGGTGGCGGCCCAGACGCGGACGTGGCTCGCGCGGCTGGGGATCGCCCACCTCGCGGGACGCGAGGCCCGCACGCTCTCCGGCGGTGAGGCGCAGCGCACGAGCCTCGCGCGGGCCTTTGCCCTCCGCCCGGACGTCCTCCTGCTGGACGAGCCGTTTGCAGCCCTGGACCCGCCGACGCGCGCCGAGCTCCTCGCGCAGCTCCAGTCCCTGCTCCGGCAGGAGGGGTGCACGACCGTCTTCGTGACCCACGACCGGGAGGAGGCGCTGCGCCTCGGCGATCGGATCGCCGTTGTCATGGGCGGTCGGGTGTGCCAGGTCGATACCCCGGCCGAGGTATTCGGTCGGCCCGCCTCAGAGGAGGTCGCCCGCTTCGTCGGCATGGAGACGATCCTCCCCGGCCGCATCCTCGCCAACCGCGACGGGCTGCTCACGGTGGGCATGGAAGGGGCGTGTCTCGCGGCCCTGGGGAAGGTCGCGGTGGGGGACGCCGTCCTCGCCTGCCTGCGTCCCGAGGACATCACGCTGCGCCCGGCCGAGGGACATGCCATCGTGGAGAGCGCCCGGAACCGCCTGGCGGGCCGCGTGGAGTCCGCCATCCGGCTGGAGGCGCAATACCGGGTCGAGATCGCCTGCGGCCCGCGTCTCGTGGCCCTGGTGACCATACAGTCCTACGACGAACTCGGCCTCGGACCCGGGAGCGCGGTGGTGGCGACGTTCAAGGCCTCTGCCGTCCACCTCATCCCCCGCTGATCTCTCCTCCCATCCGGCGCCATGGCCGGGTCGCGCCTTGTGAAACCATGCTTGATGGGGCATACTGCCTCCTGACATCTGAAGCGAGCGCGCAAGAGTCCCGGCGGCGCGGCGACCGGCCCGGCGGTCATGTTCTCGTCGGACAAAGGAGGATGGGCGGTGAAGATCAGCGCGCGGAACACCCTGAAGGGCGTGGTGAAGCGGATCGAGCCAGGGGCCGTGAACGCGGAGGTGACCGTGGAGCTGCCCGGCGGCCTTGAGGTCGTGTCGATCATCACGAAGAAGTCGGTCTCGGATCTGGGCCTCTCCGTCGGCAAGCCGGCCTATGCGGTCATCAAGGCCTCCAGCGTGATGCTGGCGGTCGATCACTAGCCGGCGGGTGCCGGACACAGGCCGTGCGTGTGAGCGTGAATGGGGGACGCCCATGAAATTATTCGTTTCTCTCGCCGCGCCGGTTGCGTAATCGGGGGCACGGGGGTTCTTCCGGCGTCGCGGCGGATCCCTCCCTCGGCGGCACATCGCCCCTGTGGATGAAAGGATTCGGCTCGAGCCCGCAAGCCATCGGACCGCGGGGACCGAGAGAGGGCGGGCGCGAACCCTCCATGAAGTTCAGGGGTCTTCCCTTCCGGCGCACCCCTCGGGGCAATCCTCCCTCCTCGTTTCGTCTTTCCATACTCGGCCTCATTGGCTATAATCCCCGCCGGCACATCGGTCGAGAGGCCCGCCCACTCCCCGCTCCCGGAGGAGCCAGCATGCCAAAGCGTTCCAGCAACTCGCCCGTTGAGGCGGCCTCCGACATCGTGAGGAAGCCGGCGATGGACAAGAAGGTCATGATGGATCTGCTCTACCAGATGCTCCTCATCCGCCGCTTCGAGGAGAAGGCGGCCGAGATGTACGCCCAGGGAAAGATCGGGGGGTTCCTCCACCTGGATGTCGGCATGGAGGCCTCCTGCGTGGGGGCCATCTCCCTCCTGCGTCCGGATGATTACGTGGTGGCCGGCTACCGGGAACACGGCCACGCCCTGGCCAAAGGCGCCGATCCCCGGCGGGCCATGGCCGAGCTGTTCGGCCGCCTGGACGGATTGTGCAAGGGAAAAGGCGGCTCCATGCACTTCTTCGACAAAGAGTGCAACTTCATGGGCGGGACCGGGATCGTGGGAGGACAACTGCCCATCGGGACCGGGATCGGCTTCGCCATCAATTACCAGGGGGGCGACCAGGTTTGCCTGTGCTTCTTCGGCGACGGGTCGGCCGCCCAGGGCGTCTTCCACGAGTCCCTGAACATGGCCGCCCTGTGGAAGCTGCCGGTGGTCTTCATCTGCGAGAACAACCTGTACGCCATGGGGACCGCCCTCGCGCGGACGCAATCCGTCACCGACATCTACAGGAAGGCCGCGGGCTACGGGATTCCGGGCGAGCAGGTGGACGGCATGGACGTCCTGGCCGTCCGCGAGGCGGCGGGGAAGGCGGTGGAGCGCGCCCGCCGCGAGAAGATCCCGACCCTCATCGAGACGCGCACCTACCGGTTCCGCGGCCACTCCATGCGCGACCCCGCGGCGGCACTCTACCGGACGCGGGAAGAAGTGGAGGAATGGAAGAAGTCGGATCCCATCGTCCTGCTGTGGGATCGAATAAGCAGCGAGGGGATCATCAGCGACGCCGAGTACAAAGAGATGGACAAGGAGATCGCCCAGGTCATCGAGGAGGCGGTCCGCTTCGCGGAGGCCTCGCCGGAGCCACCCCTGGAAGAGCTCCTCACCGATGTGTACGTCTGAGAGAGCCGAGAGCGGAGTGCCGAGCGTCTAGCGCCGAGCGCCGAGACGGAGGACAGAGACTGGGAAAGGCGAGCCGAGAGCTGCGAGCCAAGAATGGCTCAGAGAAACGGGCCATCCGAAATGAGTCATAAATCCCAAATCCGCAATCCGAAATCCGAAATGCAGGAAGGCGGAGCCTGACATGGCCATCATCACATATCGCGAGGCGTTGAACCAGGCCCTCCGGGAGGAGATGCGGCGCGATCCCCGCGTCTTCCTCATCGGGGAAGAGGTTGGGATCTACCAGGGCGCCTACAAGGTCAGCCAGGGCCTGCTGGAGGAATTCGGGCCCAAGCGGGTGGTGGATACCCCCATCTGCGAGGCGGGGTTCGCCGGCGTGGGGATCGGCGCCGCCATGGTGGGCCTGCGTCCGGTGGTGGAGATCATGACCTTCAACTTCGCCATCGTGGCCCTGGACCAGATCGTGAACCACGCGGCCAAGATCCTGTACATGTCGGGCGGCCAGTTCAGGGTGCCCATGGTCATCCGGGGCCCCGGCGGCCCGGCCGTGCAGCTCGCCGCCCAGCACTCCCAGAGCATGGAGTCCTACTTCTACCACGTCCCCGGCCTCATGGTGGTGCGCCCCTCGACCCCCAAGGACGCCAAGGGACTCTTGAAGAGCGCCATCCGCGACGACAACCCGGTCATCTTCATCGAGTCGGAGACGCTGTACGGGGTGAAGGGCGAGGTGCCGGACGAGGAATACACCATTCCCCTCGGCATCGCCGAGGTGGTGCGCGAGGGGACCGACGTCACGGTGATCGGGTGGACGGGGATGGTGCACCGCGGCCTGGAGGCCGCCCAGGACCTGGAGAAGGACCGCATCTCCGTCGAGGTGGTGGACCCCCGCACGCTGCGGCCCATGGACAAGACCACCATCCTCAACTCCGTGAAGAAGACGCACCGCGCCGTGGTCCTGGAGGCCGGCGCGGGCTTCGCCGGGTTGGGCGCCGAGATCGCCACCCTCATCACCGAGGAGGCGTTCGACTACCTGGACTCCCCGGTGGTGCGGGTGACCGGCGCCAACGCCCCCATGCCCTACGCCCGGAACCTGGAGCGCGCCAAGACCCCGGACAAGGCGCGCATCATCGCCGGGATCAAACAGGCCCTGGCCCTATAGGCCAATTGAAAATTTCGCATCGACAGTGAAAACCTGACACCGGTGGATCCGGTTGTCAGTTGTCGGTCGTCAGTTTGGCATTTTCAATCGCAGCGGAGCCGACCATGCCATTCCAAGTCATCATGCCGAAGCTCAGCGACGCCATGACGGAGGGACGGGTCATCCAGTGGCTGAAGAAGGAAGGGGACCGCGTCCAGGGGGGCGACGTCCTGGCCTCTATCGAGACCGACAAGGCCGAGATCGAGCTGGAGGCATTCGGCAGCGGCGTCCTGAGGAAGGTCCTGGCCGAGGACGGACAGACGGTGCCCGTGGGCCAGCTCATCGGCGTCATCGCCGAGCCGGATGAGGACATCTCCGGCCTCGTGCGCGAGGCGCCCGCGGCCCCCAAGGTCGAGGCCAAGCCGGAGGCTCCGCCGGCTCCGGCCGCGGCGGCCCCCGCGCCTGCCCCGCCGCCGACCCCGCCTGAGGCGGGGTGGGTGCCCGCCTCGCCCATCGCCCGGCGCATGGCGCGCGAGGCCGGGATCGACCTAGCCCACGTGAAGGGGAGCGGCCCGGGCGGGCGCATCCTCGAGCGGGACGTGGAGGCCTACGTGGCCGCCCAGGCCCAGCGGCTGGGCGGGGCCGAGGTGCCCCCTGGCGAGCGGGAGTTCGAGGACAAGGAACTCAGCATCATCCGCAAGACCGTCGCGGCCCGCATGACCCAGAGCAAGGCGCCCATCCCCCACTTCACCGTGACCGTCGAGGCGGACATGGGGGCGGCCCTAGAGTTCCGCAAGTCGCTCAACGCCATGGACGCCCAAGCGGAGAAGCTGAGCGTCAACGACATCATCATCAAGGCGACGGCCCTAGCGCTCCAGCGGCACCCGGCCATCAACGCCACGTACACCGACGGCCGGATCCGCCTGTTCAAGCGGGTCCACATGGGCGTGGCGGTCGCGCTGGAGGACGGCCTGATCGTGCCCGTCATCCGGGAGTGCGAGCGCAAGAGCCTGGGCGAGATCGCCCGGGAGGCGAAGAGCCTGATCGAGCGGGCCCGCGGCCGGAGGCTCCGACCCGAGGAATATTCGGGCGGCACCTTCGCCATCTCCAACCTGGGCATGTACGACGTGGTGGAGTTCACGGCCGTGATCGATCCCGCCCACGGGGCCATCCTGGCGGTGGGGGCCATCGAGGAGAAGCCGGTGGTCCTGAACGGCCAGGTGACCGTGCGGCAGAGGATGCGCCTCACCGGCGCCTTCGACCACCGCATCATCGACGGCGCCATGGGCGCGCGCTTCCTCCAGGAGCTGAAGAAGATCCTGGAGAACCCGGTGCAGCTCCTGCTGTAGTCCTCGTCAGTGGCGTGGAGTTCCAGTTCGGTAAGAGGGGTCGTCGTACATCCTAGTGCTGACGCATCGCAGCCTCGCCGGAATAGTCATCGTTCTACTTGCCCTCGTTGAGACGGTCCACGCCGCCACGCCTCGGACGCTCGTCGCCATTGTGGAGCGGGTCAGCGACGGCGACACCATCGTTGCCACATCCGAGAACGCCACCAGGCTCCGCATCCGCCTTCTCGGGATCGACGCTCCCGAGGTCCCCCATGGGCTGAAGCCCGGCCAGCCATACGGCGAGGAGGCCCGGGATTATCTTGATCATCTGATCGGTGGAAAGACCATCCGAGTGGACGCCTACGGTCCGGACCGCTACCATCGGATCCTCGGGGTCATCTGGGACGGCCCGGTCAATGTCAATCTTCATGATGGTCGCCATGGGTTACGCTGAGCTGTACCGGGGCGGTCCCTGCCAGGCGTATTGCCGGGAACTGGAGCGGGCCGAGGCGCAGGCTAGGCCGAAGTTCCCACCAAAAAGATAGCTTTTTCGCGTAAGAACTCCTTTTGTTTTCACCAGATAGGCCAGATTGATCTCGGCATGATGTACCCATGTATATTCCACATTACGCTTGACAT
>Ga0116137_1001362_pt1 | contig 16370 bp, 15 predicted proteins | sample June2015DPH_20_1_3_FD_88973 | JGI IMG/M metagenome (GOLD analysis project Ga0116137, IMG submission 88973) | Peatland microbial communities from SPRUCE experiment site at the Marcell Experimental Forest, Minnesota, USA - June2015DPH_20_100 | ecosystem: Environmental > Terrestrial > Soil >...
GGTCGGTCTTGTAGGATTCGAATACCGGGTGTCCCACGGAGAGGTTGATGACACGGATATTGTATCTGTCCTGGTTATCGATACACCAGTCGAGCGCCTTGATTACGTTACTGGTTTGGCCCATTCCCTGGCTATCCAGAACTTTCAGGCTGACAAGATTAGCGTCCGGAGCGATCCCCTTGTACAGGTACTGGTATCCCGTTCCGGGTCGCGAACTCATGCCGTTGCCCATGATGATTCCCGCCACGTGGGTCCCGTGTCCGTAAAGATCGAAAGGGTTTGGATCTTTCGGTATGAAAGACTTATAGGCTGTAACGTTGGACGCGATATCAGGATCCAGATAGATACCCGAATCGATCAAAGCCACGGTCACGCCGTCGCCGGCCGCATTCGGCAGACGAGAAGGGCCTGCCCAAACCTGGTCGGCGCCGACTGCCCGCGCAGTCGTCCAAAGTAGCCCGCTAACATCTTCATCGTAAGAGATGTGTTCCACATCCGGATCGTCCACAAGGCTCGCGAGAGTCTGGACGTCAGTGTCCCCAGCCGCCGCAAGCATGTGCGTGAAAGCATGTTTCGGCACGCCGCCACGACGCTGCACCTTCTGCAACAGGTATTGCTCAAGGGCACCGGGGGTACTTGACTTGCTCACTTCCGGCGCCGACACCACGTTCCTGTTGAACTGGACGATGATGGGGATTCTCTGCCATGCCTTAGCTTTGGCCAAGTCCAATAGGCCCCGCTGCAGTTTTTCCCGGGGCCAAAGTTGCGCGTGAGATTGGACCTGCGCAAAGAACAAGATGCATACAGAGGACAGCAAAAGGAAGCCGACCGCCCTCACGAAAGATCGCTTTTTAAAACAGATACGGGTCAACATTTAGAGACTCCTCTCAAGGGTCCTGCTTCTGTGATAGAGATCGCTTCCGGCTGGACGAGGTTTGGCCCGGAAGGAGCTGAAACCGGGCGCTCGGCGGTTCGACCGCAAGCTGGAAATGTGATCCAGGTCACAGTTTTGTTTGAGGCTGAGGTTTGCCGAATTAGCGTGCTCCATGTTCGACAACCTTTTTGGAAATCAGTACTTAACGAAGAATTGAAGATGCAGCGCCGCCCAAAACCAAGCGGCACTAATTCCTGTGATAGGTACTCACTGCAGGTTTGGGGATTTACGCGAAACCTGTTGTACGAGAGTGCCCATTTCATGTCAAGTAAATTCTTAAAGCATTCAAATTTGCGCACCGACATTACCCTATTCTCGCGCTGGTCCTGATGAGCTGTATGATTTGTTTGCAATCGATTCCACGGACATCCTTGGCTTCGTCCCCGCCTCTTCGAGTCCTGGTTTTCCAAGGCCTGCGCGCATCGCCAGATGATGCTGAGCGGACTCCAGCAAAGCGGCGATCGTAGTGCCATCGCTCGGATACGTGGCGATGCCAATCCGTTGGATGATGTAGACATTGTGGCCTGCTACGTTCCCTACCTGGATTCCCCGGACCCGACGCTGGAGCCGCTGAGTCAAGTGCAGGGCTGCTTCATGCCCCCAGCCGTCGATCAAGGCGACAAACCCCTTGTTCCCGAATTGGACAAGAACGTCGATATCCCTCAACTCCGCCCGCAAACCCTCAGCAACCTGCCTGCGGATGGAATCGCTGTCCTCCACCCCGCAAAGTTTCACGAGATGGGAGAAGTTCTGAAGATCCAGGTAGATAAGAGAAAATGGCGATCCCGTCTTCGCGGCAGCCGCGATGAGCTTGGAGGAGACAACCGATAGGTAGGAACCAGTATGGGGCTGGTCCCCCGGTTCGGCCGGATGCCGGTCCGAGCGCGCTTCGGCGACGACCGGCGAAACCTGCCTTGCGACGACCTGCAGTAAAGCCAGATGCTCCTGCGAAAATGACATCGGATCCTCCGCATAGAGCGAGATCGTGCCGAAGCAATTCTCATCAGCCACCATCGGAACCACGAGCGTGTCCTTCAGCGACGCATAGTCGAAATCGAGACCGTGAAATTCCATAGCAGCCGCCGTATTCATGATGGGCTGCTGATAGGCTGCCACCCACCCGCTGACGCCCTTTCCGATCTGTACTGTCAAACCTTGAACGACATCGGCGCACTTGCCGCTTACATGATCGGCCCCGAGCGTTCCATCCCCTTTTTCAAGGAAGAGGATACAAAGGTTGTAAGGCATCAGGCATTTGATGCGTTCGGCCAGGTTTAAAAAGAGATCCTGGAGGTCAAGATGCCTTCCCAGGCTGATGCAAAACTCGAAAAGAGAAAAAAGCGCGGCAGTTTTGACTGTGGGGAGAGGATGATGGAACGCATTCGGCTTGCTGGAAGCGAGCGCGCGGTTGATCTCTTCGGCGTAACATCGGAACGAAAGCTCTGGCATGTCCTTGGAGGCCTCGATGGCCATGTTCTCCAGCTGCGGAATGTTTTGGATGAACAGTTCCACCAGTTTTGGGTCGAAGACAGTCCCCGCCATGGAACGAAGCTCTTCCAGTGAATCCTGCATGCTCAGGGAATTCTTGTAAGGCCGCCATGAGCGCATGGCATCGAAAGCATCGGCGATGGTCAGAATCCTCGCGCCGAGCGGGATGCCCTCTCCTTTGAGCCCGTCGGGATACCCCTGGCCGTCCCAGCGCTCGTGATGTCCCCGAACATATTTCGCCACGGGGAACGGGAACTGGATTTGCTCGACGATCTCATGTCCTGCCAGAGCATGCATCTTCATCTTTTCGAACTCTTGAGGGCTCAGCTTCCCGGGCTTATTCAAGATGTAGTCGTCGACTGCCAGCTTTCCGATGTCGTGCAGCAACGCGCCGGTCCGGATTGCCATCAGCTCGTTGCTGTCAGTGATGCCGCAGAGATCCGCAAGCCCCATGGCGTAGCTGCGGACCCTGTGAATATGGCTGTGCGTGGTCTGATCTTTGGCATCGACGGCCAGCGCCAGAGATTCCACCGTCCGGAGATAGAGCTCGTTGAGTTGGCGATGTTTGATCCGCTCCTTGGTCTTGTCCTCGTGAGCTTTATATCCCACGTAGACGATCAGAAGGACGGGGAGGAGAAGCGCCAGAACGAACGGAGTGATCGCGGCCGCATTTGCGGCGATCAGGACCGCCACCGACGCGCACGTCAAGTAGCTGAGCAATGTCCAGAAAAAGTTCTCGCGATAGATGCGATAGATACCCTTGCGGGTTTCCAGCGCGACCATGACGGCGACGATACCGGAGTTCGAGAGATGATGAATCAGGCCCAGCGAAGCCATGGGGAGAATCACCTGACGAAGGCTGACCCCGCCGGTGCCATACAACGGCGCCCCGCCTAAAAGCCTATAAAACGCCATCCCCGCAAACTGAGCAGAGAGCGCCATCGTTGCGGTGTTAAAGAAGGCGTACTCTAGCCGGCGCGAAGCCGTCTTGGCCCGGACCGATCCGGCAAGGCCGTCCAGCGCGGCCGTGACGGTCCCTGCCGCGGGACCAAACAGAACAATGTTGGTGAAAGTGAACGTGTCGGCAACCGTTATCTTGGAGTTTATTCCGGGGATCTTGACGGTAACGGATCCGGCGAGCACCGTCACGGATGCGAGAATGAGCCAATGGTAGCTGATGCCGTCGGCCACCGCGCGATAGCAGGCTAACGCCGTGATGGCCAAGCCCACGGCCACAATGAAGAAGAAGTAGCTTCGATATGCCGGGTGACGCGACGTGCCCATGACGCCACTACCTCTGCATGGGCCGATCCGATTCCCCGCCGGAATCGACCGAACCCCTCACTGAGTTATCCCTTCCGCATCGGCGGCTTTCGTTGTGGTTCTCAATGTCTACGCGATGTGTTCGGACGTCGGAGACTTATAATTTCTAATTTCCTTTAGCCAAAAAGCCTCATATGATATTCAGATGGATTTCAATGTCAAGCAATTTTTTGCGAAAGCGGACATCCCGATTTCTATTCTGCCAAAACGATTGCGGTAGATATCAACCGGAAGATCGGAATGTCCCCGCATTTGCAGTTGGTTTCTTGCGGCCATCATCCGTCCATATCAATAATTCTATCCAGGCTGTAAACATTGAATTTATAGAATCAAGCTGCTTGCTTCGATTGATTTCTTCACTGTTCCGACAATCTCCTTCCGCATTCTCTACGTCTTCCTCCTTTTCTCTCATGAGCGTCGCCACGTCGTTCACTTCAACGTTACGTCTCATCCAACCGCTGAATGGACTTCACAGCAGCTTCTTCACGCTTTTCCTTATGACTTCGCTCCTCAATACATTATCCGGGATCGAGATTGTATCTATGACGCAGACGTTCAACGGCAATTGAAAGACATAGGGATCAGTCAAGTGCTTAGGGCAGGATCATTGAGATTCCGAAAGTCGGCGGGCTTCATCATCGCTACGAGCGACACGCAGCCTGATCACCCACTTCCTATTTCCCGTCAGGCCGTCTCAGCTTAGGTATAAATGTGCCCGATGCATCTGAGGACACCATTCATAACTACCTTGCGGTTCTATTACGCAGATTTTTGCTAATTTTGGCATGCAAGTTGTCGTCAGGGCATCGCCCAAATATAATGAGATTTGCTCAAATGGAATTTTTAGCAGGGACAAATGCTCAAGCCTTTGCCTTCCGAGCCCTTTCCCTTTGTGAATCGGTTTCATTTCATGTTGAGGACGAGCGTGAGGCTTTCGCTCGCATCTCTTTATCCCGATACATCTCCTGGTCGGCTTTGGCCATCAAGACATCCAGTGAATTACCATCCGCAGGGTAGCTGGCTATCCCGATGGAGATCCCCGCCCGTGCATACCTTCCGGGCCACACTTCCAATTGAAACTCATCCACGATCGTCTGCACGCGCCGTGCCATCAGCGTCGCTTCTTCGGCGGAGACTTGCAACATGATAGCCACGAACTCATCCCCGGCATGCCGGATAACTGCATCGGATACTCTGAAAGATGTCCTGAGTATTCTCGCCACCTCAACCAGCATACGATCGCCCGTCGGATGGCCGTAATGATCGTTGATTCCCTTGAAACCGTCTAAGTCCATGCCGAGGATTGCCAGTGGATGATCGAAGCGGATGGCCTTTCCCAGCTCCTGCTCAAGATACGAATAAAGCCATCGTGAGTTTGGCAGATTCGTCAGCGGATCTCTGAAGGCATCCTCCTGAGTTTCCTCGAATCTCGATGCATTGTATATAGCCGTGGCTGCCTGCTTCGACACGATCTCCATCACTCGCACGTGGTCATCCGTGAACCTCACCCCTTGCGACGTGTAGAGCGATATTACCCCCAGGCACCGGTCCTCGAAGTTCAAAGGATAGACTAACGAGTTATCAAGCTCGACAGCGATTTTCTTCTTAACAACGGCCAAATCCAACGTGGGATCTGAATTGATCGCCGGCCGATTCTGCGCAGCCACCAATCCGCTCAGGTTCTTGCCGAGGCCCATCACGCACCCGTGGAACGCCTCAATGTTGGCGCCCGAGACGTGGGTCGCCTGCAGACAATCTTCTTCCGAATCGAGGAGATAGACCACGCAGGTCGTAAAGGGAACAATTTTCTCAATTTTGCTTGCAATGATAAGCAAAGTTTCCTGCAGATTCAGAGTGCTGCCGACCGTCTGAGCCAGCTCGAGCATGGCAAATACTTCGCGGTGCGTGGAGGAAATATCACGAAAAGCCAGCGTGTCGCGAGAGCGCGGCATTTTAAGTCGTTCTCGATCGCCGGCAGTTCCAGAGATCGCTTTCCATTCCTCCACGCTCGAATCACCTACTTCAGTCTTCCGCACGCCCTCTTGTACGCGATCCACTATCTGCTCAAACTTCGCAACCACATCGGGATCGTATTGTTTTCCGGCTCTAGCTCGGATAAGACCCAAGGCTTTTTCGGTGCTGAAGGCTCGACGATATGGGCGATCGCAGGTAAGCGCTTCAAAGCAGTCGACAACCGCCAGGATCCGAGCGCCGAGCGGGATCAGCGTGCCCTTGAGGCCATCAGGATATCCTGAGCCGTTCCAATTCTCATGATGGTGGCGCACGTAGTCTGCGACCGGGTATGGGAAGTTGATTGATCCCAAGATACCGGCGCCGATGACTGGGTGCTCCATCATTTTTTGAAACTCGTTGTGGCTGAGTCTCCCGGGCTTGTTTAATATATATTCCGGGATTGCAAGCTTTCCGATGTCGTGCAGCAACGCAGCTGCCTCGATGCCTCGCAACACATTCTCGTCGGTAATGCCTGTTGCGCGGGTCAGTTCCCGCGCGTAGACCTGAACGCGGCGGACATGACCGTGAGTCAGCTGGTCCCTTGCATCGATTGCCATTGCTAACGCTTCGACAGTCCTCAGGTGCAATGCATTCAATTCCTGCAGGTGCTTAATCTTCTCCTCAGCCTTTTGGAGATACGTCTTATGCGTAAAGTGGATAATCAGCACAGTGGGAGCGATGATGCCAAGTACTGCGGGAGTAACCATGTGCACATTCAGCGCGACCAGTCCGGCAACCGAAGCTGCTGCGAAAGAGGTAATGGATGTCCACAGAAAACTCTCTCGCCAGATCACATAGATCCCTCGCCTCGAATCCAGCGCGAGCATGGTGGCGACACTTCCGGAATTAGCAAGAAAGTGGACCAACGCCATCAAGAAGATGGAGATGAATAATCTTCTCAGAGTGAATGGTGAGCCTTGAAAAAGCGGGCCCTGGCCCATCACTACAAAGAAGGTCACCCCCGCAAGGCAGGCCGAAAAAGCGGTAGCTCCGACGTTGAACAACGCGTACTCCAGACGCCGGTTCGCAGTGGTGGAACGAAGCGACCCCATCAGGGCATCCAAAGCCGCTGTAATGATTCCGGGAGCGACGCCAAACAGAATCGTATTGGTGAAGATAAAGGTGTCTGCCACCGAAATCTTGGAATTCAAACCGGGAATCCTGACGGTAAACGAGCCTGTGAGGATCGTCAGAGATGCTACGATAATCCATTCCAGAGGGACTCGCGACGGGGAAATCTGAACCAGTGAAAAGGGAATCACGGCGAGGCCGAGCACGGTGAGGCCGTAAAGATAATAATAATAGCCCGACCTGTGGGCTTTGGTCATTTCGTAACATCCTTCGTACGCAACCAGGGAACAACTGTAAGCTCACCTAATATGAATCTCGGTCACTTTAAAAGCCTCTATGGGCCCGCTCACTCCAAAGGCACAATGCTCGCTCCCATACTGATTGTCCTCTGCTGCCGCAGCATCAGCGCCGAGGGTAAAACCAGGAACCCGGAGGTCCGGATTTGAGCGCACCGACGCTCCCTGTCTCGCCGTGAGCAAGTATGTCTTCGCCGGAGTCAGTCATAGTGCCCGGGTCGACAAAATTCCTGGACCACTTTGGATAGGTCGTGCCGAGGACGGAGCTTACCCCGACCACCGCATCTCCCCAAAGGATCTGGTCTCCCCACAGAATCTGATCGCTCTTGAGAATCCCATCACCCCAAAGGATCTGGCTTGCCATAGCTTCCTGCTTAAACACCATGAGAGAATCACTCCACGCCTTTGCGGAAATTCCATCGCCCCAGGTGATTCCGTCGCCCCAGAGAATTTGGTCTCCCCAGAGAATTTGGTCTCCCCATAATATTTGGTTCCCCCACAGAATGGCATCTCCCCACAGTATCTGTGCTCCCCAGATTTGGCTGTATGGTGCAATCGAGCCAGGCCGCCTGATCCACTGCGCCCCCGCAGGAAGCGTATCCGAATTTGCGCTGATCGCGTAAGCGAGCCTGACGGCGCCCTCGGCGTTCAGTGAACCGTTGCCCTGTTCCAGTATATTGGCATTCGTCAGGCGCTCTGCGGTGTATTCCAGAATTGCTTTTATCGCGTTCGGCGTCAAAGAAGGGTTGGCCTCCAGCATCAGCGCCACGGTTGCCGATACCACCCCTGTGGACATGCTCGTGCCGCTCAGAACAAAATATGTATCTCCATTCGAGTGCCCCCCAGCAGGGTACACGATGTTTTCCGGATAGTTCCTGTACAGGTAGCTCAATTTCGCCGCGTCGGAAATTATCTTGTTTCCGGGTGCGACGATGTCCGGCTTAATCAGGCCGTCGACTGCGGTCGGTCCTCGCGAGCTGTAGGTTGCCACATTATCGTCGCCTCGGAAAGGAGTTCCGTGCGTATTCAAGGCCCCAACGGTAATAACCGCAGGATCGTTCCCCGGACTCGTGATTCCTCCGTATAGAGGGCCGCCGTCTCCCCGTCCATAGTTTCCTGCCGCTGCCACCACTACGAGACCGCTGCGGACACACATTTCCACCAGCCGGCAGAGCGGATCGGTTTTGTAAGATTCATAGACAGGGTGGCCGAGTGAGAGATTGATGACATTGATATTGTAGTCGTCTTTGTTTTCGAGGCACCATTCTAAGGCAGCCATGACGTCACTCGTTTTGCCCGCGCCGCTTTGATCCAGCACACGGAGATTGATCAATGCGGCCCCCGGAGCAATTCCTTTGTACTGTTCGGGAAATCCGCTCCCAGATCTGGACAGATAGCCGCTGCCGGAAATGATGCCTGCCACGTGCGTCCCGTGCCCATACCTGTCTTTGACATCGCCATTTATAAAGGACAGCCTTGTGAGCACCTTGCCCGCGAGATCGTCTTTTTCGGAGATTCCCGAATCCAGCACAGCCACGACAGCGCCTCGACCGGTAACACCGGGCTGGCCAAAGCCACGGGTCCATACGAGGTCGGCACCAATTGTTTTTGACGTACAGTAGAGATTCCCGTGGACTGCGTGATCAACGGAAATGCGGAATACTCGGCGATCGTTGGCCAGCCGAGCAAGCGCAGCCTGATCCACAAGCGCGGCCACAGCTGGCATATGCTTGAATGAACGAGCCGGAGTACCCCCAGCACCCCAAATAATGCCGCTAAGCTGGCGCGTAGCGTCATCCGTCGCCCAGTTTTCATCCGCTGACTGAATGATAACGGGAACGGTGTCATTCGACTGATGCAGGATCTGGGACTGCAGAACGAGGTCAAGCTTTTCCGCAGGCACAGGTTCGATACCATGTTGAGGCTGGCCAGAAAGCGAAAACACAAGCAACAACAAGGTAATCGGAGTCAGAAGAAAAGCCCTTATGCTGTTCTTGCTGATAGACATTTCACCCCCGCGCGAGTAAGGAAACGATGATGAAACGAATCGAGTTTTTATGCAATAAAAAACGGTAATGTGTCAAAGCAAGCTTTCCTATTTGCATTGGTTATGGTTAGGCAGACCCTCGGAACTGCTCATCCTTACAGCAGCGGTTTTACAGAAAACAACTCAGAAACCACTCCAACCGACTTGCCCTCCTCATCGAGAATCAGAAGGTGGTGGAATCGAAAATGATCGAAGAACGTCTGGACAGCATGAAGACTATCTGTGGTCCGCAAAAAATTCATTCCGTTAGCCTTTAAGAGGGCGGCAACTGTAACGATTTGATATGTGTGGTGGTGGTGAATTGAACCCCAGAAATGAAACAAGCTGTAGTCGATTTTGTAGCTGCTACGATCCCACAGAACCACAAACTTCAACAAGTTTCAACAGGGTCGGCCGCAACCCATTGAACCGTAAGTATTTGAAAATAGGCTGTTAATCCAAAATGCGCTTTCTGTCCTCAGCTGGGCAATTCAATCTAAATTGTGGTGTGCCAAGGCTCCCGGATGCGATTGGAGGCTCAGTTTCTGTTTTCTGTTTTGGTCAGCATTTATCCGATCCCGGACTGCCCAACAATCCGAAACTGATTTCTCGCACAGCCCATTTTCCCATAGATGGATTTATTATAAGGGACAAGTAGCCGAAATAGGGTCGAAGCGCTCTGCGGAGTGACTCTTCGCTTACCACGCTCATAGAGTCTTGGAGACTTCGAGGTTGACCTCGAAGTCTCCAAGACTGGGAGAATTTAGACAGTAGTCAAGAGGGCTCGTTTGACGAGCGTCCTGGCAATCTGCACCTTGTACTTGGTCGCCGTCAGCGGCTTGGCATCTTCCACCGCCGCTGCTCCGGCGGCCTCCGCATTCGCCTCATTGATCGGCTTGCCGGCGATTGCCGCTTCCGCCCTGGTCGCCCGGTAGGGCTTCGGGGCTACGGCGTTCAACGCAATCCGCGCCGCGCCTCCTCCGACCATCACGGCGCAGTTCACGATCGGGAAATCGATCGATTTGCGGATGGCGAATTTCAGGAACGCGCTCTTCGCCCCGGCCGGGGGTGCCGGCACCTGGATTTCCGTGATGATCTCACCGGGGTTCAGGACTGTGTTGCTCGGGAATTTCACATCAAAGAAATTCTCGATGGGGATCTTGCGCACGTTGGTGACAACGGTAGCATTCAATGCAATGAGCGCAGGCGCAACGTCGCTGGGATGAACCGCGATGCACTTGTTCACGTTTCCGAAAATCGAGTGATAGCGGTTGTCCCCCGTCATAGCGAAGCAGGTCGTCCCGCCCTTGCGGACGCACTGGAAGCGGTTTTCGGGTTTGCGGAAATACCAGCAGCGGTGCAGTTGCGCCAGATTTCCGCCGATGGTCCCCATGTCGCGTACGTGAGGGGTCGCCACACGGAGAGCCGCCTGTGCCAGGGCGGTATATTTCTGATTGACGGCCTGGTTGGAGGCGATGTCCGCCAGGCGCGTGGTTGCGCCGATCTTCAGCACGCCCGCCTCTTCCCTGACGTAATCGAGGGTTGGAGCGATGGTCTTGATGTTGATCAAGGAAGCGGGGTACATCTTATCGGGAAGAATGTTGTCCTTCAGTCGACCGATGAGGTCGGTCCCACCGGCAATAATTTCAGCTTTGCCGCCGGCAAGGGCAGTTTTGGCTTCCGCCAAGGTCTTTGCATTCTCGTGATTGAAAGCTTTCATTTCTCCTCCTATGCCTTTCCCAGCGCTTTAAGAATCTTATCCGGCGTGGCAGGCGGATCGACCCACTTGCCGATGGCATTCTGTATGGCGCAGATAACCAGATGGGTATTCGCCAAAGAATGGCTGATCCCATTGGCGCCGTAGGCTGCGTTGCCTGCGCGCGTTTCCAGTAGCTTCATGTCGACGGGGGGCATGTCCAGCATGGAGACCTTTTTATAGTCAAACATGTTTGCATTCAGTTTGACCCCGGTCTTTTTGTCATAGAAAAAGTCTTCCTGTAGCTGGCACCCGGCACTGAAATCCATCACCTGGTAGATCTGGCCTTCCAGTGAAGTTTGACGGATTATTTTGCCGGGATCGGCAACCACCCCAAATCGGATTATTTCAACTTGTCCGGTTTCGGTGTCGACTGCGACCTCGCACATTGCAATGTTCATGGTGTCCAGCTTTTTCCCCATGGTGCCCCAGAGGGCTGCCGGAGGCTTGCCCGAGAAGGTCGCGAACAAATGGGCCTGTCCTACAGCCTTGGCGAGTGGAAAAGCTTTGCTCGGATCGGATTTGACGTATACGTTTCCGCTCTTCATGTCCAGATCTTCGGGTTTGTATCCTTTTAATGGGCTGGGCGCAGCAGGTGCGCCGACGGGCCCGCCCATGCCCATGCCGCCTGCGGCCGGAGGATTGTTGGCATTCTCAATCGCAGCCTCCAATATCCGCTTCTTCAGGATGTTGGCGCATTCTTTTGTAACCCATGCAGATGCGGTCGTCCCATCGCTTCCTCCGCCGACAGGAGCAAAGGGCTCCTTGTAATCGAAATCGATGATGATATCTTCGTACCTGAGGCCAAGTTCTTCAGCAACGACCATCGCATTCCCTTCTACAGCGAAGATACCGGTGCAGCAGCCCTGGGTACCCATACGCACTTTGCCGTTCCGAAGCTCCAGTTTGCTATCATAGCTCATGCCCGCGTGCCGCGGGCACAGCTGGTACCGGAAGCTTGCGCCGTGCATTCTTCCGTCGGGAAGTTTTTTGGCACCGGTTGCGTGCCACTTCCAGTTCATCAGTTTCTTTCCTTCTTCCGCACACGCCTGATAACTGGGTACGGGGTTGGGATCCGTGAAATCCTCGGGCCCATGGAGATTCAGTGTCGCAATATCCACCGGGTCCTTACCCAATTTTTCAGCGACCAGGTGAATCGCCATGGTCAGCGAATCCCAATTGAAGGGGCAATGCTGGCCGCTCGTGTACATCTTGCCTCTGTTGCTGTTCACGACTTCCATTGTCTGCCTGATGTTCAGACACCTTGTTGTGAAATAGGGGCCGTAACCTTGATCGCCCGAAGTGCCGAGTCTTGAAACGGGAGGGACTCCGGCATCGGCGATGGAAAAGTCGTCGATTGCGGTGATCAAGCCGCTGTTTTTAAACCCAACCTTCAGGTGCGAGAAGCGCTGGTTCAGATTGAAGTCGTACATTTCTTTCCGGGTTAGAACCATCCGAACAGGTCTTCCCACTCTTTTGGCGAGCAGCGGCGTGATTTGCTGTGTTTTCCGCATGCCCCAATCGCAATACTTGCCACCCTGGAAGAGACATTCCTCTTTCACCATTTCCGGGGGAAGCCCGTACATGCCGCCCACGGCATCTTTCCCCTGTCTGGCGGTCCAGACAGCGCCTTCAATACGCAAACTCTGTTGTTCCGAGCTCTGTGCCGGATCGTCGAACCAATAGGCAACCGATCCGGAAGGATTGGGTATATGGCCGGAGAAAGCAGGCATATTGAAGTCATACTCGATGATCTGATCGGCTTGCTTGAAACCGGCTTCTACATCACCTCGGGTATTCGTTGCGATAGTGACGTTTCCCTTGCCTCCGGGATTATCCCGAATCACCGGCGCATCGGGCTTTCTTCCTTCGAGTATATCAACGACGTGCGGCCGAATCTCCCACTGCGGGTTGAGGGCTTTTAAACCTTCCTCACAGGCTTCTTCAGTTTCCGCGACGACGATTACGCCTACTTCCTCGTCTTCCATATTGGCTGCCTGGCTGACGTAGGGACCCTGAGGTCCCCCAAAACCGCCACCACCCGGCTGAGCTTTCGGCGCGCCGCCTCCCATTCCCATTCCGCCACGGCGGCCAAAATTTTTCAGGTCGTCATCTTCCCAGGTAAGAATGTCGACGACGCCGGGGACCTTCTTGGCGGCGGCCACATCGACACTCTTTACCGTCGCATTTGCGTATGGACTTCGGAGGAATTTGGCGTGAAGCATGTTATCGAAAACGTAGTCGATGCCGAATTTGGCTTTGCCTGTCGCGAGCGAATAAGAGAGCTTGCCGGGAATATTGGGCTTCCCGACTACCTCGAATTTTTCCCTTTGTCCATTAACACCTGCAAGATCAGCCATACTATGCTCCTCCCTTCATCACCTGAGCAGCTTCCATAATTGCGGTAGGATGCCGCGGGTACGTCCCGCAGCAGCAGATATTGCCGGCCAGCGCCTGCTTGCAGTCGTTCTCGGTCGGATTTGGATTCTTGTCCAGGAGAGCCTTCGCAGAGACTACGAAACCGGGAGTGCAATAGCCGCACTGCATCGCATCCCATTTACAGTAGGATTGGATTAGCGAATGCCATCTAGGATTGGCGGCAATTCCCTCAACGGTTTCAATGGATTTGCCTTCGCATTCCACCGCCAGAGTTGTGCACGAAAGGACGGCTCTGCCGTCGATGATTACCGTACAGGATCCGCACACGCCGCGATCGCACATCTGTTTGGCGCCGGTGAGCCCCAGCTTGAACTGGAGAGTGCGTTGCAAAGTCCAGTGTGGTTCGATCAGTACTTCGTAATTCTTTCCATTCACTTTCAGTTTTGTAGATACCGGAAGGACATAGCCCGGATGGGCCGCTGTAAAATGCTCTTTTAAGTTGCCATAGGTGTTGAAATCTTTGGCGCAAATCGGACACCTGAAATTGGTGATTGTAGTTGGCGCGGCAATTTCTGCAGCGGTCGCTTTATCCGCCGTGAGCGTCAAACCGCTCGCCAGAGTGCCGCCGGCGACGACCATGCCCGCGCTCTTGAGAAAATTCCTTCGATTTAACCCGCTTCCTTCGCAATTCTTGTTGTTTTGATCATCAGTCATGTTGCGCTCCTTAGAAACTCTGACTGCTCATCGATAACAAAAGATGGAGGATTTATTGAACAAAGCTAGGAGCCTGTCCGAGAATTGGAAGGGGCCGCGTTCCTGGCTTGGAAGGGGCAGATGCAAGGCGGCGCGCCGCAGGCGATGTCGGTGCACATCGTCGAGGAGCGCCAACGAAGCAAATGCCCCTTCCAAGCCGGAACCCGAAGGGCGCATGGGGGTTGGACGACGATCGCTGCGTTGCTCGTCGTCGACGATGTGCATGGACATCCCCTCCTCCTCGCGCCTTGCGCTCGCCGTGCAAGCCCCATGCGCGCGACCCCTTCGAATTCTCGGACAGGCTCCTAGAACCACTTCTTGCACATATTGGATTATGTATATGCATGCTACTCATTAATTGATCCAGGTCAAGAACTTACTACATTCTGTTTGCCTGCGACATCAGCCGGAATATCGCACGCGTGTGCGTTTGAAATGTAAGCTGAGCAAGAAGCATTGGGAATCTGAGCTCTCTTCGAGACTTTCAAAGCGCTCCGGTTGCTGCCCACGGTCCTATCTGAGGCTTGGAAGCGTTGTTCTTGTGGCTCCCGGGCATACAACATTGCATCGCACGTTGTAGGGGCCATAATCCAGCGCAGCCTGCTGTGTCAGGTTGATGAGTCCTCATTTTGTTGCGCAAAAAGCGGGCATCTCGGAGTTGCACCTCAATCCCGCCAGGGAGGATATATTCACCACCGAGCCACCCCCTGCCTTTATCATGTGGGGTATGCACACTTTCATCATGAGGAACGGACCGGTGAGATTGACTTCGAGCATCAAACCCAATTGACCGAGAATTGGGGATTCGACAGTGGAAAAAGGGGGGATAAGTGGCTAAATTTCTCAGCCACTTACACTTTTCCGTCAGCCAAAGCTTCAGCTGGGCTGAGGTTTTGCCCAAACGCGATTCCCATCCCAGGCCCTACCCTAAACGGCGGATCGGATATCGTGGCAAGCTGCCGTATGGGCCTGGGTTTGCGCTTCTTCGCGGCTGAAATTGCGGTTTATTCCCAACTTTATCCGACCAGGCAGATCGCAGTTAGGGGACATCTGAATTCCTTTACCCGATACCCGACGCATATCGCCGCACTCTGGCCGAGAACTGATTTACTCCCAGCCGGTCGGCGAATTGTAGGACACGCTGATCCCAATCGCCTCTATCTCGTGGATCTGGCCGCCCCAGATCTTGTAGATGTGCATCGCCGGCATGTCGAAGGCCCGCTGGTTGGTCATGTCGGCCTCTTGCCGGTCCGGGTTGCCAGTGATCGCGAACTTCTTCTGCGTCATCGGATGCCGGAAATGCGAGAAGCCGATCGCCAGGCCCGTCACGGTGTCGGCGATTTCCACGCGGCGATCGTCGATCGTGGTGATGTACTGGAAGACCCCGGAGTCAATTTGCGAAGTGCAATCCTGCAAGCCTACTAGGCCAGCCGGACGCGGTGCCCCGCCGGGAATGGCTCCGCCCAGCGAAGGACCGCCGAAGGGTGCCGTGCGCATGCCATTCTCATGACGTTCGCAATCCGGTGCGAAGGGCGCGAGGTGACCGTTGTTGTTGTCCAGAGCATCGTAATAGGACTTCGCGATGTGGATCAGACGTCCGTGCGAATCCGCGTATTCATAGGGAATCTCCAGCGGGATTGCCGGACGCGGCTTCTGCAGGTTCGGATTGTTGCCGTCGCGCATCGCCACGACCAAGTGCTCGGCCTCGACGATCTTGCCGTTTACCACCTTGAGCCGGAAGCCGACCTGCGCCGGCTTGCCGTCGGTCTGCATCACAACGAGGCCGCCTACCTCCTGTAAGACCGGGTCCGGCACCACGATTTTGAATTCCGTCGGTCCGGACGTGGCTGTCTTCCACAGGCCCTCGCCAGGCTTGATGCGCATCACGTTCTCGACCACTTTCACATCGCTGGCGAGCGGCGCCTTTCCCGGATCATGCGCAACCAGCGCGGCCAGATAAGTGTCGGCCAGCTTCAGCAGTGCGGCGCGGTCCAACCCGGCATCCGCAGCCTGCGCCATCCCCGCGATTACGGCCAGCGCAATCGCACCCAACCCTATGTGGAGCTTCTTCCTTTTCATGCTGTTTACCCTCGCCACTCGGTGTGTTGTGTGATGCCATGAACCCCATGCGACGTGACAGCCGTTCTGCCGATAGGCGGAACAAAGTCCCTGTTCAAGAGTTGGCGCCACGGTTTCTGAGTTGAAATTAGAAATTATATGTTAATTACCACTACTGTCCCAACGTTGTAGATATCACCGCGTATAAGCCATTGGATTTAAGTAATTAATATACCATGACGCGATTAAACGATTTGAAATCGAATCCCCGAA
>Ga0116137_1001364_pt1 | contig 16358 bp, 12 predicted proteins | sample June2015DPH_20_1_3_FD_88973 | JGI IMG/M metagenome (GOLD analysis project Ga0116137, IMG submission 88973) | Peatland microbial communities from SPRUCE experiment site at the Marcell Experimental Forest, Minnesota, USA - June2015DPH_20_100 | ecosystem: Environmental > Terrestrial > Soil >...
GGAGCAGCCCGGACAGCAGGGTATCCAGGCCCCAGTAGCTGCCGAGCATCGCCGAAACGAAGGCGGCAACGAGCTCGCCGAAGAGCGCCGCACCCGGTCTGCGCACGATCAGCGGGCAGACGACCGCGGGAAGCAGCCAGACTCCGGTGATGAGGGACTCGGTCTGGGGGCCGAGAAAGCTGCCCCACGCCCAGACGTAGGTGCCCCAAACCCAGAAGACGACGCCGAAGGCGACGGCCAGGAGCGCCACGACGACGATGTCGACTGTCCGCCAGCGGAACAGTTCGACGGACGGCCCGGCGGCTGGAAAGGCTTTCACATTAGATCTCCTGTTCCTAATCGTCCTGCCTGTGTGTCGACTCTGGTCTCGACGACCAGCAGGCTGCCGCGGCGGAGCGAGACGTTCGCCTCGGCCGTGAGCCTCACGTTGGAGAGCCCGCGCGCGGGGCCCGCGCGCAGGGTTCCGTTCAGGAGCGGGTAGAGAAGCCCGACCGTGGTGATGCCTTCGGCCGGTTCTCCGAGCGGCAGCAGCGAGACCAGGTCGCCGATGACGCCGGGAAGCTCGAGCCGGGAGATCGCCCCGCTGACCGCCGGGGCGCGCAGGAGGCGCACCCGCGTCGATGCGTCGAGCAGATCCACTTCCGCGGCCGCCGGCTCCGGCAGCGCCAGCAGGCCCACGTTGGCGAGGGCGTGGTCGAAGCGCCGCCCGCCCATCGCCCCCAGGATCGTCACTTGCATCGCCCCCCGCCGGAGCGCGGCCAGGAGCGCCAGCTCCGCGTCCGACTCGTCCTTCGCAGTGGGGGAGCGCTCGATCGGGACGCCCTGCCCGGCCAGCTCCGCGAGGCGGCTTTCGGGCAGAGAATCGCCGTCGCCAACCAGCAGCGCCGGCCGCAGGCCGAGCGTGGCGGCTCTCTCCCAACCGCCGTCGGCGGCCACGACGAGCTCCACGGCGCGATCCCAGCCCGGCCAGCCCGCGTCCAGCGCGGCGCGGCTCGGAACGTCTCCGTCGGCGACGATCAGGGCACGCATATCTGCCCGGCTGCGGGCGCCCGCTTCGTCCGTTGGGAGGTCGGATGGGTGCGCCCCAGAGCTGTCCCTTTGGCCGTCCCAGTGCGCATGAAAACACCTCCATCGGACTCGACAGAGGTGCTCGGTGCTTGACTCCCTTCGCCGGCATTACCCGGATCAGGTTCCAAGGGTCTGCGGATCCGCTCCGCACTCTCAGCGCCCGCCGGCGCTCCCCTGTCGTGTTTTCTGTTGTGGGCTGACTCTACACCCGCCCGGGGCCCGCCTGCCAGCCCGGTTCCCAAGTTGCACGCAGGCCGTGCGAAGACAAGTTCTGGCAGCTACGATCCGTTGGGCGGCCCGGATCGTATCGATTACAGAAGACTGGGGAACCAGGGGCGCCCGATCAGGGTCCTTAGGTTGAAGGGCCCGCGATCTCGGACTGTTGGATCGTGACCCGCGTGACGATACTCTCAGGGAAAGCCCAGTCGAACACATGGTAGATTTCCAGTCGTGAGCGACCTCTCGCATCCAGCCATCCAGCGCGTTGTCGAAGTTGCCGCCCGCAAGGGCGTCAAGCTCGACATCACCGTCTTCGACGAATCCACGCACACCGCTGAAGAGGCGGCTGCGATCGTTGGCGCGGACCTCGGTCAGATCGTCAAGTCGTTGGTCTTCGTCGCGCCGCGAGCCGGCGGGCGGCTGGTCCCGATCGTGTGCCTTGTCTCTGGACGCAATCGCGTGGACCTCGCGCAGCTGGCGGCGGTGACCGGCGAGGCGGCAATCCGGCGCGCCACGGCTCGCGAGACGAGAGACCTGACCGGCTTCTCGATCGGCGGGATCCCGCCGTTCGGGCACGGCCACGACGTTCGAATCGTGATGGACCCGGATCTGTGCCCCTACCCGGTCGTCTGGGCCTCGGCCGGCACCGATGCCGCCGTCTTCCCGGTGCCGCCCGGCACGCTGCGTGCCCTGGCCAATGCCCTGGTGGCCCCAATCGCCGAGGAGCCGTGGATCCCGGCCGCGATCGGCATGGATACCCGTCTCCGCTTCGAGTCCGGCGGATCCACCGCCTAGACCGGTCGACCGCGTCGCCCTTTCGTTCGCCTCAGCTGCGGCTGACTTGCTGCGCGCAGGCGGCACCTTGGGGTGCGGGCCCGGTGAATGAGCGGTGGACAACTCACCTGGCAGAAATGCCTTCCCGGTGGAAAACCCGATTGAAGGCGAGCTCACTCTTGCGTAGCGTTCCTGCCACGCCCGAAGGGGTCGAGCGACTGCTAGTGGCGGCGATGACATCAAAGCCCACGCAGCGAGAAGGTTCCTTCGGGCGTTTCCTTATGCGCGCGAGGCCCTGAGCGCCGGGGAGCGCCGGGCCCGCGGGGCCCGCGAGCGGAAGTGCCGTTCGCGACCGGGTCGCGAGCCAGGGTGGCCATGGCGCTGCCCGACGAGGGGCACTTCAGCGGCGGCCGATTCGCAGCCGGCGACCGGGGCCGAGGCCGAACTTCTCGGCGGCGCTCTGGAGATTGACCGCCAGCGCCAGGCGGCCGTACGAGTCGAGGCACAGCAGCGGTTCGCCCGGTTCGGCCTGGCCGTAGGTGAGCCGCCAGCGCAGCTCTATCGCCGTCGGGCCGTTGGGCGACGACCCGTCCGTGGCCTCGACCGCCAGCTCGTCGCCGGGCACGACCCGCCCCAGCGCGGTCTCCAGGTCGGACAGCTCGGCCAGCAGCTGGACGTTGCCCCAGGTGTCCACGAACACGGCGCTGGCCTCCAGACGACCCCCGGAGGCAATTGGAGCGGGCATTTCGAGCTGCGCCAGCGTGGACGGCTCCAGCGGCGGTCCGAACGCGCCCAGCGCCACTCCCCGGGCCAGGTGCGCGGCCGCCGGAGCGAAGACGTCACGGGCGTGGAAGGTCCGGCTGAGCGGGGTCAGGCGGTAGGCGTCGGCCTCCAATAGATGAGCCGCGACGATGCCGCCAAGCCGCTCGGCCGCGGGCAGGAGCAGACCGTTGTCCGGTCCGACGAGATGGTCGCCCCGGCCCGTCTGCAGGCCGATCGGGCGCCGCTCCGTGCCGACTCCCGGATCCACGACTGCCAGATGGACGCCGACCGGCAGGTAAGGCAGCGCTGCCCAGAGGATCGCGGCGCCCTGAGCGACGGAGTGGCGGGCAATGCCGTGGCTGACGTCGATCAGGCACGCGTCCGGGTCGATGCCCAGGATCACGCCCTTGCACGCGGCGACCGACGGATCGGCCAGGCCGAAATCGGTCAGGAGCGAGACGAAATGAGCGGTCACGGCGAGCATGGTAGCCCTGCCCAATCGGCGGTGCGACCTGGTGGAAAGCGTCGAGGCGGCGCCCCGGGAGAAAGGACACCGCCTCGACAGACGCTCGTTTCGGGGTGGAGGAGGAGGCCCCGAAACGGCGGGCAAGCTCTTCGGTTGTGTGGTGGCGGGTTGTCTCTCGCCGCTCAGTCGGTCGGTCGGCGGCCAGCCGGCCTTCGCTCGGCCTTGCCCCACGTGGTCTCCAGGTACTGGGCGCGACGGAAGACCACGCCGTTGATCTGGGGCATCGTCCAGGGCGAACGATTCGTGGCAAGCCGGAGACGTAGCCGATCAGGCCCGAGGCATAGGCGCTGCCTGCCCGCGGGGGCTGCGACCGCGAGCTCGTGTCGGTCGTCCTTCGGTGCGACCGCTGCGGCCTGTGCTCGCCTGGTCCGCCGTGCCTGCCATCTCGAGAACCCTTCGACCTTTGGTGTGGTACCGGCGACCGGGTTTCTTCCTCGGGCCGCTCTGAGGGGAAGTTCGGCGGGACAGGACCCCGGCACGATACCCAGCACGTCTTAGGGTTCCCGATACCTGCCCTCCAGGGATAGTACGTTTGGACTAGTAGGATCTGGTGATGGATGCCCGCCCATCCTGGCTGGGAGCTCCCGCAAACCAGCCCGCGCAGGCACGCCGCCACGCCCGACAGAGAACCTCGGGGCGCGGATGGCCTTGGGCACCGCTAGACTGCTGGCGTGCGTGTCCGCCTGTTCGAGCTGCGGCTCCTGGCCGTCGCCCTCACCGTTCTCTGGGCTGCGGGCGGCGGCGTCGTCCTGATCGCATACCGACCCGGCGGTCCGCTGGACATGCTCGTCGGCGTGACCGCTTCGCTGCCGCTGCTGGTCAGCGTGGCTGCCGTCATCTGGCCGCCCCTGGTAACGAGCAGCCGCGGCTCGGCGGGGATCTTCTGGCTCGGGCTCCTGGCGGGCCTGCTGCTCGTGCCGTCGATCGCGGGAGTGGCCGCTCAGGTGATGGCTCGCAACTCGGAGCCGCTGCTGCCGTCGGCGGAGGTGGTGTACCCGTGGGCCGCGGCCCTGTTGGCCACGGCGATCTTCGCCGGCCTGGGTCTCAGCCGCCAGTTGATCGCCGAGACGGGGATCGGCCCCAGGCGAATGGCCGCTTCGATCGGGTTCGGGCTGGCCGCGACGGCCCTGATCGGGGCCGCCTTCGCCGGGGCCAGCCTGGCCGATAACGCGGCACTGCGCGACAGGCCGTCGGTCTACTCACGCTTCGGCCCCACCTCGCCCGAGCTCACGCCTCCCCAATGCGATGACGTGCTGGTGGCCGCCACGACCGCGCAGCTGGATCTTCACATTCAAGGCAATGTCGATGGGCGATCCATAGGCACCGTTGATCTGACCGGCATGCGTTCCGGGAGCGACATCTCGTGGACCGCGCAGGTCGTACGTCCGGATCTCTTCGGCCAGTATGGAGCCATCAGGATCGGCTCCTCGGCGTGGACGCAGGATCCCGGGCAATCCTGGCGAACCGTCTCGCCGGCGTCGCTCGACTCGGAGCTGATCGACACCACCATGCTTGGCCAGGCCCTCTCGCCGGGGAATCGTGCGACGGCAGAAGACCGCGGGCTCGAGTATGTCGAAGAGGCCCAGGCCCGGCATTGTCGCGTGGCGATCGACGGCCAGACCTTCGGCGCCTCGTTCCCGCAGGTGTTCTGGCTCATTGGCAACGCCAGCATGGCCGCCTGGCGGGGCGAGCTCGACTTCTGGGTCTTCGGCGACGGCGAAGTGGGCATGGTGCAGGGATCGGTGAACGGCGACGCCCAGGCGATCCTGCCTCACGGTTTGCTGGCGACGGTCCAGGTCACGCTTACCGCCACCGACCGGGGCCAGCCGGTTTCGATCGCGCCGCCAAAGAGCGGGCAGTGACGATGCCGACCACGGATCGCCGCGCCCCCGAGCGGACGGCTGGGCGCGCTTCCGGGGGCGCCTCCATGCCGCCAGTCGAGCCGGCCTTCGATCGGTCGTCAGATCGAGCGTCGGCCAAGCACGACCGACTGGCTCGCTTCTACAGGGTCATCCGCTACCTGCAGGCTCACCCCGAGGGCGCCTCGCCCGATGCCATCGCCGCGTTCGTGGGTATGTCGCGGCGGACCGTCTATCGTGATCTCCGGGCGCTGGAAGGCGAGATAGACCTCCCGCTGTGGAGCGAGGGCGGCAAGTGGGGGATCGTCGAGGGGGCATTCCTGCCGCCGCTGCGCCTGACGCTGGACGAGGCCGTCGCCTTCTTCATCGCCGCACGGCTCACTGCCCAGTGGGCCGACCGCTACGAGCCCGACATGGGCGCCGCCTTCCAGAAGCTGGCGGCGATCCTGCCGCCTGCCGTGGCGCCGCACCTGGAGCGGACGATCGACCTCCTGGCCAGCCGCCTACCGGACGAGCGGCTGACGCGCCACCTGCGGCTCCTGGCCCGCGCCTGGGCGGAGCGGCGAATCGTGGAGCTCACCTACGACGCCGCCACGTACAGTCCGGGCCGGCCGCCCCGACGGTCGCGCGTTCGCCCGTACCTCCTCGAGGTCTCGGCCACGACACGCGCGCTGTACCTGATGGGCTTCGACGAGTCGCGCGAGGCCATCCGAACCTTCAAGCTGCAGCGGATCCTGGAGCTGTCGCTGACGCCGGACAGGTTCGAGCCGCCCGACCCGCGCCTGGTCCAGGAGGGCCTGGGTCGGGCCTGGGGTCTCATCGCCGACCAGGAAGAGGTCGAGGTCGTGCTCCGCTTCGACGCCGCGATCGCGGGTCTGGTCACCGAGACGACCTGGCACCCGACGGAGCAGGTCCTGCGTGAACCCGACGGGTGCGTGCTGTGGCGGTGCCGGGTTTCGGGCACTCTCGAGATCAGCCGCTGGATCCTGCAGTGGGGCGCGCAGGTCGAGGTGCTGGAGCCGACGGAGCTGCGGGACGAGATAGCCGCCACTTACAGAGCTGCCGCGGCGCGGTACTAGAAGCGCGTGATCCCGCGCAACGCGCCTCGCTCCAAGCGCGGGCCCTCTCTTCCCGCGGCAGTGGAGTTGCGCGGTAGTCCGGGGCGCGGGAGGCTACGCTTGTCCTATGAAGCTGGAGCCCGGCGCCACGCGAGCCTCGGAGCAGCCACGGCCGGCCCCCGAGGGACCCGGCGCGTCCGCTGGGACCGGGCCGCACCCGCTGCTGTGGGCCGTCAACCTCTTCAGCGACCCGATCCACGGCTATATCGAGCTGACCAAGCGCCTCACGCCCGAACGTGCGCGGGAGCTCGGCGTTGCGGAAGAAGAGTCGGCCGAAGCCGACCTGCTCGACTCGGCCTGGCTGCAGCGGATGCGCCGCATCAGCCAGCTGCAGAGCGCCCGCTGGGTCTTCCCCACGGCCGAGCACAGCCGCTTCACCCACGGCCTGGGCGTCATGCACGAAGCCGGCCTGTGGGCCCGCCATCTCTACCCCAGCCTTCGGACGGCGCTGGCCGAGGCGGACCCCGGCTCGCCGCCCCCGTCCGAAGGTCTGGTCGTCGAGACGCTCCGGCTGGCCGGGCTGCTGCACGACGTGGGGCACGGGCCCTTTGCCCACTTCTTCGACGATCACTTCCTGTGCCACTTCTCGGCGCCGGACGATCCTCGGCGTGGCGCTCGCAAGAGCCTGACCCACGAGGATCTCTCGGCGCTGATCATCGAGCGCGAACTGAGCAAGACGATTACGGCCATTCGCCGTGCCCCCGGCGTGGTCCCCGAGCGTGACTCCCTGCGGCCGGACGAACGGATCGACCCGCGCTGGGTCTCGTTCCTGGTCTCCAAGCCCGCGCTGGCGGATCCGAGCATGCCGCGCTGGCTGCGCTGGCTGCAGCCTCTGCTCTCGGGCGTCTTTACCGTCGACAACCTCGACTACGTGCGGCGCGACGCCTATCTGATCGGAGTCGCTACGGGGCCCGTGGACGTGGAGCGGCTGCGTCGATACAGCTTCATAGGGCCGCGCGGGCTGTCCCTCTACGAACCCGGGCTGGCAGCACTGGAGATGTTCCTGACCGCGCGGCTCTTCATGTACGAGCAGATCTACTTCCACCGCTCGGTCCGGGCAATCGACCTCGACCTGGCCGAGGTCTTCCGGCCCAGCATCCTGGCGATCTTCGGCGATGCCTCGCCGGCGGAGGCACTCGGCCAGTACGCCGACCTGGACGAGTATGCCCTGCTGCATCAGGCCGCCCTCTGGGCTCGGGGCGAGGCAATCTCGAAGAAGCCGGCTCCGGGCGACGGCACGGTCACGGCTGAGCTGGGGCGGGTCTGGCAGGCGATCCTGCTGCGCCGTTCGAGATGGCGCACCGTAGCCGAGATTCGCAGCAGCTACGAGGCAGCCGAGCGCGAGGCGACTCGTGTTGCCGCGACCCAGGAGCTCGGGCTGGAGGCGCGGGCTGGCGAGGTTGTAGACCTGGCCGAAATAGACGCTCGGCCGGCCGATGCCAACGCCACCGATTCGCTGCTGGCGATAGTCGGTCGCGACGGCACGCCGGCGGGGCCGCTCAGCAAGTCGCTGGGCAGACTGCCCGCTTACTCGTTGGTGGCGAGGCGGTATCGGCGCGCCGGCTGACCCGATCGATCGCGCGGCCGCTCCGCGGGCGACCTGGCCCTAGTCCCAAGGGCTTGCCGAAGGATGCGCGGACTCCCAGGCGGCTGCATCGGCGGGACGCAGCGTACGCATCTCCGGAACATCATCGCGATAGGGCAGGACGAGCAACGGGTCGATGCGCGCCGTCTCGGTGGCCGGCAGGTGGTATTCCTGGATGTACTGCGGCAGGTTCGCGAAAACGGCCGTCTCCAGGGGGCTGAACATGCCGAAGTGGACATGGCAACCGGTGGCATCGCCGGTCGCGCCCTCATAGCCGATCAGCTGGCCGGCCGAGACGTGCTGGCCGGCGACCACGACCGCCCGGGACTCGTGGGCGTAGATGCTGCGATAGCCATCTCCATCGTCGATGACGATGACGATCGGCAGCGAGGCCTTCCAGCTGGGCGCCTAGAACTTCTTCTTGTAGGCGGTCAGGTCCCCCTGCCAGCCCATGAAGTCGACGTAATCCCGTCCCGCCGTCAGGACGATCCCATCGTGGGCAGCCATGACCTTGTCGCCACAATAGGTCGCCATGTCCACGCCGTCGTGGAACAGCTGGCCGTTGACCAGGAAATCGCCGAATCTGCTGGGTCCGAAGGGCAGGGTCACCGTGGCGTTGACGAGCGGCCAGACGTAGCCGGTCAGGCTGGAAGGCGGGGCCGGCGTTGGTGGGCCGGAATACGGCGTCGGGCTGGGACTGGGAGTGGGGGTCGGCGCCGGCGTGGGCGTCGGCGTCGGGATGCCCGCCGTCGTGGCGACCGACGTCGGAGTGGGGGATGCCGTCGCCGTGGAGGCGGCCAGGGAGATCAAGGCCGGCCCGTCCCCGACGGCTACCACCGCGACTACAACCAGGGCGGCGAGAGCCACGGCGGGCAACGCAAAACGTGCCCCTCGGGAGGCAGGCCAGCCCCGACCCGATGCGCGGGCCATCGGGGTTCGGGGGGGTAGGCTGCCGGGGCTGGTCACTCCGCTTCTTGTAGCACGGAACGGGTTTGCTTGTCACGTGACGGCCCTGTCTGGGCACTCCGTGACCTCCGTGCGGGCCCGGCGTGCCGTCGCTCGGGTTGCATTTGGGGCCGCCGGGGCGGCACACTGGACTCGTGCCGGCATAGAATGCCGGCCGCCACCGCTGCCCGGCAACCGATGCCGAGCAGCGGCACCGACCGAGTCCGCCGCCATTTGTGCCGTCTCGAAGACGTCGGCCGCCCGTCAGTTGGGCCCTGCCGGCCCATAATCCGGCCAGCTTGGGAGCCCAGAGATCGGAGGACAGAAATGCCCCGAGTCAGCATGACAGGCCGAATCCTGGCCGTCCTGATCCTCGTCGGCGTCGCCGCAACCACGCCGGCCACGACCGCCGCCGCTGTCACTCCAACCCCTGGTGCCTGGACAGCCACCGGCAGCCTCGCTCAGGCGCGCGGGTTCGCGCCGGCGGTGCTGCTGGGCGACGGCTCCGTCATCACCGCCGGCGGGACCGACGGCACGTCGTTCACCGCCTCGGCCGAGCGCTGGACTGGCGGCACCTGGGCAAGCGCGGGGTCGATCGGTCAGCCCGTCGCCGGTCAGGTCGCCGCCCTGTTGCCAAACGGTAAGGCTCTGTTCGCCGGCGGAGCCGATGACATGAGCTACTACATGTACGGCGATCTCTTCGATCCCGTCGCCGGAACCTGGACCCAGACGCCGGAGATGACCCACGCCCACGCCTACGGCGCGGCCGCTTCGCTGGCCGATGGCGACGTGCTCGTGATCGGCGGCTACGACGGCGGTGACAGCCTGGTCACCGGCGCCGTCGACATCTACTCCGCCTCGAACGGAACGTGGAGCGCCGGACGGGCGCTGCCCGGGGCCCGCTACGCGTTCACGGCCACGACCATGTCCAATGGCGACGTGCTCGTGGCCGGCGGCGACGACGGGTCGCTCTCTCCGGGCTCGGCCCTTTTGTCGGTCGAGATCTACACGCCGGGGTCGGGCTGGACGGCCGGCCAGGCGATGAGCAAGGTTCGAGTCGACGGCGCGGCGGTCCTCCTCAGGGATGGCCGCATCCTGGTGGCCGGCGGCACCGACGCCAACGGCGTCGCCCAGAACACCGCCGAAACATACGACCCCAGCACCGGCAAGTGGACCCTGACCGCGTTGATGCCTACGGCTCGCGCCGCGTTCACCATGACGGTCCTGCCGGACGGGCGAGTCATCGCCGCAGGCGGCTACGCGACCAGCCCAAGCCAGGCTCTGACCTCCGTCGCTCTGTTCGACCCGACGACAGGCGGTTGGAGCACGACCGGAGCGCTGGCTCACGGGCGCCGCTTCCAGGCTGCCACCGCCCTCGCGAACGGCAGCGTGATGGTCGTCGGCGGCCACGGCCCGGCGGCCGACTCCTATATCGCCTACTGCGAGATCTACACGCCGCCCCCAGCCAGGATCACGTATGCGGCGACGACCTTCCATCCCGTGGTACCGACCCGCATTCTCGACACTCGCTACGGAAACGGCTTGAGCGGCGCGTTCTATCCCAACAAGCCGCGCCGCTTCCAGGTGACGGGCCGCGGAGGCGTCCCGCTCAATGCCAACGTCGTCGCCGTGACGGGCATCCTGACCGCAACGGCCGAGACGGCCCTCGGCTACCTCACCATCGGCCCGGTCTTCACGGTCTCGCCTTCGTCGTCGACGCTGAACTTCCAGCGCGCCGACAACAGGGCCAACAACGTCGCGGTTGCCCTCGACGCCAATGGAATGCTCTCCGTCGTGTACATCGGCGGCGGCACGACCCAGGCCATCTTCGACGTGACCGGTTACTTCACCGCCGACGACACCGGCGCTACCTTCATGCCACTCCCGCCGGGGCGGATCCTGGACAGTCGAAATGGCACAGGCGTCAGCCTTAGCAGATTCGTCACAAACGTGCCGCGAAGTTTCCAGGTCGTTGGCCAGGCCGGCGTGCCCGACGATGCCGTGGCCGTCACCGGCAACTTCACGCTGGTCAAGCCCACCGGCAAAGGCTGGGCGTTCGTTGGCCCCTCGATCACCGGCGACCCGACGAAGCTCGCCTGCTCGACCGTGAACGCGCCGGCCGGCGACACCCGCGCCGACGGAGTGACGGTCAAGCTGGCGGATAACGGCACCCTGAGTGCCGTGTGGTCCGGTCCCGCGGGCTCAACGGCGGATCTCCTGTTCGATGTCACGGGCTACTTCGTGAACGGCACCAGCGGCTCGAAGTTCGTCCCGCTCGAGCCCATCCGGTTGGTCGACACCCGCTACAACCTGCCGTTCGCCGGCCCGATACCCCGGGCCACGCCCGCGACGGTCCAGGTAGCCGGCCGTGCTGGCGTGCCCGCCAACGCCTCGGGGATCAGCGGTAACCTGACCGTAACCGGCCAGAGTTATCTCGGCTACCTGACCGTGGCTCCGGCGCTCGACCCCGGAGTCATCCCCGGCATCTCGACGCTCAACTTCCCCAAGGGCGACAACCGGGCCAACGGCTTCTACGTGGCCCTGAGCGATGACGGGACGATCAGCGTCGTGTACGAGGCGGACAAGTCCGGGTCGTCGACGCAGTTCATCGTCGACCTCACGGGCTACTTCCTGCCGCCGCCTCCCTAGCCGCCCTAGATATCCACCCAACGCTCTGATCGGGCGCTCTCGAGCACGGCATCGACGAATCGAACGGCACGGGCACCGTCGGCGAAGGTCGGGTAGCCGAGCGACGCGGCCGAGGCCGGCACGGTTGATGGCGGCACACGCGAAGCCACGGCGGCGTAGAAGGGCCGCAGCAGGTCCCGCAGCGCGTCCGACCAGGCTTCCGGATGACCGGCGGCCAATGGCGGTATGCCAGGCGAGTGGTAGCCCTCGGCCGGGTCTCGAGCGATCAGCCGCGCCGGTTCCCGGCGTGAGCCGAGCCACAACCGCTCGGGTTGCTCCTGGTCCCAGGCCAGGCTGCGCCGCGACCCGCCGAGCTCCAGGGTGAACCCGTTCTTGCGGCCGGGGCTCACCTGCGAGACCAGGCAGACGGCTCGAGCGCCGCCGGTCAGGCGCATGACGATGGCTGCCGCGTCCTCCGATTCGATCCGGACCGTCTCGGTGGGCCCGGCCGTGGAGCCGAAGGCCTCCACCTCGGCGACTGGCCGCTGCCGCCTGGCAAGGAACGTGGCCAGGTCGGCGAAGACGGCCTCGGCCCGCAGCCCCGAGACGAACTCGAGCGTGTCGAACCAGTGGACGCCGATGTCGGCCACGGTGCGCGAGGCACCTTGGGCGGGATCCACGCGCCAGTTCCAGTCGGTCTCTTCGGCCAGCCAGTCCTGCAGGTACGCGCCACTGGACAGATGGATGTCGCCCAGCTCTCCGGCCTCAACGAGGGCGCGGGCCTTTCGCAACATCGGGTAGCCGCGGTAAGTGAAGGTCGTGGCGGCGTGGCGATCCGCGGCCTCGGCCGCGGCCACGAGCCGCGCTGCGCCGGCCGAATCCACGGCCAGGGGCTTCTCCATGACGACGTGTTTGCCCGCTTGGAGGGCCGCCTCCCCGAGCGGCACGTGGCTGGTGTTGCGGGTGCAGACGTGAATCACGTCGATGGCCGGATCGGCGATTACAGAATCTACGTCCGTCGTCCAGCGCCCCACGCCGAGGGCCGTCGCCTTGGGCTCGACGTGGCTGGCGGTGTGACCGGCGAGCACGACCACGTCCGCGTAGCCGCCTCGCCGCACGGCGTCGACGTGATGCGGCCCGATGAAGCCGGAACCGATCACCGCGGTGCGAAGCCGACGGCCACGCCGGCCCCCCCGGCTGTGGCTGGTCATCTCGTTCTCCCGGCAAGGTTCGACCACGCCAGTATGCCGCCCGACGGCTGCTGCCATGCGGCCACCCACGCCCCGGTTGGCCGCCCGGGCCGTTCGCCGGCCGCCGGCCCACTGGCGAGGCCCGGGCGCGCGACCCTACTTGAGCGCTTCCGCCAGGATGGCAGTGAGCTGGTCCCACTCGACCAGAAAGGCGTCGTGACCCTTGGTCGAGTGGATCTCGCGGTAGGCCGCGTCCATCCCGGCCGCAGCTGCGGCCGCGATCATCTCCTGGACCTGGTTCGTGCCGTACAGGATGTCGCCCTCGATGCCCACGCCGGTCAGCCGTGTCCCGTAGGCGGCCAATCGCTGCAGCGCGGCGACGGTGCCGCCTCGGCCGCGGCCGATGTCGTGGCTGTCCATGGCCAGGACGAGCGTCCGGTACGTGTCTTCGTCGAAGCGCTCGAGCAGCTTCCGGCCCTGGTGGCGGAGGTAGCTGACAACCGAAGGCGTTCCATCGGCCTCCACGCGCCCGGCGAAGCGCTGCTCGAAGTCGATCTCGCTGCGATAGGTCGTGATCGCCAGCTGGCGGGCCAGGTCCAGGCCATCCAGGCCGAGCTTGCCGACGATCTCGAGCTGAATGTTGTCCCAGCCCACGGCGAGCTGCCCGATGCGGGCAGGCGCGGCAATCGGCACGACCCGGCTGATCTCGCCGGGTCGCTCGAGCGCCACCTCCATCGCGACCATGCCACCGAGGGACCCGCCGGCCGCCAGGGCGAGCTTGCCGATTCCCAGCGCGTCCAGGAGACGCCATTGGGCTCGAGCCTGATCTCGAATGGTCACCCGTGGAAAGGCCCGGCCGTAGGGCTTGCCCGTCGCCGGGTTTCGGGAGATCGGACCGCTGGTGCCGTACCGGCCGCCCAGCAGGTTCATGCAGATGACGCCGTACTTACTGGTATCCAGCACCTGGCCCGGCCCGATGATCGGCGCCCACCAGTCGCCGGCAGCGTCTGCCGAGCCGGTCAGGGCGTGGACGACCAGGATCTGGCGACCCTCGCCGATCGGGACGCCGTCGTGGCGGTAGGCCACCACCAGGTCCGGCAGGATCGCGCCGGACTCCAGCACGAAGCGACCCAGCCAGCGCGAGACGATGTTGCCGGTCTGGGGGTCGGGCGAGTGATCCACGTCTGACAGGCTACGAAAACCGGAGTCCGCGTGTGCGATGGAAACGCCGGGATCGGCCGGGACGAAGTCCGGCCCGGTAGCTGCGTCGCTCGCCGGGTCACCCGAGGGCGCAGGGCCGCCCCGCACCTCCGCGGGCCGACGACTCGCCGGTGTCATTGCGGTACTCCCGTTCGCGGCGCCGGCTTACGAGGCGGCGCCGCGCGGGGTCGCCACGCCGACTGCGGTCCCCGTGGCGGAGCGGATGCCCGTCGCGGCGCCGATGGCCTGATCGAGGTCGGCAATGATGTCGTCGATGTGCTCGATCCCGACCGAGATCCGGACCAGCTCGGGCGTCACGCCGCTGGCGATCTGATCCTTGGCCGAGAGCTGCTGGTGAGTGGTGGAGGCGGGGTGGATGATCAGGCTCTTGGCGTCGCCGACGTTGGCCAGCAGGCTGAAGAGCCCGACCGAGTCGATGAGCCTGCGGCCGGCTTCGACGCCGCCCTTCAGGCCGAAGGTCACCACGCCGCCGAAGCCGCCGGAGAGGTACTTGCGGGCGAACTGGTGGGCCGGGTGCGACGCCAGTCCGGGGTAGCTGACCCACTCGACGGCCGGGTGGCCCTCGAGCCACCGGGCGACCGCCAGGGCGTTGGAGCTGTGGCGCTCGATTCGGAGCGGCAGCGTCTCCAGGCCCTGGAGGAAGAGGAAGGCGTTGAACGGGCTCAGCGCCGGGCCCAGGTCGCGCAGGAGCTGGACCCGGAGCTTGAGGATGTAGGCCAGATTGCCGAACGCGGCGGTGTAGCTGACGCCGTGGTAGGAGTCGTCCGGGTCCACGAAGTCGGCCTTGAAGCGCGGCGAGGCCGCCCAGTCGAACTTGCCGCTGTCCACGACCACCCCGCCGATCGCCGTTCCGTGGCCGCCGATCCACTTGGTGGCGGAGTGGACGACGACGTCGGCGCCCCATTCGAACGGATGCGTGAGCAACGGGGCGAAGGTGTTGTCGACGATGACGGGGATCTTGTGCTCGTGGGCGATGGCGGCGATGCCCTCGAAGTCGGGTACGTCCAGGCGCGGGTTGCCGATCGTTTCGACGTATACGGCCTTGGTCCTGCCGTCGATCGCCGCCTCGAACTCGGCGAGCTTCGAGCCGTCGACGAAGCGGAAGTCGATGCCGTACTTCGGCAGCGTGTACTGGAAAAGGTTGTAGGTCCCGCCGTACAGCGACGCGCTGGTCACGACGTTGTCGCCGGCGCGGGCCAGGTTCAAGATCGCCAGCGTCTCGGCCGCCTGTCCCGAAGCCACGCCCAACGCCCCAACACCGCCCTCGAGAGCGGCGAGGCGCTCTTCGAAGACGCCTGTCGTCGGATTCATGATCCGGGTGTAGATGTTCCCTAACTCCTGAAGCCCGAAGAGACGGGCGGCATGGTCGGCGTTGTCGAAGACGTAGCTCGTGGTGGCGTAGATCGGGACCGCGCGGGCCCTGGTCGTTGGATCGACCTGCTGGCCGGCGTGGACGGCGAGGGTTTCGCGGCGGAAAGCGGGAGCCTTCTGGTCGGACACGGGATCCTCCTGGGGACGGCGCCACCGATCAGGCGGCGCTGGTGCGAGACGGGTCCCGGGAGCCCTGGGGCGAGGGCGGTGCTGGCAGGCGGCTGCCCGTCGTGTCGTCCGGAGAAACAAAGAACCGCGGTTCCGTTCAGGAAACCGCGGCCCCGGGACCGATCCTCGGCCCCGCTGCGCTCAGGCGAGCGAGAGCCTCAGACCCCGTCCTCCGCACTTCGGGGCCGCCCGGGCATGGACATCATGGAACCGCGCAGGCTCGAGGCCTGGCGCGAACACTCCCGGTGGCTGAAGGCGTCGGCGTTCATTGGCGGCGAAGTGTGGGCCATCGCGGTGCATTGCGCAAGCCTTATGCCTGCAAATTCCCGTCCGTCGCGCGCCGTGCCCGCCCGCCGTGCCGGCTGCCGGCCGCCGATCGCGCGGTAGGCCTAATCTAGTCGGGCGTCCGTTCCCAGCCAGCACCCGCAAGCAATCCCGCCGGAGATGACCATGACCGCGCCAGCCCGTTCCCGTTCTTATGGCATCGAGACCCGAGCCGTCCATGCCGGAGCGGCGCCCGATCCCGTGACCGGAGCCCGGAACGTCCCGATCTACCAGACGACCTCGTACGTCTTCCATGACGCGGACCACGCGGCGGCGCTCTTCAACCTGGAGACGGCGGGCTACATCTACACGCGCCTGGGGAACCCCACCGTCTCGGCCCTGGAAGAGCGGGTGGCGAGCCTGGAGGGCGGGACTGCGGCGGTCGCGGCGGCCTCCGGCCACTCGGCGCAGCTGCTTGCCTTCTACACGCTCATGGGCCCAGGCGACGAGTTCGTGGCCTCGCGCTACCTGTACGGCGGGTCGATCACGCAGTTCACGCACACGTTCCCGCGACTGGGCTGGCACGGCACCTTCGTGGATCCGCGCAACCCGGACGAGGTTCGCGCGGCCATCACTCCACGGACCCGGCTCATCTTCACC
>Ga0116137_1001383_pt1 | contig 16205 bp, 12 predicted proteins | sample June2015DPH_20_1_3_FD_88973 | JGI IMG/M metagenome (GOLD analysis project Ga0116137, IMG submission 88973) | Peatland microbial communities from SPRUCE experiment site at the Marcell Experimental Forest, Minnesota, USA - June2015DPH_20_100 | ecosystem: Environmental > Terrestrial > Soil >...
GGATGGAAGCACGAACACGTCGGCGGCAGAATAGTACACTGGCAACGAGTCGCTCGGGACCTTGTCAATCAGGTAGACCCTGTCTTCTATCCCGCACTTTCGGGCGAACGTCTCCAGAAAGGCCCAGTAATCTCCCTTTCCAAGCCAGGCCGGGACACCTCCGACGCACACGAGCACGCTGTCCTGCACCTCTGCCGTGACGTTCTTCATCGCCCTGATTAGGTTCAGAATCCCCTTTCGAAGCCCGAAGTGCCCTACGTACAACACGACATGCTTGCCTTCTAGACCGGGCAGACCGGGTATCTTCGCGTAGGAGACACGCCTGAAGAGGTCAGGATCCGCGCCGTTCAGCACCACGTCAACCTTCGTTTCAGGGATTCTGTACCGAGCGACGAGGTCGTGCTTGACAGCGGTGCAGACCGCCACTAGCCTGTCTGCCCTGCTCCATGCCATCATCTCCCTGATGTAGGCCAGCGTGACCTTTAGAGGGGAGTAGCTAAGCTTCATGCCTTCGAATTCCAAGTCCGCAGGCATGTAGGCTGAACGTGTCGTCCCGTGCACATGAGACACGACCGGAGCCTTCAGCTCGACGATCGACCTCAGGGCATACGACCCGGCTGTGGCATGAGAGTGAATCACAGAGCCCTTTCCATCGTCGACTAGCTGTCTCAACAGGCGACGCGCTCCGTAGGTGAAAGGCTTCGTGACCCTGTGTATCTCAACGCCGTCAGTGATTTCGTGCGTCGGCTGGTTACCGACCCTGGGGGCGATCACCTGGACATCATGGCCCATCCTGGCCTGCTCCCGTGAAAGATAGTAGTAGACGGGCTGCAGCCCGTAGGTGGGCCTGCCTCCGACGGGATAGTCAGAAACAAGCCTGCAGACCCTCAATTGGTGATTCACTTCAGTCCGGCCTGGGCGTTGTTCCAAGAGTCACACGTTGCTCCAGCTTACTTCTCTCCCCTGAAGCCGTCTCACAGCGACTGCGACCAATGCCCAGGAATATCCCAGTGCCGTCGAGAAATTCCTGACTAGAACGAACAGTGGATAGCCGAGGTAGACCCGCTTTCGGGAGACCAAAGGCCAGGAGATATACACATTCCTGAGAGAATGGAAAAGTACTGCCGCTGCCACAAACGCGAGGATTCCAATACCTATCAGAGGAGCCACAAATGCAATCACGACTCCGACCAATGAGAGCCACAATGGTCCCGTTGTTCGCAGTATTTCTCTGACGAGTTTGTGTTTGAGCACGTATAGCAGTCGCATCCTTCCCCTTGAGAACCACTTCCTCGCCAACTCCTGAAGGGTCTGGTCGCGCCTGTGCCACCAATGGATACCGGGTATCCATCCTACTTTGTACCCTGCGCCTTCAAACCTTCTGAAGAGGTCCTTGTCTTCCCCCTGGAACAGCTTCTCATCGAAGCCTCCTACGCTTAGAATTGCTGGCCTTCTAAAGACCCAGGCATAGAACGGCCTCATCTTACCCTCATTGAGCAGCCTGTGCTGGACTTTGTTCTCGATGTCGATGCATTCCACCGCGAGCGTGTGCCTCAACTTGAGGGGAGCACCCGTAAGACAGACGGCTGATGTTTCTGGTTGCGCGTCCAGAAGCTGCACCGCCTTCTGGATATAGTCCTGTTCATAGGTGCAGTCGGCTTCCATGAAGAAGACCGTGTCTCCGCGGGAGGACTGGAGTCCAACGTTTCGGGCATGAGACGCACCTCCGTGTGTGGTAGCAACGACCCTGGCGTTGGATGTCTGACTACACTCGTCCGATGCGATAGCAGATGTCTGGTCTGTAGAACCGTCGTCTACTATTATGACCTCAATGTTCTTGTAAGTCTGTTTCCTGATTTCGCCGAAGATTGGCGGGACGTCCTTCTCAGCGTTGTATAGTGGGACGACGACAGAAACGAGCTGGCCCGAGGCGATAATCTCACGCCGCCGCAATCTGGGACGAGAGGACGCGGGTGAAGGAAGTCCAGGAGTATCTCTCAGCCACCTGCCTGTTCCCTTCCTCTTCCATTAGGGCAGCCTTCCCAGCGTCGAGGATCAGCCCTTCAAGGGCGTCGGGCACTAGGCAGCAGGCCTTCCTAGGACTAGCGCTTTGCGTATTCGATATACGACTTCAGCCCTTCGTCTATCGTGACCGTCGGTGTGTATCCGATGAGGTTCCTGGCCCTCGAGCTGTCCGCGGCGAGCCGCCTGATGTCCCCGGGCTTTGGAGGGGCGTGGACGACTTCGCTCCTGGAACCGCACATGCCTGACACTTTCTTGGCGAGCTCGAGGATGCTGACCTCCCGCCCTCCTCCCCCTATGTTCATTATCGAACCCGAAGCCTTGGCCCTGAATGCCAGGAGATTGGCCCTTACCACGTCCGCCACGTTCAGAAAATCTCTCGTCTGTTTGCCGTCGCCGTTGACCCGCAGCGGTTCCCCCGCGAGCGCGCGTTTCACGAAGATGGGGATGACGCCCATCTCCTCGCTGATCGTCTGCCTTGGACCGTAGACGTTGAAGTACCTGAGGACTGTTACGTCCACTCCGAACTCGCTCTTGTACATCAAGCAGTAGTACTCGGACGCGAGCTTGCTGACGCCGTAGGGGGAGATTGGCCTCATGGGGTGGTCCTCGGAAATCGGGACGCTGACCGGGTTACCGTAGACGCTTCCTGAGGAAGCATGGACCAATTTCGCGCCGCACTTCCGTGCGTATTCTAGCACTCTGGCAGTCCCACCAGCGTTCACAGCCACGTCCGTAAGCGGATCCTCGAATGAGGGAAGCAGCGCCCTGGCTGCCTCGTTGAATATCCCATCCACCTTCCCAAGCGAGTCGAAGCCGAACGTCCTCACGTCTCCTGAAAGCAGCTCCAATCTCGGATTACCCTTTGGCAAGTTCGACTCCCTGCCGTTAGAGAAGTCGTCAAGGACCACAACACTTGCGCCATTGTCGAGCAGCGCGCTGACGATGTGTGAACCGATGAAGCCCGCCCCGCCCGTCACCAGAAAGCGAAGGCCTTCGACGGTTTCGTGAAATTGCGTGTCCATCTAGCGGCTAACCTCTGCGTAGATCTCGGTCAGCTTGGATATCATCGAATCGAGCGTGTATTTCTGCTCCACCGCGATCCGAGCGCGTGTCTCCGTGGCCGAAAGGAATTCCGAGTCGGTCAACAGCCTCCTGAGGTCTTCGGTGAGCGCGTTCCAGTCTCCCCTTTCGATGAGAAGCCCCACGCCTCCATCGAGCACGTCCGGGATCCCTCCTAGCACGTTTGTGGAGATGACCGCCCGCCCACAGCTCAGCCCCTCCATTATGGTGCAGGATATCGGACCGCCAACGTTGGACGGCAAGGCAACGATGTCCGACTCAGAGTAGAGACGCGCCAGCCTGGCATCGTCCCTAACGGCGCCCTCGAACCTGACCGCGTCTCTCAATCCCAGCCTGTCCACGTACTCCCTGAAGTAGCTGCCCCTGGGCCCGGCGCCCACGAGCACCAGCTTCGATTCAGGTATCTCTCTGTGAACCTGAGCGAAGGAGTCGATGAGCCCGCTCACCCCCTTTATCTCAGACAAGGCCCCGACGAACAGAATCACCCTAGATGGGTTCGCGCGCAAAGGAGGCTGAAACTTCCTGTGGTCCACACCAGTGTGCACTATCCTGATCTTGCCTTCTAGACTAGGAGAGTAGATGCGTAGCATATACTGCTTTACCCCCTCTGACTGGGCGATGACTACGTCGCAATGGTCCAGGACGAACCTTTCGAACAAGAGCCCGCGCTTGACTTCGGTTTCGCTCTTCCACCAGAGCCGCCTCGGCCACAGTAGCATGGTCCCGTGAGTCGTGATTATGAGCGGAACGCGGCACAGGTACCGACAGGGCAGGGCAGCGAAACCGGAGGAGCATCCGTGGGCGTGAATCACGTCGAAATGCACGCGCCTGTTGAGCAGCATGATTAAGATGACCTGTTCGAGCGCCATCCGAAGCTTGTTCAGGGGCGTCCCGAACCTAAAAGACACGGAAGTTCGGCGTATGATTATGCCTTCGAGGTTCTCATCTCTCTTCGCGCCCTCAACACCTCTGGTGACCAAGTAGACGACGTGCCCAGCCGCAGCCAAACTCCTAGCATGGTCATAGACGCACCTCGTTGAGCCATCAATCTTCGGGAAGAACGAGGATGAGACTATCAGTATCTTCAAACGAGCCGACGCTCGATACTGAGAAGGAGGATCAATTCCTCAGAACCCTTCCTAAGGATAGTTCAGCCCGCTTTCGTCCGGAGGCGCTTGAATCGAGAACGGATTCGAAGATTTCACCGAATTGCTTGGCGATGAGAGCCCAGGAGTAGTTGGCAACGACTGATGCTCTAGCCGCTGCCCCGATCCTAGCAGCATCATTCTTGTTCTCCAAGAGGCGTATGACAGCCTCTCCGAGCGCGACCGGGTCTCCGGGCTCGACCAGAACGCCGGTAACCCCGTCTTGTACGGGGTCAGAGATCGGCTTCACGTTCGTGGTTATGGCCGGCTTTCCGACCGCCATGTACTCGTAGACTTTTAGAGGCAAACCCAAACCGTGCTCTCTGACCTGCTCCGTCGACGCTATCTTGCCTGGGTTGTAAGGGGCTACCAGAACATCACTCGCGTTCATAAAGCGAGGTACCTGCTCATAAGCGACGGGACCGGTGAAGACGAAAGAGCGGCCAAGGCCAGCTGCAACGACCTTCCTCTGCGTCTCCACGTAGTAGGGTCCAACCATTAGGAACTTGACGTCAGACCTCCTCCGCAAGACCAATTCTGCTGCCTCGATTAGTTCGGCCATCCCATGCCATTCTTGAAAAGTCCCGACGTAGCCCACAACAGGATCGTTGCCTAGCGAGTATTCCAGCTTGACCTCGGCTCCGGCCTCTGGGTCGGGCCTGAATCTCTCAGTATCAACAGCTCCCGTGACAGTCACAACTCTCGATGCCTCCGCCCTTCCTTCGAACATGGAACGCGAATACGCGATTATCTTCGCAGAACGCCTCACCTGAAGGTTCGTCACCCGGTTTCCTATGACCTCCAGGACGAAGGGCCTCCCTGTTAGCATGCTGGCAATGGCACCCGCCCCGAAAGATGTCTCTCTCTCAAAAACGAGGTCTATCGAGCGTTTTCTTATCAGTCTAACAACCTGTAGAGCGATATAAACTGGAAAGACTGTCTTCAGGTATACTTCGTAGGATTTCCAAACAAGTATGGGAGTGTCATTCTTGTACGATCCCTTCGCCTGAGTGTTAAGAAAGCTGGACCTCCTCGATGAGAAGAAGATGCCACGCTGATACCTGTGAATCATCAATCCATCGAGCTTCTCCTCCTTGGGCTGCGCGGGGCTAACCCGGCGTGCAATCACATGGACCTCGTGCCCGAGCTTTGAGAGGTTGCGCGCAACTTCGTAGACATGGGTGGAAGAGCCTCTGTAATGCGGAAGAGCGACATCCGAGGCGACGTAGCAGATTCTCAAGGTTCGACCCGTCTAAAGGAAGGGCGGATGATAGCTTCCAGGCACGTAATCGAAAGCTTGCTTCTCCCTTTGACCGATAATTACAGCCGGGTTTCCTCCTACGATTGCGTATGCGGGGACATCCTTCGTGACGACCGCACCAGCGGCCACAACGGCTCCCTCGCCTACAGTAACCCCACCAAGAATTATAGCACTCGTCGCCAGCCAAGCCCAGTCCTCAATCTTTACTGGCTCGTACAGCGCTTCAAACCCTAGCGAGTTCACGTCATGTTTCGCGGTTATGATGACGACACCATCGGACACGTTGACATTCCTTCCTATCTTCACCCCTCCTGTGCAGTACAGGCTGGCTCTCCCTAGAAAAGTGCCATCTCCCACGTCGAGCTCGTTGGGACTCCCCAGGTAGATGCCGCGGCGTATGACACAGTTCCTCCCAATCTTCATGCCTATCTTTCTGTAGAGGAAGAGCCTCAACCTGAGCCCGTGCAATCGACCGATGTTGTATGCGAGTTTTGTCGCGGTGTACGATCCCTTCGAATTCCGACGCTGTGATGTATCCCCTTGCCCGGTCAGCTCTCCAGCACTCGCGCCAGCCGGGGAGACGACCGGAGCATCAGATTCACTCAATCTCTTCGCCTCCGCATTCGAGAAGGCCGAGACGGAGATCTCGTGGATGAAGTCGATACGCTTCCCGCTGGCTTGTGGTCGAGCGCGTTGAGCGTAGGGGTCATCTCCTGTAATGAACGAGTGCAAGAATCACGATAGTGAGAACAGGGATCACAATGTTGACCGGTAGCTGCGAATAGCCAAGGCCCTCAATCGAAACGACTGAAACGACGATGGCGATACTCCATGCAACCGAGAAGAATAGTCCATCGAGAATGGTCCTCGCTTCGCGGAGCAGCTGGGTTACGCAGAATCCGGGGATGAGGAGGTAGTACGGAATCAAGATGATGCGCGAAACAAGATCGAATCCGGGGAGAATGGTAGCCATCACGACCAGAGAATAGACTACGATTACGGCGTTAAGCAGCGGATTCGAGGCTGAAATCAGTCTTTGGATCTCCAACTTCCTCTTACGTATTTCTCTACTAATCCGAAACCAAGAAGGACTGCAGCGAATGCAAAACCAATTGCCAATCCGGGCAGGATCGCTATCACTGTCTTGTCAGGTGTCATTTCACCGACGCGAACCCCTCCGTCCCCTGCGATCAGAGCAACCGCCAGGACAGCGATTGCAGTCGTGGTGCGGCCCAACTTCTTCAAGTACGCCAGCGGAACGAGGCTTGCGAAGAAAAGTGTCTTCCCAGCTGAAAGCAGATATTGCGGAGTGATGCTTCCGCCCAGCGCCGAACCGACCCCGAGGATGAAACTCTTGAGCGAAATTGTGCTGGTGTAGGCCGCCCCCAGCTTTCCTGCCACCGGCCCGACGCTCACCAACGGGATGAAGCCCAGCAGCGCCTGAAATGCGAACTGTCCGATGGAGAATGGGTTTGCGACGATGAGTATCAAAGTCGCGGAGACAAGCGCGAAATCACTCTTTCTGACAATGAGTCCGCCCTCGGTACCCACTAGGCCCACCAAAGCGCCCAGGAAGCCAGCCGCAAGTCTCGGAGTGCTTCCCCCGCCGAAGCCCAGGGTACCTATAGCAGTAAGATCGTGGGCATTTGAGCCAACTGCGTGCAATGAAAGCGGGAACCTGAGGAGTGAACTGACGCCAACGTAGACAGCCTCGCTGAAGACAAAGACGAATATTCCCGCCCCAACCACTGTAACTATGTGGGAGAGATCCCGCCGGGACTCCGGATCGGCAGCTACCGAGCCGAGGTAGGCAGAACCCAGGAACACCAAGGCCATGGAGAGGACAGCCTCTGCGGCCACCAGGGCCTCGAATCCCTTTTCACCCAAAGAGATACCGAGAATATTCGACCCCCTGCTTTGTCCGAGGTCAAAGGCGATAGCGTTCTCCTGCCCCGCAGTCAGATCACTCGCGCTCTGCACAGACATGACGCTGCTTCCATAGAGCGCTTTGATTTGGGTCGAGAAATTGGAAGATACCGAATTGTCTACAACGATAACGGGAACATTCCCAAGAGACCCTAGTATGAATCCGCTAACTTCAGGGAGGTCCGCCGGTGGGTAGTTTGACACTACGACCATTGAGAACTGTCCGACGCTCGACATCACAGCGAAATCTGTGAAGTCTTCTGAGGGCGTTATCACCTGAACATTCCCAGCAACATGCTGGAGGCTGCTCTGTATCGCCTGTACGCTTGTCGGCGCAGCCAGGACGTACGCCGTTACCCTGGGGTTGGGACCGCCCAAAACGGCTCCAGCGGCCATGATCAACGAGCAGAGGACAAAGAGGGCGAGCAGCTTCCGAGAATGGAGAATCGCTCGGAGCCTGAATTTTCTATGAATTCCTGGAATACGAAGACTTTTGATCAGGTCGGAGATTTTGGTCAACACCATTTGTCCCTGCGGCAAGAGGTTCAACCCGGCTAGAACAAGCACCGCGAGAGCGACGCTGGTGATCGCGATGCTCGCTGGAACGAAGAGGTTCGACTGCATCACGATCAGGCCGACGTTCGATGTGAGGGAGTAGGTCGACTGATTTGCCGTGCTGCCCCTGACCGGCGCGAAATAGGATGGCAGGCCACTTCCCCCAGCCGTGTAAAGTTGTGAGAGAACCGTCCCTGAGGGAACTGTCATGGTGGTGGTCGGGGGGTAGACGTCTAGGACTGTGCTCGAGACTTCGATGAACGGGACGACTGCGATGTATCTCCAAAGGAAACCGCTTCCAGCTACGGACTCCTGAAAAGTGAGCAGGAGACTCGTGGCATTAGCAGGTACTGTGAAGTCGACTTCGTGCAACCCTTGAGCGTTGACCTGGGAAGGTGGCGGTATTGGCTGAACAACACCATTCACAACAAACGTGCCTACTGTGGGAGTTGACGTGGACAAAAGTTTCACCACTGTGGATTGACTCAGTGAAAGCGAGCTTGCGTTGATGACACCAACCACAGCAGCCGTCCCGGACCCGTAGAAGTCGTAGACCGGACTCATGTGGACCTGCACGACGACATTGACAGTGTTAGTGGGCTGGGATTGCCCCCTCACCGAGGCGGAGGGGAGGAGAAGGATCAGGACAAGGAGCGTAGCAACCAGAACTCCCAGAGCGGAGCGTCTTCTAAGAGGCATGTTAAGCGATCCACGACCAGACAGAGACGAGGTCAGACCCTTTCTCGACCAGCACTCGCTTCACAAGATGCCTCTGCTCGAGCTCCACCAACGCGCCGGACTGTGAGCGTCCGCTGCTCAGCAGCGATTCCTCTCCTGCCGCAGGACGGCTTGACCTTTGGACAGAGCCCGGGAGGGAGACCCCGCCTTCCTCTCCGTAGCTAGGTCTTCCTACTCTCTCATCAATTGTAAGTTCCAGTGACGTCCCGGCGTGGTTCTTTCTCGCCAGGAGCAGAGACAGGGTCGACCAAGAGCTCTGGGGCTGGACCGACGATAGGGTCAGGAATCGGTCAAGACGCTCGTCTCGCCTCGACGCTTGAACGGAGAACCAGGACATCACACCAATCGATGAGACAAGGAGCAGGAACGGGCTCACGGAGACCACACCGTCATAGGTACTACCAAGAAAGCTTGTCCAAGTCGAATAGGAGGTTTCGGCGTTGACTGACGGGAGCCAGAGTGTCTGTATGTCTCCGAGGAACTGGGATGTGTCGGCGGTTACATTCGAGTTCTTGAAGACTCTCACAAATCCCAGACCGACGTAGTCCTCCTGGAATGTGCCATCGTTTATGAAGGGCATCCGCGTTCTCCCCTGATAGGAGACCATCACACGGCCTGAGGTCGTGTAGGTGGTAACGTATCCTTGATAGGGCCCGTACTGCATAAAGTCGTTTGAGGTCCTGTTCCAACCGGGGATATCGCCTCCATTCGGGATGTTTGACACAGGAAGACCTGCCGCCACTTCATAGTACACGGTGTAGTTCTTAGTCTCGGGATGGATAAGTGGTACGCACACTTTGACCACGGCGTAAAGATCGAGCCCAGGGAATTCCTGTACGGTGGTTGAGTTCACCTGCCAGCCGCTCGGGGTCGCAGGAATCGCCGAATTAGAATATCCCTGCGGTGTATAATGCGCATTGTAGGGAACGCCCCCCACGAAAGCCAAAGCCGGGACGCTCGCGATTAGAAGGAGCACCGTCACCCCTGCAACAGCAAGAAGCCCCCACGGCCCGACGTTCTCCTTGATCGTTGGAGTGGAGAGCCTTGCGCCGCACATGGAACAGAAGCCATCAGCTCCCTCAGTGTGCCCCGGACACTTGCCAGCGAGTCCCTCGCTGGGCAACATTAGGAAGGCGCGTGCCTTCGGCACAAGAAGGACCAGAATCGGGACCGGCAGGAGAGCGTAGAGGTAGAGCGGCAGACTGAAATGGAGAGTTAGCTGCAACGATACCAATTCAGTCCCAATCTCCGCAACCACTGCTGGCAACAGCACAGCGTGCAACCTGAATCTCGTGTAGACCAGGAATGCGATCATATAGATCAGGAAAACCTCTATGCCAACCCAGGGCTCGGCAGCGGTCGGGAAGAGACTCAGGGGCGTGAAAGAGAAAGCGAAGATCACGAGTAGCGGGGCCATGACCCTGAGGACCTTCGTCCCAATCCTGAAGGCAACATAGCTGACTACGAGGAGGTAGAGCGATTCATAGCGATACCAGGCGAAATTCGGAGAATACGGTCCGTAGAGGTAGGCCGCCACGGAGAATGTGAGCAGGAGCGCCCCCCAGGCGAAGCTCACGCTGGAGAGCCGCAGGGCCTCCCTGAGGATCCTGACCTTGATGATCACTCCTATGACGAAGAGAGCGACTGAGGTGACGAAGAACGCGAGAAGAGTTGGCGTGAAAATGATTGCAAACTTGGCGAAATCGAAGTAATAGAGTGCGACCGCAAAGGGAACGAGGGTGAGAATCTTGGTGATCACCCCGAGTGTCGAGTTGCCCATCAACCGGTCGCCCGAGCCGTCTGTCCAAGGTTCAAAACTATGCTCCAGGTGTCCGTGGCTTCGTCATGAACGCAGTCCTCGAGGACCACCGGTCTCTTGGACGCGCTGCTGTAGAGAACCGCAAAGAAGCTTGCCACGGTGCATCCGACAACCCCATGAGGTCCAGGGCTGGTCACATCCGATCCCGGGGCAATCCCGTCCGACCTCTGTCTGCAGACTGTCGCTGGGCCGCGCAGGATGACCTCCACCCTGTCACCCTGGTCGCGTATGCTCAGGGAATCGGCTAGGCCGAGGTCTTCGTGGACGATTCTCGGCAGGGAATTGGCCAGCCCATCCATCGTTGCGTGAATCAGCCCCGACTCTCTTAGGAACAGGGTCGCCAGCGCTCTTCCGGGAGGAGTTATCCTCTCCTTAGACTGACGAGCGCGATCGCGCGCAAGAATCCCGCTCGGTAGATCGAAGAAGCCCGAGTGGGTGGGAACGACGACGACGTCTTCCACGCTCTCTCCGAGCGGCAGGTACTCGTAACCACTGGCATGGGAGGCCAGTTCACCGATGGCCTGACTGGAGGAGAGCAGCATCGCGTCCAGGACGCCGGCCCGGACCCTCGCCCTGGGATCCCTGAAGAGCAAGACGACCGCGATCAGGAAAGCAACCACAGAGTCAACTTCATAGACGATGAACTGGCGATAGACAGAGAGGAATAGAAAGAGGATCGTGATCGCCACGAAACCGACGCCGGCAATCCTCGAGTTCCTTCCGACTCGCGCGTACAGCTTGGCGAATGGATCAGCCTGTGACATCTGGCCCCACGACCCTCAGGAGCTGGTGTGCGAGCTCTTGCGTTGGAGGAGCACCTAGCCCTGAAGCGCCCTTGACGCTTCGTCTACTCTGAAGGTCAGCTCGGTTGCCGAGAACACTTCCTCGGTGGATATTACCGACGACGGGAGACCCCTCGCCAGCCTGGCCAGTTGTTCAAGCTCGTTTCTGTGCCCCTTGTCGCTCCTCGGCAGGCTTATCGCCTTCTTGCCGCCGTCGTAGACCGACAGCTCCTTGAAGTCGTCGAGGACCATGGAGCTCTTCTGCCCATGGATTTCGACCCTCTCCCTCTCCATGGACTTGCCCCCCACGGCTACGTACAGGAGATGGGCCAGCGAACCATCGGGGTACCGCAGCGAGACAGAGACGTTGTCTCTGGCGACCGTTTCCGAGCCCGTGACGCCCGCAGTCTCCACCGAGATCTTCGGCTCGCCGCTCCCCAAAAGGAAGTTGAAGAGGTCGAAGAAGTGGCAGCACTCGTGGATTATCCTGCCGCCCCCGACACTGGGGTCCTGCGACCACCTGTTGGCGGGGACGAAGCCCGCGTTCACCCTGCAGTCGACCACGAACGGGCCGACCATCTTCATCATCCGCTTCTGGACCTCGAGCGTCAGAGGCGCGTACCTCCTGTTGAACCCGACCACTATGGGCATCTTCGTCTCGGACTGGAGCGCCTTCACCTGCTCGAATTCGCCGCGGGATATGCAGAGCGGCTTCTCAACGAGAGTGAGCTTCCCAGCCCGCAGCGCCGAGGACAGCATCGGGAAGTGGAGGTTGTTCGGCGCCGTAATCACCACTAGGCCGACGCCCTTGTCGGCCAGCGCTTCGTCGTAGTCGCAGGTGCTCTTCTCGAACCTGTACCTGCGTTCGAGCTGCTTCGCGTGGACTGGGTTCGAGGACACCAGCCACTTGAGGCTGAAGTCCTCGCTCCGTCTGAGCAGGGGGATCATAGTCTCCTTTGCGAAGTTTCCTGGGCCGACGAGCGCCACGCCGACCCTCCCGCTCCCCTGGGGCCGCATCGTCCCGACCACGGGCGCTCCTCTCTGCACGACCGCCGGACCAGCCCCGTAGCTGAGCAGCACGGCCGTCTTGGATTGGGTCTCCAAGGAATCGTAGGCCTCGGCGGCGGAGGAGAGCGGATACTCTCCGCCGACCAGGCTCTCCACGTCAACCTGGCTCGACTTTACGAGCGCCATGAAAGCCTCCATGTTGCGGTTCAGGGTCCACCTCACATACTCGAGCGGATAGTCGACCCCCTGCTCCTCGTACACCGGGTCGTATCTACCCGGACCCAAAGAGCGGGTCATCAGTAGCTTCAGCTCCTTTTGGTAGAACTCCTTCCTTTCGACCTCCATCCCTACCCTCCCGACGACGATGACCTGTCCTCTGCTCCTCGCGAGCCTGGCAGCGGTGTTAATCGGCTCGCTGCTCGTGGAGGCGGCGCAGACGAACACGTGGTCGAGGCCGATGCCTCCAGTGAAGTTGGAGATGTGAGACTCCAGTGACTGGTCGTCGACCTTTAGAGGCAGGCCGACGCCGAGGTTCCTGGCCAGCTCCAGCCTGTCGTCTCGGAGGTCGAGGCAGACCACGCGGCATCCCGACGCCTTCGCAATCTGCGCGACCAGGTTGCCCACCAGCCCCACGCCCAGGACTCCGACGCTCTCGCCTATCTGGAGGCCTGCAGTTCGAGCAGCATGGAGGGCGATCGCTCCCACGGCCGAGAAGGCTGCCTCTCTCATCGGCAGTCCCTCCGGCACCTTGGCTGCCAGCTTCCTGGGCACGAAGGCGAGCTCGGAGTGGCACGCCCTGCCCTCACCCGCGCATGCGACATTCTCCCCGACGACGATGTCGGTGACCTTCCGACCCACCTGGACCACCACCCCGGAGGAGCTGTACCCCAGGGGAAGCTCGGGGTGCCTGACCACGTCTGCGTAGTCGCGCAGACCTGTAAGACCCTCCTGTCGCAGCACCTCTCTCGAAAGTCTGACCGCCTTTCCGGCGAGCGAGGAGCTCTTCACCATGTCCGAGGTACCGATGGGCTCGGTCGAGCCTATCGCCCAGGACTCCGTGCCTGTGCTTATGAGCGAGAATTCCGTGCGCACCAGGAGCCCTTCATCCCCGCAGACAGGGGCAGAGACTTCGACGACCTCGACCCTGCCCGCCCTCGCCACCACCTGTTTCATGCTACTTTTTCAGCAACCCGAACCTATCTCCTAGGAAGCATCTTCGAATATGTTTCGGAGAGTTCGTTTGTGAGATTGCTGTACCTGAATCTTGTCGCCTTCTCGTATCCCTGCACGCCCAGACGTCCAGCCAAGCCTCTGTCGGCAAGCAGCAGACGGACCGCATCGGCCAGCATCCTGTGGTTGGCGTAATCAATTAGCAGACCGTCTACCCCGTCCTGAACGAGCCAGGGAATACTCCCCACCTTCGTTGCGACGACCGGCTTGCTTTGCGCCATGGCTTCGAGCAGGACCTGACCGAAACCCTCGTACCCAGAGGGGAGGACGAAGACGTCGCACGCTGCGTATGCTCTTCTCTTCTCGAGTGGGTCACGGATCGGACCGGGGAAGAGGATCGACCCCTCGAGACCGAGCTGGTTGGCAAGTGCTCTGAGGTAGCCCGTGTACCCCCGTTGGTCTGGGCCTGCGAGCACAAGCTTCGCAGTCGGATAGGTGGCTAGAATCTGAGGTGCGGCGAGTAGCAGGTACTTCAGACCTTTAGAGGGATGAATTCTTCCAACGTACAGGATTAGAGGACCACGTATGTCGTGCATCTCCCTGAACTCGGAACCATCCGCGTGATCCAGGGCATCGTCATTCACCCCCGGAGGGGTAAGGACCATACGGTCCACGCGGCCGCCCAGCTTCTGCGCCAGAATTGCGAGCAAAGGAGATCTCACGAAGAGCGAGTCGGCCGCTTCAAGAGGCCAACGCGCAAACACTCTGTCAAAGAAGCGCATGGCGAAGCGCTGAAGGGCAGGCCTGGGAATCAAGGAGTGAATGTCAAACACGGTCAGAGCGACCGGGGTGTCCGTCTTCCTCCCCGCATTGAGAGCGACATAGGAATGGAACTGCGCGTAGTCATAGGTGTGTATCACATCATAACCTCCCGTGGACAGAGCGTCATCCAAGCCGTCCCATACCTTCAATCGGTAGGATAGGTCCACTCTGAGTGGCAGTCGGCGGATATTGATGCCCTCGATGCAATCCTTGGCCGGAGCTGTCTCTTCGCCGTAGCGGTTCACGCAGATAACATCGACATGATGGCCCATCTTCACGAGGGTTCTTGAAATGTTGTAGATGTACCACTCGATACCCCCAATCATGAATGGCTCGAAGTATGGGTTCACTTGGGCTATTTTCAGTTCAGCTCGCGGCTCCGGAACCCAAGAAGGAGGCGAGCCCTCCCATCGTTGTGAGGGACAGGGACCCTGTTTCAGCTCTCGCACGCATATAGGCGAAGACGGGCTCCATCGCCTGGGAGACCACGGCGTCCGGTTTCCCGTCTATGGCGAGACTCCAGGGGTGGGTCCACAGATGGAAGACCGCAGACCGGGCTATGCAGGCGTCGATGAACTTCCGGATCAGGGGCGCCGCCCTCAATGACTTCTGGTCGACGTAGTACACGGGACGTATATTCCAGAGGCCCTGGCATTGAACCGGCGCGCCGATGGCCCTGAGGGCGCCTCTGTAACTCGTGAACCCCATCCGCTTCAGGAGGTCGAAGTGCCCCTCCCTGTTCTTGGGAAAGACAAAGGATGTGGGCGGCGAGGAGAGTCCCAGGGTCGAGATGCATCGGCGAATGTCTTCCTCGTACTCCGACTCGGTTCGTTCGTCTGCGTACATGTGCGAATAGGTGTGAACACCGATTTCCTGTTTGACTGACGAACCAAGGATGGAGTGATAGGCAGAAGGGTCCTCCTCTGCCGTCTTGCCGCAGATCGCCCAGGTGAGCGGGATTCCGTGCGCCTCCGACAGGCTCAGAAGAGCGGCTGTGCCTGAGTGGTTCCAGGGATGTCTCTCGGCTCTGGTGACGTCGAAATCCACGCTGACGCAGCAGGCGGCCTTCGCCCCTCCTTCGTAGCCGCCCTTCAGGCCGGCGGAGAGGCCTATCTTCATCATCCTCAGGGCGGCGCTGCTCAGGGAGTCTGGCTCGCTGGAGCCGTGCCTGGCCACCAATTCGAGGGCCGTCAACTTCGCGATTCTTCTGACCCGGGATGACAAATTACCCCTTTCCCCCGACATCACTGACACAGACGCGTGTGTTCTGAGAGTTGGGAAGCACCTGCAGCCCGAATCAACGAATTGAATCTCATACACATGGTCATTATTTCATGCAAATTAGGGTATGAATTTCGCACACATCTTTATGATTCTGAGGTTCATAACGCTTTTATTGAATTATCGACAGATGCAAGCAAGGGTGTGTGGGGGGTGCCCTACGACCAGGCCCTCATGCCATTACGGGCAGAGGGTCGAACTGCACACCCTTTGCATCCCAAATCCATCAATCTTCGAACAACCTGTCGTGGACGATCCTGTAATCCTGGAGGAGTCGGAGCCCTTCGGGGGTCGTCTGGTAGTACTTGCCCCCCAGCGTCGTCTCCTCCCTTAGAAGCCCCCTCCGCTCCAGGGTCTCGACGATGCCTCTGAGCTCGTTGTAAGAGATGTTCGCTGCCTTCATGATGTGCGTCGGCCTGAGGGGCTGCAGGGCCGCGGCCTGGATAATGTCGACAAAGGTCTCCATCCTCGACCTCCGCTTGAGGACTGCCGTCTCCTTCCTCTGGCGGTTGAGCGCTCTGATCTCCTCAGCCATGAGCATCACTGGGTTGTCCATGCTCTGGACGAGTAGTGACGCCTTCTCGCTGAACGCC
>Ga0116137_1001387_pt1 | contig 16171 bp, 13 predicted proteins | sample June2015DPH_20_1_3_FD_88973 | JGI IMG/M metagenome (GOLD analysis project Ga0116137, IMG submission 88973) | Peatland microbial communities from SPRUCE experiment site at the Marcell Experimental Forest, Minnesota, USA - June2015DPH_20_100 | ecosystem: Environmental > Terrestrial > Soil >...
AATCAGCTCTCCGGCGGGCAGCAGCAGCGCATCGCCATCGCGCGGGCCCTGGCAATGAAACCCGCTCTCATGCTCTTCGACGAGCCGACCTCCGCCCTCAACCCCGAGATGATCGGCGAGGTGCTGGAAGTCATGAAGGAGCTGGCCCGCGAAGGCATGACGATGATCGTGGTCAGCCACGAGATGGGCTTCGCCCGCGAGGTTGCGAATCGTGTCGTCATGATGGACGACGGGGTGGTCGTCGAGGAGGGCACGCCGGACCAGGTCTTCAGCTCACCCAAGCAGGACCGGACGAAGGTATTCCTCTCCAAGATCCTGTAACCGCGCTCAAGGCGTGGAGCTTGCTGTGCGGCGACGGCTCAGGGCGCTGGGCTGGGGGCGGCGGCGCGCTGCGGTGGGGCTGACGGAGCCAGCGACGTACCTCTGCCGGGCGTGTCGGTAGCGCGGCGCCAAAGAGTGGGGCGAAGCAGCCGACGGCGTTGCGTGCCCAGGTTTCCTCGGGCAATACGAGCACGCTGCCAACCGCGAGCGGCCTCCAACCGAGTTCGCGCGCGAGCATGGGACAGAGCCGCCGCTTGCGGTCCATCTTCGAAAGGAGATCCTGCAGATTCGCCAGCTTCGTCTTCACCTCGACGCTCAGCAGACCGCGGAAGGCCGGCTGCCATGCCAGCACATCGATCGACCCCTGCTCGCCGCGGACGCTGAAAGTGTGCTCCGGGACCGCCTGCCGGCCGCTCGCCGCCAGTCTCCGGACGACCTCCCTCTCTGTCAGCCTACCAAGGACGGGTGCGTGTCGTCCTGCTCACGATCCCGCCAAACACGGGCTCCGTCGCCTCTTGGAACGCAGCCACCCGCACGCTTGCGGCCTCGCAGGGTTGCCAGCTCATCGCGCCCCTGCGACGCATAAGTCCAATCCTATAATACCGGTGGGCAGGCATCGCAAGGCGGGCATGTTTCTCCCTCCGCCTCCTGCCCCTCCCTCGAGGGTCGACGGTCCGCCTTCTGGTGGGCGACTTTCAGAAAGGCTGCGAGGTGCCCATCGAGGTCGGCGGAGAACTCTAGAAGCTGCTAGCCGCGCCGATCGCGCAGCAGGCCCCGACGCGGCCGCGCGAGCCGGCCGGCGCGGGGCCGGGATCGGCGGCGGATCTCGGAGCTAGGGCGTGAGGAGACGAGCGGGAAAGGCTCATATGCGACCTCGGCTTCTGGTATCACTTGCTCGGGAGGCAGTACGACGCAACGCTCTGGCGCGGCGCCCTTCATGCGGCCTTCCCCCACTCTGACCATCGCCGGGGAACCGTCGTTGGGGCCATGGAGCAGACACGTCTTCTGCGCAACAGAATCGCCCACCACGAGCCCATCTACAGTCGCGACCACGCTTCAGATCAAACCAGAGCCCTCGACATCATCGCCTGGATCTGTCCGACGACGAGGGACTGGGTATCCCAGGGGTTTCGCGTGCCAGAGGTGCTGCGCTCTCGTCCCTGTCAATGACCAAGCTCGGGGATCGTCGGCGACCAGCGGAGCGGAGGCCGGAGGGAGACAAGTCGGGAACTAGCTGGTGGACCTCTGAGCGGCCCTGCACTTGTCGCACAGGGGGCGGTAGTCCGTACCCGCTCGAATGTTCTTGTCCTCGATCCGTGATCCGTCCTCACAGTCGGGCCGGTTGTGGTACCTCGGATGCTCTTCCTCGGCGGCCGTGTGGTAGGCGCTCCAATCCTTCCGCGCCTCGACCCCGTGCCGGATCAGATCGTCCATCGTAGGACTCCTTGTGCAGCCGCGCCGCGCCCGGCCTCAGACCGGCGATCGCCGTGCGGACGGGTTGGTCTCGCCAGTGGCTCGGCGCGGTCGCGGCGGGCAAGGGTGCGGACCGCGTGTCCGAGCCCCCGCGCTTGGCACGTATTCTCGCACCCGGGGGAAGGTGCTCCCGACGCAAGCCACTCGAACCGGCCGGCAGACGCCGGGATCGTCGGCGGGTAGCGGAGTGAGGGCCTGACGGAGGCTAGCGTCGGGCCACCGATGCGGGGGTCAACAAGCGCCCGGGCGGGAGGCACCGCTCAGTCGGGCCGGCAGCCACTCAGTCGGGCCGGTAACCGCTCAGTCGGGCCGGTAGATGACTCGACCCTCGCCGTCGACGCTGGGTGAGCGGCGAATGGGCGCCGAGATGCCGGGGACGGCGGACCCCGCCGCTCCGGATACGTCCCCTCCGGCCGCCGCCGCCCCTCCGCCCGCCGATCCCCCACTCTGAGCCGCGCGCGCCGCTCGGTCGGCTCGACGCGCCTCCGCATCCGGTACCTGGTCACGGGCGTGGTAGCTGGATCGGACCAGCGGTCCCGACTCCACGTGCTTGAAGCCGAGCGTCAGCGCCTCGGCGCGCATCTCGGCGAACTCGTCGGGGTGGTAGTAGCGCTCCACGGGAAGATGCCCCGGCGACGGCCGCAGGTACTGCCCGATCGTCAGGATGTCGCAATCGACCGCGCGCAGGTCCACGAACGTCCGGCTCAGCTCCAGCCGCGTCTCCCCCAACCCCACCATGATCGACGACTTGGTGTGGACCGCCGGCTCCGGGTTCAGCTCGCGCGCGTACGCCTTCGCCCGCTCGAGAACGCCGAGCGATCGGTCGTATCGAGCCCGCTTGCGCACCGGCTTCTGCAGCCGCGCGACCGTCTCGACGTTGTGGTTCAGGATGTCCGGCCCGGCCGCCATCACCGTCCGGAGCGGCGCCTCCTCCCCGTTGAAGTCGGGGATCAGCACTTCGACGCCCATGCCGGGGCAGGCGTCCCGCAGCCGCCGGATGGTCTCGGCGAAGATGCCGGCTCCGCCGTCGGCCAGGTCGTCGCGGGCCACGCTCGTTACGACCACGTGCTCGAGTCCCAGGCCGCTGATCGCCTCGGCCACCCGGCGCGGCTCGTCCAGGTCGTAGACGGTGGGCTTGCCCGTCTTCACCGCGCAGAACCCGCAGGCGCGGGTGCAGGTGTCGCCGAGGATCATGACCGTGGCAGTGCGCTGGTCCCAGCACTCGCCCACATTGGGGCAATGGGCCTCCTCGCACACGGTGTGCAGAGACAGCCCGTGGAGCAGCCGTCGAACGTCCTGGTACGTCTCGCCGGAAGGAATCCGCGCCTTGATCCAGTCGGGATGCCGCCGCGGCGCCGCGGACCCGTCGACAGCGGCCTCGAAGGTACCGCCGCCCATGGCGATCGTGGACGGCAGCACGCGCGAAAGGGACCGCTCGTTCTCCATTCGACCAGTCTAGTAGATCGGCGTGTCGGGGCCGACCGCCTCGAGCTGGCAGATCACGTCGCGCACGAACCGGCCGACCTGCGCCCCGTCGGTCGCCCGGTGGTCGTAGCCGGCGACGAGGTTCATCATCGAACGGATGGCGATCACGTCGCCGTCGGGCGTCTCGCGAACCACTGGCCGCTTGACGACCGCCTCGGTCGTGAGGATGCAGACCTCGGGCGCGTTGATGATCGGTACGGTCAGGACCGAGCCGAACCAGCCGGTGTTGTCGATCGTGAAGGTGCCGCCCTGCAAGTCTTCGAGGCGCAGCTTGTTCGCTCGGGCCCGTGCGGCCAGGTCCTGGACCGTCCTGTTGATGCCGTTGATCGAGAGCTGATCGGCGTCGTGGATCACCGGCACGATCAGGCCGTTGTCCACGGCGATGGCGATGCCGATGTTGATGCGGCGCTTCCGCAGCAGGCCGCCCTCGGTGTAGTGGGCGTTGAGGTCGGGATTGACCATCAGCCCCTCCACGACGGCCTTGACCACAAACGGAAGGAAGCTCAGGCCCGCCCCCTCGCGGGCCCTGTACGCCCCACCGACCGAGGCGCGCAGGTTCACGACGCCCGTCATGTCCGCTTCGAAGGTGCTGTGGGCAACCGGCACCGTGGCGGCGCGGGTCATCTGGGCGGCGATACCGCGGCGCATCTGGCTGTGCGGCACGAGAACCTCATCCTGGCCCGCCTCCCAGGTGACGGCGGGCGACGGCGGCGGGGCCGAAGGTGCGGACGGTGCCAGGCCCGGCGCATGGCTTGCGACGCCCACCCCGGGTGCCTGCGGGGCCGGCCAGGAGACCGCGGCCTGACCGGCCGCCACTGCGGCCGGAGCGGCCGCAGTGGCGGCTCCACGCCCCGTGGCGAGTTCACGCCCCGTGGCGGCTCCACGCCCCGTGACGGCTCCGCCGCTGCGGTGGCGTTCGACCACCGCCAGCACGTCTTCGCGGGTGATACGGCCGGCGTGGCCGGTGCCGACGACCTGGACCGGCGTCAAGCCGTGCTCTCGCAGCATGCGACGAACGGCGGGGGTCATGCGAGCGTCGGGGTTGCCGTTGCCGGGCGGAGGCTCGACCTGCATCACCGGCACCAGTGCGGGGTTCGGCGCGACCGGCTTGATGGGGAGCGGCGCCGGCCGAGGCAGAGCAACAGTGGCCGGGGCGACGGCCGGGGGCGTTGTCGCGGCCGGGGCAGCGGCAGGGGGCTTGGCCGCGGCAGGGCTACCGGTGGCCGCCGCCTTCGCGACGGCCGAGCCCGCTCCCCGGGAAGCGTCCCCTGCGCCCGCCACTTCCTCGATCACCGCGATCTCCGCGTTGTATGGGACCGTCTGCCCCTCCTGGACCAGGATCTCGCGCAGCACTCCCTCGAATGGCGAGGGGACCTCGGCGTTGACCTTATCGGTGATGACTTCCAGCAGCGCCTCATTCCTGGCCACGCTGTCGCCAGGCTTCTTGAGCCACTTCCCGACCGTCCCCTCGGCGACACTCTCGCCGAGCTGGGGCATCGTCACCTTGGCCACGTATCGCTCCTCCTGCGAGGTATGGCACGCCGCCTGCCATGAGGCACCGCGAGGCGCCGGTCGAGCCGGTGTTGTGGAGTCTAGTTTGGCCCATCGCGTCCAGTGGGGCCCAGTTGCACGCTGAACGGGCCCGCCCTGCGGACTCCCAGACCGAGGGCGCGGCCCGAGCCGAGAGCATGCCGAGCGTGGATTCGGCCGCGGAAGCCTCCTAAGCGCGGCTCCAACACGTAAGAGGCCGCTGGCCTTGCTCGGCGCCACAGACGGTGACGTTGATCAGAATCTGTCGAGCAGGGGCCCGAGCGGGCCGGGCGCCGAGGCGGGCGCCGTGCACGGGCCGATCCGGGGCGAGGCGGGCGGGTCGGGGCGGTTGGCTCCGAGGCGGACGCGGACGCAGGCGCGGTCAGCCTGCGCCTCCAGGCCAGCGACCCGGGGCAGGTGGCCCCGGCACTCGCTCAGGCGTTGATCTGGCGGCCGGCGACGGCCATGGCCGCTTCGCCGAGGACCTCCGCCAGGGTGGGGTGCGGATGCGTCGCGGCGCCGATCTCCCAGGCCGTGGCCTCGAGCGTCATGCCCAGCGCCGCCTCGGCAATCAGATCCGTCACGGCCGGCCCGATCAGATGCACGCCCAGGACCTCGTCCGTCGCCGCGTCGGCGATCACCTTGGCGAAGCCCTCGGTCTCACCAACGATCACCGCCTTCGCGTCCGCGGCGAAGTTGAAGACTCCCTTCTTGATCGCGATCCCCCGCTCGGCGCACTGCTGCTCCGTCAGGCCGATGGACGCGACCTGAGGCCGCGTGAACGTGGCTCGCGGCTGGTGGTCGTAGTCGATGGCCTCGGGACCCTCGCCCGCGATCTCGTGGACGGCCACGATCCCCTCGTGCGCCGCGACGTGGGCGAGCATCAGCCCGCCGATCAGGTCGCCGATGGCGTAGACCTGCGGCTCGGCGGTCCGCATCCAGCCGTCCACCTTTACGAACCCACGCTCGATCTCTACCTTCGTCGTCTCCAGGCCGATGCCCTCGGTGTTCGCGGCCCGCCCGGTCGCCATGAGGAGCTGCTCCACGCGCAGCTGCTCGGCCTGGCCGCCTTCCGGACCCACGACCAGCGACACGCCGTCGTCGGTCACCTTGACGGACGCCGCGTCGAAGCGCGCTTTCGTGACGACCTTGACGCCGCGCCGGACGAAGCTGCGCTCGAGCGCGGCGCTGACATCGCGATCCTCCAGCGGAACGACTGCCGGCAGGTACTCGAGCAGCGTCACCGCGACGCCGAGGTCGTGGTACATGGAAGCGAACTCGGAACCGACCGCGCCGGCGCCGACGATGGCGATGCTCCCGGGCAGGTCCGCCTTCGTCGTGACATCGTCCGAGGTGATGATCCGGCGGCCGTCCGGCACGATGCCGGGCAGGCTCTTGACGCGGCTGCCGGTGGCCAGGATCACGTTCGTCGCGTGCAGGACCTGCTCGCCGCTCGCTCCAGGCGCGCCGTCCTCGCCGTTCAGTGCCACGCGGACGGTCTGCGACCCGTCGAGGCGGCCGCGCCCGCCGACCCATGTCACCTTGTTCTTGTCGACCAGGCCCTTCAAACCGGTCCACATCCTCTTCACGACCTGGTCGCGCCGCCGGGCGATCTGCTCGAAGTCGAAGCCGGGCTGGCCCTCCAGCAGGATTCCGAAATCCCGAGCCTTCTTCAGGCGCGCGAACAACTCGGCCGACTCGAGGAGCGCCTTCGTCGGAACGCAGCCCACGTGCAGGCACGTCCCTCCGATCTTGCCTTGATCCACGAGCGCGACGCGCATGCCCAGTTGCGCAGCGCGGAAGGCGGCCGTGTAGCCTCCGGTGCCGGCGCCGAGCACGATGAGGTCGAAGTCGTTGCTGGAGCCTGCGGCCATGGTTCGGCGGCCTCGCGCTGCGGGAATTGGTCGGGTCAAGGGAGAGCGGCCGCACCGGCCGCTGCGAGCATCGTAGATGAGGGCCGGAGAAGGAGCAACCGGACCGGATCTGGCCGGACGCTCGATGGAACGCGGGCACATGAAACGACCCGGGCACAAGGCCCGGGTCGTGGGCTGCCGGATCGGAAGCGCTAATTGCTGCGGACGCTTCGGAAGCAGTCGCTGCAATACACCGGCTTGCCGTTGGTGGGGCGGAATGGAACCTCGGTGGAGCGCCCGCATCGGCTGCACGTAGCGGGGAACATCTCGCGCGGGCCCCGATCGTAGCCGCCGGCTCCCAAGCCGCCACCGTGGCCGATACCGCCCTCGGGCCGGGCCGCCTTGCGCGCGCTACGGCAGGCGCTGCACCGCTTCGGGTCGGAGAAACCCCGCTGGGCGTAGAAGTCCTGCTCGCTCGCGGTAAATACGAACTGCTGGCTGCAGTCGGCGCAGACCAGAATCTTGTCCGTGTACACGAGAAACCTGGAACTCCCTTCAGTAGCCGCTCCGTGTCCTCGCGGCTACGCGTGAGAGGCCCGGTCCGTGCTACCAAGACGCGCTCACGGCCAGCCCGCGAGCTATGCGGCGGGATTGTACGTCCGGCAAAACCGCGTGCATAGAGTTCTGTAAGGCCAGGTTTGGTTTGCGCCACCGACACGGATGGGCAGTTGACAGCGCTTGTGTGACTGGTAAGAAAGGACCGGACGATCGACAGGACCCCCGTCCGGTTCCTTCGGCACCCGAGTTCGACTAATCTGAGCCGCGGAGCCGGTGCCGTCGGGGCGGTGGCTTTGCAGGACCGCACGCTGGACTGGAACTGAGCCGATGAACCACCACCGTCGCATCCTCGCCACGCTGGGCACGCTCGTCCTGATGGCCGGCGTCGCCGCTCTCGCCCCGGCCTACGCAGCCGCGGCAACCCCTGCCGCCACCTTCGTCACGCCGGCACCGGGCGTCATCACGGTGCTCCAGACCGGCTCCTACGCCGCTTCCTGGACGATCACGAAGGGCGTGGCCGTCTCGACGACAACCGTAGTCGTGCAGACCTCACGTCCGATCGGCGTCAGCGGCTGCGACATCCGCTGGCTGCCGGCTCGCTCGTCGGCCGTGTCGGGCACCTCGTACCAGGCCAACGGCCTGCCACTGAATCGTTGCTACAGGTTCATGCTCATGCTGGCGACCGGCACGGGCCAGCAAACCGTGACCTCGGCGCCGATCATTCCCGCGCCGGCCGGCCTCGGCGCCACCGCCACCTTCACGAATCCGTTCCTGGATGGGGTCGTCGCCTACGACACGACGGCCAGGATCGGCTGGGCAGAGCGAGACACGTTCGGCTCCAAGATCGTGTCGCGGAGCCTGTACGAGCAGTCCGCCCCGGCACTGAACGGCGGCTGCACGGGCGTGGCCTGGTCCACACCGGCCAAGGTGTCGTTCACCGGATCGAGCGTCGTTCGGACGGTGCGGCGCTCGTACTGCTACCGATATCTACTGACGCTCCAGGACGCCGCCGGCTTCCGCAGCCTGCTCACGTCGGGAGCGATGCCGGTCGCCTCCACGTTGCCCGCCTGGACCGGCACGCTCGACTTCTATGAACCCAGCGACTTCGCCTCCCAGGCGACCACGACCTGGTGCGTGGCGGCGAGCAGCCAGATGATGCTCAACATGATCCTGGGCCAGAGCGACTCGTCGAGCAGCTCACAGGCGACGTACATCGCCTACGGCCAGGCCAATGACGGCGCCAGCTACAGCCAGGGCACCGATCCCGCCGGCTGGGTTGCCATCCTCAACCGGTACGGCGGAGCCGGCTACTCGGTCCAGCGCTTCACCGACAGCACCTCGGCCCTCAAGAAGGCCGCGATTCGGATGCGCCTGACGAACAAGCCTGTCGGAATGCTGGTCTGGCAAGGACGTCACGCCTGGGTCATGAACGGCTTCAGCGCCACGGCCGACCCGGCAACGACCAGCGACTTCACGATCACTGCGGTCTACGTCACCGGACCGCTGTACCCGCGACCTGCCAACGCGTCGGGCTATGACCAGCCTCCCGACACGGAACTCACACCTGGTCAGCTGTCGAAGTACTTCGTCAAGTACTACGACTCCCAGGTGAAGACCTGGAACGGCGGCTACGTCCTGGTCATGCCGTAGCCTCGCAAGCGAGTAGCCGCGACGCCAGGGCCTGGCGGGCTGCCCGGGCCGGGCCGGGAGGAACCGGACAGGCGAACCTGGCTCCTCAGATCGGGTCGGCTTGCTGGGGGATGCCGATAGGGGCCACCAGGACCCGGCCCGCCACCGCCGCGCCGCGTCTGGTCAGCAGCCCGGTCTTGGGCCGATGGAACGTGACTGTGAGATGGGCTCGAACGACGGGATCGGAGAGATCGCCACTGGTCAGGTCCACGGCGGTGGGACAGTCGACGGCGACAATCGGGATACCGGCTCGCCGCGCCCTGGCGATCAGCTCGACCGCGCCGCAAATGGGCTCGCGCAGCGGTCCCGCCGTCCCCGTGCCGAGCAGGGCGTCTACGACCACGCCCGCCTTCTCGAGCCCCTGGGCGAGGATCGCCACGTCGCGCGCGACGGGGGTGTGGATCCGCTCTACTCGAGCTTCGGCTTCAAGGCGGTCCCAGTTGCGTGCGGCGTCCTTGCCCGCCGGGCGGCCTTCGCTGGCCACGAGCACGACCACCACCCTGGCCCCGTGGCGCGACAGGTGACGAGCCGCCACGAAGCCATCGCCGCCGTTGTTGCCGGGGCCGCACAGGATCAGGATCGGTCCCCTGGCCCAGCGTTCTGTCTCAACGGCCAGGGCCCGAGTGGCCGCGGCCACGGCGCAGCCGGCGTGCTCCATCAGCCGCGTGCCCGGTACGCCCAGGGCCTGGGCACGGCGATCCGCACCGCGCATGGCCTCGGCCCCGATCGCCGCGGCCGCCATGGAGCGCGACCAGCGTGCGGCCAGCTGGTCCAGGGTCAGCCCGAAAAGTGTCGGGTCGTCGGCCGGCAGGGGCGGCGTCTGCCACTCGGCCGCGGCGGCACCGGCGGCACCCTCGGCCGCGGCGGCACCGGCGGCAGGAGTGTCCGAGACCGAGCCACCTGCGCCGGCGGCGCGCCGGTTCGAAGGCTCTCGTTTCGGCCCGGGCATCGCGTCCGCCACCCTAGCCGGTGTTGCGAAGTCCGGCCGCCACGCCGTTGACCGTGAGCTGGACCAGGGTCGCCAGGCGCTCGCGGTCCGGGTCGTTCGGCGGCAGGGCGCGCAGTCGGGCCAGGAATCGAACCTGGATGTGCGACAGCGGATCGATGTAGGGCCGCCGCAGCCGGATCGAGCGCCGGGTCGCGGGATCCGTTTCCAGCATCTCCGCGTGGCCGGTCACCTTAGCCAGCTCGGCAATCGAGAGCTCGTACTCCGCCAGGATGCGCTTCCACAGACGCTCGTCGGTGGGAGTGGCGGCGAGAGCGGCGTAGAGCCGGGCAATCTGCGGCTCGGAGCGATAGAGGATCAGCTCCGCGTTGTCGAGGGCGCTGGCCAGGAACGGCCAATCGCGGTACAGAGCGGCGATCTTGTCGGTGGCACGCTGCTGTCCGTGAGCCTTGCGGTAGGCCGCCAGGGCCGAGCCCAGCCCGTACCAAGCAGGCAGCCCGATCCTCGCCTGCGACCACGAGAAGACCCACGGGATCGCCCGCAGCGATTCGATCCCCGGTGCGGGCTGGTCCTCCACCACCCAGGCCTGTTGCGAGAGGCGCCGGGGCGGCTCGACGCTGGCGCGACGCGCCGGCCGCGATCCCAGGGCCATGGCCGAGAGTTCGGCCACGGGCGTGGCGGCCCGGAAGAACTCCGGGAAGCCCGGCTCGTCGTACACCAGCGAGCGGTACGCATCTCGGGCCCGATCCGCGAGCTCCGCCATGACGGCCTTGCCGCGGGCGTCAACCTCGGCCACGCAATCGTCGTGCTCGGGCGTCGAGGCGATCACGGTCGCGCTCGCGACGAGGCCCAGGTGGTGCTCGGCGATGTCCGGGTTCGAGTAGTTGGCCGCGACGGTCTCGCCCTGCTCGGTCATCTTGAAGCGGCCGTCGATCGAGCGCGGCGCCTGTGCCAGGATGGCCCGGTTCGTCGGCCCGCCGCCCCGGCCGATGGCGCCGCCGCGGCCGTGGAACAGGGTCAGCTGGATGCCGCGGCGGCGCGCCACCTCGGCCAGCCGCCCCTGGGCCCGATACAGCAACCACACTGCGGAAAGGAACCCGGACTCCTTGTTCGAATCCGAGTAGCCCAGCATCACTTCCTGGCGGTTGCCGCGAGACTCCAGGTGGCGCCGGTAATCCGGGTTGGCCAGCAGTTCTTCGAGGATCTCTCCGCAGCTGGACAGGGCATCCGCCGATTCGAACAGCGGCACGATGTCCAGGTTCGCCTGGCCGCGCACGAAGCCTCCGGTCGCCACCGTGGGCACGATCCCGCCGGCCGCCATGTCCGCCAGCTGCAGGACCGCCATCACGTCGCCCGCCGTCCGGGTGAAGCTGACCACGTAGCGGTGGCAGGCGGCCTCGCCGAAGCGTCGCTGGATCGCGGCCACGGCCCGAAAGGTCGCCAGCACCTCGCCCGGCGATACGCCCGGAACCAGCTCTCGGGCCAGGTCGGGCGAGGTCATGCCGCGCGAATGGAGCAGCGCGTTGAGAGCTTCGGCGTGCACTTCGGAATGCTGGCGAATCTCCAGGCTGGCGAGGTGGAAGCCGAACGTCTCGACCTGCCAGCGCAGATCCTGGATCTCTCCGTAGGCCACGCGCGGCAGCCCATCGGCGATCAGGGTGGCCTGCAGCTCCGCCAGTTCCTCCACCAGCTGCTCCGGGTTCTCGTAGCGGCCCGCCACCGGGCCCGCCTCCTCGGTCAGATACCAGCGCGTCCGCCGCAGCCTCTCGGCGATGGCGCCCAGGCGTCGACGGTACGGCTCGTCGGGAAAGCGCCGGGCCAGGTCTCGCATCGTCTCGGGCAGGTCCTCGCCGTCTCGCGCAAGGGTGTTCTCGAGCTCCGGGTGGACTGCCTCGCGTGGGACCTGGATCGAAAGCGTGGACAGCAGCCTCATCGCCACCGCCTCGTAGCCGCGCATGACGTGGTCGGCGTGAATCCGCGGCACCTGGCGGGTCAGCTCCGCAGTCACGGCCGGGTTGCCGTCGCGATCGCCGCCGATCCACGAGGCCCACTGCATGAACGCGGCAACGTGTGGCCGCCTGGTTCCGCTCCGTCCCGCATCGCTGGCGAGGCCGGCGCCGCGGTTGGCCCGACGGGGCTTCGCCAGGCGATCCATTGCCCGATCGAAGGCTCGATACACCGCAGGCACGGCCCGGAAGAGCGTCTCGTCGAAGAAGGCCAGGGCGGTCCGGACCTCGTCGATCGGGGTCGGAGGCGTCTTGCGCACCGGCGAGGTCCGCCACAACAGGCTGATCTCCTCGCGCAGCTTGCGGCGAATCTCGGCGTCGTCCACCGGGCTCAGGCGCGGATCGTCGAGCTGTTCGAGGAGCCGATAGCAGCGCCGCAGCGCCGTCAGCGTCGTGCGCCGCCGGGCCTCGGTCGGATGCGCGGTCAGGACCGGCGAGATGCACAGGCGCCGCAGCAGCTCCTCTACGCGATCGGCCGACCAGCCGCGCTCGCGCAGCCAGTCGATCGCGCACTCGGGAGAGCCCTCGTCGAGCTTGCCCGCCTTCTGGGCCCGCTTGAGCTGGCGAACCTGATCCCGCTCCTCGCACAGGTTCACGAGCTGGAAGTAGAGGCTGAAGGCGTTGGCCAGCGACTCGGCCTGTTCGATCGGCAGGGCGTCGAGCTCGTCGGCCAGCGCCGCGCCCACTTCCTGCTCGCCTGTTTCCCGGAACTCGATCGAGCGAAGCCGGCAGCGCTCGACCAGTTCGAGCAGCTGCGGCCCACCCTGCTCGGCTATGACTTGACCGAGCAGCGCGCCGACGAGCTTGACCTCGCGCGAGAGCGGATCGGCCGTGCCGGCCGTGCCAACGGCTCTCGGCTCCGCCCTTACGGCGGCGTTGGCGGCGCTTCGAGGATTCGACGGTGCGGACGACGCGGAATAGGCGGACATGCTCCGGGAGCATACAGCGGCCGAAGTTCCGCCGACAGCGAGGCCGTCGCCGATGCGCGGCCGGGATCTCCAGGACACGTTCGCGCTACGATCCGCCGCGCACGATGGCCACGCCCGCGCTAACATCCCGCCGTGGCAGTCGAGACCCCGCTTCGCCCACCGATCGCCGACGACGACCGCGCGGTCGCAACGTCGCTAACCGTCCTCTACGACAGCGGCTGCAGTGTCTGTTGCGAAACGGCCCGACTCCTACGGCGCTGGGACCGCGACGCGCGCATGGAGTTCCTGCCCCTGCAGATGGCCGCGACCTCGGGCCGGCCGATCCTCGCGCGCCTTGCCGCGGAGGGCCACCTCGGCGACGAGATCCACGTTGTCAACGAGTCGACGGGCGAGGTCGTTTCGGGCGGGCATGCCGCCCTGGCCCTCCTCGACGCCCTGCCCGGCGGCTGGCTGTTGCGGCCCTGGGCCGCGCTGCCGCCCATGGCGCTCGCCGCCGACGTCGTCTGTCGCGTCGCCAGCCGCCACCGCGACAGGGTGGCGTGGCTGATGGGGATGCGCAACGAGGTCAGCTGCCCCGTTGAACCCCGCGCCGGCTCGGAAGACCCGGGCCGCTAGTTTCGTCGCGCCCTTGCCCCACTGGCGGGCGAATTGGCGCTCCCGTTCGGGCCGTTGCGGCCGAGCATCTGGCGAGCACACCTGCCGCGACGGGTAGGTGATGTCGGGCCGTTCGTAACGCGTCTGGGTGACGGCCACCCGATCCACCGCGGCCGATCCCTCGATACGATCCGGGTTCGATGACCAGCGTCCCCGGCCACCTGACCCCTCTGCGCCTCAGCCAGCGCGCTTCCTTCGACCTGACCCGCAGCTGCCCTCCCCGTGCGCTCGTCGAGGCCGATTGGCTGGGCACGCCCGTTGCCATGACTGCCGACCCGGCGAGGCCCGGCACCCGCCGCTACCTCACCGACCTGAGCCTGCCCGTTCGGGACCACAGCCCTCGCCTGACGTTCAAGAAGGCTGCCTATGTCGACCTGGGAGAAGTCCGCGGAACCCGTGACGGCTGCGAGGTGGAGATCAGCTGGCAGTCGTCGTCTCTTGCGCCGCTCTTCCCCGTCTTCGCGGGCCGGGTCAGGCTGACCGCCACCGAGATCACGCTGGAGGGCTACTACGCTCCGCCCGGCGGCGAAGTCGGGGCCGTGCTGGACCGGGCCTTCCTGAACATCGCGGCCCGCGGCACCGCCCGCTGGTTCCTGGAGCAGATCGCCGCCGCCCTCGGCGCGGCGCAGGCACCCGAGCCGAAGCCGCGGGTCGGCGGCTCACCCCCCAGCTGACCCCCCAGCTCGAGGCGGGACTATGCGTTTCGTCTGATGCGCGATTCTTGCGCTAATGGAACCCCCTGGATATGGAATCGCAACGGACCCAGGAGTAAGGTGGGTTCGCGATGAGGCCTCAGTGTCGCCCCCGTGGAAGGAGGCTCCCGTGCCTGAACCGTCCACCATCGAGGGGGTTCTGCGAGCTCTAGTCGAGGCCATGGAAGCCCGGGAAGCCGCCGAGCCGGATCTCCCCGAATGGGAGTCCAACGCCAGACTGCGAGCCGCCGAGGCAAACCTTCTTCGGCTCTACAGGGAGTCGAAGCACGACCACCCTCATTGGGTGGCCATTGAGATAGAAGTGGCCCACTCGAGCGTGGGCCCCACGGCGGTCGAGGTTGCCTGACCGCCCGAATCGCCCGGCCCCCGCCGCCCCACCTGGTCGGGATCCTGCACGACAGTCCCGCTTGACGTGTGCCCGGTCCGTGCCGGCGCAGCCTGCGGTGGCATCAACGGCGCCGGGCTCGCCCGGCGCCGGATTCGGTTGTGCCGATCGCCCCGCGGCGGGCCGCGAGCTAGCGCCGGGGCCTCGGAGCTAGACCGGCAGCAGGACGGCCACGATGGCGACCGCCACGCCGATCAGGCCGGCGGCCACCCCGATCCGGAGCGACCTGGCTCGATCGCGAGCCCTCGCTTGCCGGTCCGCGACCTGCTGTACCTTCCCCAGCGGTCCGAAGTTGTAGACGCCTCGGGATCCGAAGCCGGCGCAGAAGTGCAGCCAGGCCTGCAGGTAACCCGAAGCCGATGCGGCTGCCGGCAGGAAGAGGATCAACCTGGTCCAGTGCGGAGCGGCTGTCGCCGCGAGAAGGACGAACCCGACCACGCAGACGACGAGCCCCACGTGCCCGGCCAGGCGGCGGCGGGCGATCTCGGCCGGCCCGATGTTGCACACACCCGGACTGTAGTCGACGACATTGAGCGGGCCTGCGCCCGCGGCGGTGGACATTCGTTGACCTCAAAACGACTTACGTTCGATCCTACGCCCGACCTCGCACCGCCACAACGGGGTCTCGCGCCGGACCGGCACCCGCGACGGTCTTTCGCACTCCGTCGGTCGGTGCGCTACAGTCTGGGGCACAGCGGTGCTCTCCGCTGCACTCCGGACCTTGCCGGAGTCCTTTCGGGTTGCCAAAACCCGTACAATCGGGGAGCGACGTTCGAAGCCGGCGAGGCCGACTATTCGAGCAGGTGGGTGTCGAAAGGACCAGTTTCGAAGGCCCGATCCAGGAGAATCTCGTGCTCTTCAGCCGCAAGCGATCGAAAGGAAGCGAAGAGCGGCAGATCGATCAAGCGGGGTTGGTCGAGTTGCTGCTCGATGCCGACGAGACCGAACGAAAACGGCTTCTCCTCCTGGCGTTGCAGACGGGCGAGCTCCGGAAGTCCGAGGCGGCCGACCTGCTCCGCCTGGTGGACCGACTGGAGGCCGTCGCGGCGGGTACTTCGACCCGCGCGAAATCCGGCGGCAGCTAACCGGTCGCACGCGCCCCGGGTTCCCCGCGCGGCTCCTTGCGCTCCGGCAGCGGTTGGCATACCGGCATGACCACCACGGACCGACTGCTCACTCTGCGGCTCGCGGCTGAGCGCGAGCTACGCGAGGACATCCTGCCGTACTGGGCGACCCGGGCAGTGGATCGCGAGAACGGCGGATTCTTCGGAGCCGTCTCCGCTCAGGGCCGCCCCGACCCGATCGCCGGCAAGGGCGGCGTCCTCAACGCCCGCATCCTGTGGACCTTCTCCGCCGCGCTGCGGCGCTGGCCCGAGCCGCTCTACCGCGATCCGGCCGACCGGGCCTTCGACTACCTCCTGGAGCATTTCTGGGATCCGGATCATTCGGGCCTGTACTGGGAAGTGGACCACCTGGGCCGAATGCTGCAGGGCCGAAAGCAGACCTACGGCCAGGCCTTCGGGATCTACGCCCTGGCCGAGTATTTCCGGGCGACGGGAGTGCCCGAAGCGCTCGATCGAGCCACCAGGCTGTTCGAAGACATCGAGGCTCATGCCTTCGACCCGATTG
>Ga0116137_1001388_pt1 | contig 16170 bp, 13 predicted proteins | sample June2015DPH_20_1_3_FD_88973 | JGI IMG/M metagenome (GOLD analysis project Ga0116137, IMG submission 88973) | Peatland microbial communities from SPRUCE experiment site at the Marcell Experimental Forest, Minnesota, USA - June2015DPH_20_100 | ecosystem: Environmental > Terrestrial > Soil >...
CCAGAAGAACCCGATCATGAAGAGGAGCGCGAGGGCGTAGCCAAAATTGTCCCGGAGCGACTGGAGTTGGGCAAGGACGACGCCCCGCGGAAGCAGGAGGGTCTTGGCGCGAAGGGCCGGGAGCAGGGGACTGGGCGTCATTAGGCCATACACCCATACATTATTTCTCCCTTGTCAACTCTTTTTATATGGGTGTATGGTTTTCGCCATGAGTACGGACCCGGCTCCCATCAAGGTCAGCTTTACCCTCTACCCCGCCGACGTGCAGGCGCTGAACCGGTGCATGGTGGGCCTCCGCAGGGCCGGACTGCCGGTACGCGGGGGCACGGTGCTGCGCGCACTGATCCACCTCGCCTCCTCCACGGAACTCTTCGCGCACGCGGTGCTGCTCGCCAAGGCATACGAGAAAAAAGACGGCCCACGCGAGACCGACTACGTGGCTGGGCATCCGACGGTCGATCTGCCGCCCGATCTGGTGAAGAAACTCGACGACGTGGTCACGGAGTTGGCGGAGAAAATGATACCGGCCAATCGGGCATTTATCGTCCGGGCGCTGCTGCGCGCAGCGCCCGATGCGGCAACTCTGGCGCCGGCCGTCAAGAAATACCTGGCGACATATCCGCCGCGGCCGCGTGGATGGGCGGCGCTAAAGGCACGCAAACGTGGCCAGTCCTGACTCCCTCGAAAAGCTGCGGGGGCTCGAAGCGCACCTACGCTCCAACCTCAAAGGCCAGGATCACGTCCTCTCCCGCGTGGCGAGCGTGCTCGTACGCGGTGAAATGGGCCTAAAGCCGGCCGGCCGGCCGCGCGGCTCGTTTCTCTTCGTCGGGCCGACCGGTTCGGGCAAGACGGAGCTGGCGCTCTGTTTCACCGAATTCCTTTTTGGATCGGACTGCCTCCACCGCTTCGACATGTCGGAGTATCAGCTTCAGTCATCGGTGGACCGTCTGCTCGGCTCCGGGCCGGATGACTGTGGCGTGTTGGGCCGGGTACTGCACAGCGGGCGACGGGGCACGTTTTTGTTTGACGAGATGGAGAAGGCCCACCCGCTCGTGCTGGACGTATTTCTCCAGATACTCGACGGCGCACGTGTGACCGTGGCGACGGGCGAGACCCTGTCCGTCTCCGAGCACTACGTCGTCTTTACGTCCAACCTAGGCTCGGTCGAAGCTATGCGGATGGAACAATTGGGTCGGGCCGGGATCGAGCGGGCGGTGTTGCGCCGGGTGGAACAACATCTTCGGCCCGAACTGACCGCCCGGATTGAGGAGAAGCTGGTATTCAGCCGGCTGACGCCGGATGTGCAGCGGGAAATTTGCGCCCTGCTGGTGGCCCGGGAGACAGCACGCATGCGGCAACTCGGTCATGACCTCGTCGTCACGCGCGAGGCGATGGAATTCCTGCTAAGGGAGGGCTTCGATTCGCGGTTGGGTGCGCGTCCGCTGCGCGCAACTATTGAACGGCAACTGCAGGGTGCGGTCGTGAAAAGCCTGCTCGCACACGGTTTCGCGCGCGGGCGCGTCGTGGTGGATTCGCGGGGCGCCGGCGAAGTGAGAATTGATTCCAATGCCATCGGATGAAAGGGCCGGTCGAAACGAGTTGGTGCCAACGTAACACGTCAATTGTTGTACTGCGGCGATAGCTGAGACACGGCAGGTCGGTAACGATCATTCTGCGAACATAGGTAAGCGATGATCTGGCGGCACTGGCTGGGGCAGGGATGACGCTTGTAGGTAAGCCGTGTCAGGCGGTAGTTTTCAACTATCACGTTATTTGCAGCGCTTTCATCAGCGCTGAGCGGACGTCGCCGTAGAAGACTGGGTCAACCGTCTCCACAATGTCGGTCGAGACCTCAAGAAATTGGCGCTTGTTCTCCACAGGAATGAGGGCCTTGTGAGCTCCGTTGTCCATGGCGACTTGCAGTGGCTCCACCAGCGAGCGAACTGACTTCAAATTTCCTTGGATGCTAAGGTCCCCCAATACGAGGAGGCCTGCTTGCGGCGATAGCTTCCTGAGCGCGGAGTAGCACGCTACCAAGAATGCCACGCCCACTTCTCCATCCACCCGATTTCCGAGCAGGTCGATGCACTCGACGTGAAAGTCCGACGTGTCGCAATCTCGGACGATGCCAAGTGCCGTCTTATTCGATTGGAGATAACTGAACGCTCGGTTGAAGGCCTCCTTGGCGGCACCGGACACGCCGCCCGCAAGCTTCAACTTTCCCGTGCCACTCGACACGCTGACCTCTATCCGAAAAAGCCCGACTATCCCGCTACTGTCCACTGATGACGCGTAAACCGTGCCGGGGGGCAATGGATCAGCAGAGATAAGATCGCGGCCACCTTGCTCGGGTACGCCTACGAAGTGCTCCTCCCCGGTTTCATTGTCGATGTAGCTGAAGGCTGTCTGGTGGTAGTCAAAAGACCCCATCTTTTTGAGCTGTTCCTTCACGCGGCGGCGTCCCTCAATTGCGAAGGCGAGAAGCACGCACATATCTTCCTTCGACACCTGGCCGTGCGGGTGGATGATCTTGATCATGCCCGACATGGTGCGACGGACCGCTTTGCGGTCGCGGGCGTTGAGATGGGCACCAAGCGAAAAATGGTGATCGAGCATCTCACTACAGTTGGCCTTGCGCAGTTCGCGCATTGCGGCCGCGAGGTAATCGACGACCAAGCCATAGTGGTTGGTGAAAAGCTCGTTTCTCATCACCGGCATTTCCCACCCCGGAAGGTAGTAATGGATACGATCAAGAAATGCGACGTCGTTGCGGATTACTTCAGGCATCGGTTCGAACAAATGACTGCTTTGCACCATCACATCCACCGGCTGCCGAGTATTGCCGAACAGGCCAATACTGGCGTAACCGGCGCTTCCCTCGGTGCCCCGCTGGAATCTGCCGGACTCGCAGTAAGTCTTAAGCGTGGTGATAACCTCTTGGGGCATTTGTTCGAGGTCGGCCACTTCATCGAATCCGACAGCATCCCACATTTCGACCATGCCTTTACGCCGGCCGCTCATGTAACCGAACATATTGGCGACTGTCGTTGGGCCGGTGAGTAAGGCTGCGAAAGGAGAAAGCTCCTGTACCGCGTAAGACTTACCGGTGCTCGGCGGCCCAAGATCCACATAGTTGAAGTTGCTCTCGCAGAGTTGCACTAGGCGCAGGCAGTAGAACAGCTTGGTTCGCAATTCCATATTGTCCGTCTCGTAGCCCATGCTTCGCACGATGAGATCGATCCACTCCTGCGTAGTGAACTCCGCTCGCACGCGGCGATACTCCTCCATGTCAAAGGTAGCTAGCTGGATGGGTGTCAGTTTTTCGATCCAGAAGGGATACTTGCCCTTGGTCTCCTCGTCATAATGGAACGCCATGTCCACCTGTGCCCAAATGCCACCCGTCAGCAGGCGATCAAAATCACGAACGTAGTGATCGGGGATGTGAACGTAGGCATGACCGAAATTGGTAACCTCGGCCCAATATTGGGAGTCGATGAGCTTCACCTTCACCTTGTCGATAAAGGTGTGCTTGCCCTTCTCCTTCACCGTCGATTGGGCTTTCGTCGCTTCATCGGGCCGAATGTAGTTATCGCGCAGGGTGTCGGTAACCACCTGCATGCCCATCTCGATGGCCAGGGGATCAGCGGATGCACAGTATTTTCCAAGCAGATATTCCAGCACGAAGGCGGGCACGTTGGCTCCGACCTTCACCCGGCGGACGAGATCCTTGCGGACCACGCGTCCGGCGAAGACGCGGTTGGCTTTGTCGTCAAGGAAATCGGCTGTGGTAGCGGGGGTAGCTTCGTTCATGGGGAAAAGGGGTTCATGATTTCACCTTGACAGGTAGGATCTTGCTCTCGGCGTAAACGGCGGCGGAGGCCTCATCTTGCACTAGGATTTGGACCGTTTCGATGTCTGCACGTGTCAACAATAGGACGACGTTGGCGCTCTGTCCGGGCTCAAGGGTCAATACCTTCGCGTCACGGTCGAACATCGCCCCGTTGGCCATGCCTGCGTAACCGACTTCCTCGCCCTTGCTGACCAATACAACCCGCACGCGGACTGAATCCCGCAGAACCAAATCGGATTCCAGCTCCACGTTTACGACGAAAGTGCGGTTGGTAATCAATGCCGGCTCCACAGAAAGGCGAACACTTGGACCGCTAGATTTTTTCTTCGAAGGGGCTATTGGCATGCGGAAACACACGACTGGGATCAGCAGTTCCTGAAGGCTGAATCCGCCATGATGGTAGGAAAGTCCGCCACCAGCCTTGAAAACGCTCAATCCCTGCGGGAAGACGAAATCAAGGGGCGAGTCATAGCCGAGGTCGGTGGCAGTGATGCGGATTGATCCCACGGGAATGGATGGGCCTTTGCCAATCCAGCAGCGGCGGTGCAGCTCAACGGTGTCACCGCCGGGCGCCTCCACCTTCATGTCGTCCTCTTTGCGGCTCGCAAACTGATGCCCGTGATCAGCGGTGATCACGAATCGCTCATAGCCCATGCTTGCGAGTTTGCGTACTGCGCGGGTCAGATTGCCGATTACCGTCTCCATCAGCTGTCGAGCGAGAAATTCGTGTTTTTCGCCGAGGGAATCAATCTCTGGGGAACGGACAACCAACAGACGGGCATCGCCAATCTTCTCTTTGACCTTCGATGGCGACCGCTGAAGGAGTTGTTCGAGGGTGATGTCAGTTGAGTCAGGCACCTCGGCCTTCAGGAATTTCATCCTTTCGGTCACGTCGGCCAGCACGGCATTGCCGATGCGAGCAGCCGCCTTTCCTTCGTGTTCGACCACCGCGTAACTCGACGAGGCTCCCGGCAGCAGCGCGGCCATGCAGAGCGGGGTGATCGATGGGAGGGCGGCGACCGCCGGGGTAAGTTCCAATTCTACCGCTTCCGGGAGCTGCCGGGCCAATTCTGTTCCCATCTCGAAGCGCAGGGCATCCACCAGAAACCACGCCACCTTGCCGGGCAGCGAAGCGATTTTTTGCGGGTAGATCTTGGTCTGGTGAAGGGCGCCAGGAACGGTCCAGTGATCCTTTTCCAGCGCATGGGCGAACACCGCCGCGAGGTCGCGCAGCGCGTCCTCGACTTTGCTGCGAACAACCGCGAGGGCCTTCTCGGCTTCGGGCTCATCTTGCATCTGGGCTACCCGGGTTTCGAGCATGCGGTGCAGGAGGTCGAGTCGGTGCCATCCATCCTCCGCCGCATAGCGCGCGACCAACACCTGAGACGACAACTTCGTTCCGTTGAGCGTTCTAAGTTCGGTTAGGACGCGCGCGATTTGCACGCCTAGCTCCGCAAGCAGAGCGCACACGTCCCATTGGGCCGGACGGCGAGACAGGTCGCGCCGCGCCCAGAAACTCTCGCGGTGACTCACGGCCAACTTCGCCGCAGTGTCGTATTGGCCAGCGGCAATCTGCTCGCCGATGTAGGCGAGCATCACGCGCTCCTCGAAACGGAAGGTGTCGATACTGCCAAGTTGTTCGGCCGGAACCGCAGCGTTGCTCAGCCCGAACTCCTGTTCAACCGAATCGGCGATCCTCTCGAATGTTTCAGCATAGTGGGTGCGGAGCCGATCAAGGATTCGACCATTGAAATCCCGCTGTTCCTTCAGCCCGACCGACGGGATCAGTGAGAGCGTGGCAGGAGGCTCACATTGCAGGCCCTGACGAAACTCATTCAGGAGGAGGAAGCGGGCAAATTGGTCACGGCACTGAGCAAGATCAGCGGTCTCCTTCAGATCCAAGCCGGAGCGCGTGGCGATCAGCTTGGTAAGTTCAGACCGGCCGCCCTTGGCTTCGATAGTGTCGTCGAGTTGAGGCTCAGCGATCCAACGGGCAAGCAGGGTGCCACCGTCACCTTCTCCTAGGACGAGCTTCAGGACCGAGCCGCCGGTGTCACCGCTGGGCTCCAGCAAGGTGAGGATGTCCCCGTACCCAAGCTGCTTGTCTCGGAACATCTCGTCGATGACGCCTTCAGTGAAGATGCGCTTGAGCAACTGCTTGGAGACCTTGCTCAACGAGCGTTGATAGAGTTCACCCGCACATTCCAGCTCCTTGAGCGGGGAGCCTTGTTCGTCGGGTTTCTCGCCGGGCACGTAAATCAGGAGGGGATCGGGCCTGGCCGTCTCGACCAGCGGTTCGATCTCCAAACGCAGGGCAAAAAAGGACCCGTCATACCGGGCTAGACGTGCCTGGGTGCTCCCCAACTTCACTTTCGGCAAGCCGAGATCAGCCTCCGTCTGCTCCAAGGTGGCTAAAAAGGGCGCAAACTCTCGCTCGGCATCGTACCACACGACCACTCGCCGTTTGCGGAGGCTTTCTTCAAGCTGGAGATGGAAGTATTCGGTAAGGGGATTCATGCTATGGCAGGTAACTTTTTGCTTAGAGAATGGTCAGAATCGCATTAGCCCAAGGAAGCCGGAAACCCGATGTCTAAATTGGATATGAGACCAACATGGATTCACGCCTTCTTGGTTTCTTCCCGTTTATTCCCACCTCCGCCAAGGGCAGATTGAAGTGACTCCAAGGCAGCTTTGACGGCGGGTGACGTGCGCTCGGCTACGAGCTTGGCGATTTCGGTCTCGGCGACTTTCTTCGAGACGGGTTTACCGGTTCTCGCGTCCTCTTCCCAGAACACAGCGTCGAGGTCGTGGGCGATGGCGAGGGAGCGGTCGGTGACGCACTTGGGGATAACGCGCTCGGGCCAGAGGTGCAGCGCGAGGTGTGCCCAGTCGTAGGCGCCCGACACGAGTTCATCCCAGCACTCTTTGAGCTTCTTTTGCCAAGGCTTGTGGGCTGCGAGGCGCCAGAGGGGTGCGTGGTTGATGAGCACTCCATCGTTCAGGTTGGGACGCCAGAGCGGGGCGATGCGTTGGAGTTCGTCACGAAAGCTGCGCAGGTCCTCGACGAGCTCCTCGGCCTCGGCGATCGAGTGGGACTGGGCCGGAGTCGGCGAGGGGCCGGCTTCGTGCTTGAGGCGGAAAAGGCGACGGTCCTCGTCGTCGAGCGTAGGCTTCACGAAATCGCGAAGGACGGTGAAGAAGGTGTCGGCGGTGAGGCGGTGGTAATAAAGCCAGACGGTGTAGACGTTCCTAGGACTTGAAAGCGGCCAGTAGATCGGTGCTTGCCGCCGGCTCTTGGAATAGCGTTTCAGGTGGTCAGCGAAGAAGCCGCCGGGCTTGCGGAAATAGTCGCGCAACGATTCCATGCCGAGGATTTCGCAGGCTTCGTGTTCGATGAGCTCACCCCGATCCTTCCAGATGATTTCTATGGCCTCACGGACGCGGCGCTCGATGTCCAGCGGATGATTCGGGTCATCCACGAGGATGCCGTCCCACGGGATGCGCATGGGATACGAAGCGGGCACGTCATCCGGGCGGGCGGGCAAGCCCTGCGCGTTCTGCAACTGGCCGGGCGGGCACACAGGCAACGGCGCAAACGGGTCGGGCAACTCCAGCGCGGCCTTCTCGCCCGTCGCATACCGGATGTCCCAGCGGCCAAATACCAACCCAATTGCCCAAGAAAGCAATTGCTCGACAAAAGAAACCTCCTTCGCGGTCTGCGGAACGGCTAATCCCGTTTCTGAGAGCCACAACTTAGGCCGGAGCTCGCAGTATTCCTCGCATGTTGCCGTCTCTTCCTTCGACAGGCCATAGGCGTCGTAAACCTCTTGGTTCAACTCAAAGAACAAACGGTTCAACTTCTCAATAGACGTCTTCTCTGCCGCGACAACGTCGCGCAATGAGTCACGAATACCTTGGCGCGGATAATTCTCCGCTAAAAGCAGGCTCGGCTTAGAAAACAGATAGTCGTATTCCTCTAACACTGTCCATCGAGTCTTAATGCGCACGAATTCACTGCATTTCACCCGAATCTCATTGATGCGCCAGTTTGCTCGCGATGGAAACGCGAACAGATTCACATAGCCATTAGTTTTGTGCTGCCCGCAATACTTGTTTATTCCATAGGAGAACAGGTGAGAGTTTAGAAGAGTTAGTACCAGCCACCGGTCGGATTCATCGGGAAGAATAAACGCAAACCCTTCGTGCGTGAAAATGGATGTTGGTCGCAAAGGTTGCGCATCAACAAAATCCCCGCGCTTTCCGTAACCAACTCCCGAACGGTGTTGAAAAGAAATATTTCGCAGGACATTTGCGGTGGTGTCTGGGACCTTTTCCAGCTTCGGGCCTGTGTGCGCCACGAAAAACTCTGGCAAATAGCCCGGCGCATAGTCCCCGCCCTTGAATGCCATCGTCCAATCTCCAGAGGCAAGAGGCCGCGACTTAAAGTCGATTTCCCAATACAGCCGATAGTGCCTGTCCGCCTCAAGTTGATGCCCAACAAGCGCCTCAAATCCTTCCTGCTGCAAGTTGGCAAAGCGACCAAAAAGACGAATGAGAAACGGCGGCCAAGTTAAGTCGATGACGCAGTTGGGCAGCTTTGCAATTGTGGAATGGCTGAAGCAGCTTACGCTCTCTATCTGCGCCATGGGTTCGTCAATGGCTTCCAACAAACTTCCCCCTTTTTTCGTGGGTGAGACATGAAACAGGTCGACTCCGAATACACCGTGCCTTCCCACCAAATCATTGCGCCATGTCGCGCAAAACGTCTCCACGTTTGCGTCGAGGACCTCCCAGCCGAGCTTGATCCAAGTATCCAACTGATTCTCGCTGATAAAGAACTTACGTCGGATATCTTCGTAAGTTGAACGAATCGCTATTGAGTGGTCACAAATGCACCCGGTGATTCCCTGTTGAGATGTGGTGTAGGCCGTTCGCCCAATAAATGCGGCTGCGAGGTTTCCAGACCATTCTTGGAAGACTGAATTGCAATAGGTTTCGAGCTTTTCCGATGCTTCACCAAACGGTGGATTCATCAGCGCCACGTCGTAGCGTTTGCGGCAGACATCAATGAAGGCGAAGCCCCGCGCCGCGTCCTCGGCAAAGAGCCGACGTTGGAAGCCGCCGTCGTTCTCGGCTTGTTCGGCGTAGTCGCGCAGCGCGCCGTAAATTCGTTCCTCGGCTTTGTCCCAAAACGCTTCGTCCGTGATTCCCGCAAAATCAATATTCAGTTCTGGCTGGGCGCTCGTTTTGGATCTGGAGAACGCGACGATCTCGGCCCTCGAAAATAGCTCGGTCGGGGTTTGGGCAAAGCGGTAGGTCTCCGTCCACCGCAGCTTGGTGTCGTGCACCAATTCCCGAATCTCCTCCTCGATCTTCAGCAACGAGCCCGCCTCGCCGGCGAGGCGCATCTTGTCAAAAATCACCGTGACCATTTGTCCGATGGCCGGTTGTTTGAGCGCGTCACAAAACTCTTTGAGTTGTTCCTTCTCGCCGGGCATCGGCTCGGCGCAGACGATGTTCGAGCGTTTGATGGCCGGGCGCTCTGCTGGCTTCAACCCGAGCCGCTGCCAAGCCATCTGCGCCCGCAGCCAGAGGGACAGGCCGGCGAGCTGGGCGCAGCGCGGGTCAATGTCGATGCCGTGGAGGTTGTGCTCGATGATGAGGCGAGGAACGTCCTTTAGGAAGGCGTCTTTGTCGGCATAGGTGTCGTGCAGAGATTTCATCTCCAGCGGACGGCTCAGTGCGTCCGCGCCGAGCTTCTTCTCCAGCTCCCATGCTTGGTCGTAAATGACTTCGAATAGGTCGAAGGCGTAGAGGCCGAAATGCATTGAGCCGCAGGCCGGATCGAGCATCAGGATGGTGCGCGGATCTTTAATCGGGCGGTGGGGGATATAGACGGTTTGCCTGAGCAGTTCCTCCTGCGAGAGGTTATCGTGCTTCGGCTGCTCCGGGGCGGTTTCGCCGGGCTGGAGGTAGATTTCGTTCGGACGCCGGACGAGGTAGCGGCACTGCTCCTTGAGCTTGGTTTCACCCCGCGTCATTTCATACCAGATGCGGCCCAAGGTGTTGTCGGTGAGAAACTCGACGACGTAGCGCGGTGTGAAAAACTGGTTGCGGACAGCTAGCTCGCGGCCGTTGCGTGGCGCGGCCGATTTGTCCCGCATCTTCTTCCGCTCGGCGGGGTCGTTATAATATTGGTAAATCCAGCCGATGGTCTCGTCGGCAGCCCAAACGGAGGCGAGGCTGGGGTCGTTGAGCCGGGCCAGCACGTCTTCGATCACACGGCGAGCTGGCCATAGAAGGGATGCGGGGTCGGCCCGGGCGAAAAGGATACCAACCTCGCGGCCGATCTCGTCGAAAAGGCACTCCAAGTAGAGGCGGTAACCCCTGTCGGACAAAAGGCCGAGGCCCGGGGCTAAACCTCCAAACTCCTTAAATCCCGCAGACTCATCGCCGCGAGACACGCACTCCTGCACGAGGCCGCGAGCCTCCATCATCTTGAGCGCGGCGAAGCGGTTTAGAAAGGTAAAGGCGCACTCCCGCGTGTAGCCGTAAACCGCCTCAACGACGGATTCGCCTTTGGAACAGCGGTGCTGGATAGCAGCGATGATCTTTTCTCGGACGAAGCGTTGCTCGGCAGTGAGCGGCGCGCTGGGTTGGGCGCTGATGCGACCGTCGGGAAAAACGTCGAAGGTGCCCTCAAGCTGGCGCGCAAACTCCTCCTCCAGCAGCCGGCGGATGGCCTGGACGGCATTGGCGAGTTGGTTACGGAGGTCTTTGTCCATGCGGCCCGCTTACTGGATGAATACCTTTTTGCCTTCGGCGATTTGGCGTTCGCAGGCTTCGCGGAGGGCGGTGAGGGCGGCGTCGAGTTGCTCCTGCGTCTCGATGGCACCGGCGAAAAACGAGCTGACGTCGAGGCGGACGAAGCGGGCGCCGTCGATGAGCCGAAGCATCTCCTCGATCACCTTCTGCGTGCGACCGGGGCACGCATCAATGTCGGCCCGGATGAGCGGGATGCCGTGGGTGGCCGGAGCTGGCTGAACGCAGGCGGCGAGCGGGACGAGCACGCGGGTCTGTTGCTCGGGCTCGATGTCGGTCCATCCCGGAATGCCCTTCACCTTTTCGATGGCCTGAGAGTAGACGGCGGAGCGCTGCTTGGATGCCTCTGCATGGCGACGGTTATAGTCGGCGCGAAGCGCGGCGGCATGCTGACCGATGGCTGGGATAGATTGGTAAAACGTCTCGCGAGCGAGCAGGTCTTCGAGCTGAGCGGCGCGTTGTGTTAGGGCCGGGTCGAGGGCGACCTCGGTTTTCATGAATGCCCAGTCGTCGCGGACCGTAGCGCGGGCGTTGCGAAGTGTGACCAGGTTTGGCTCGGTGAGCTGCTCGCGTAGGTCGGATGCGCGCTTGATGGCTTCCTTAATCTGCTTGTAGGCCCCGTTGAAAGTGAGGATCGCTGACTCGTCACCCGACGTACGAATGAGTTTAGCCTGATCGAGTCCCTGCTGGAGCACCGAGGCTCCAGGGAGATCGTTCGATACAAGGACAGTGTGCATCGCCGCGAACTGTTCCTCGGGATCAACGCACGCCTGCCTGATGGCGGCGGCAACGGCATCCTGGCTGGAAATGTCTGGCACCTCCTTGCCGAACACCTCCTTGTAATACTCGGCAGCCTGCAGGAGGTGGGTGAAGTCGAGCGCCTGCTTGAGTCGGAAGCTGGCAGAACGGAAGGTGTTGTTGTTGCCGAAGACATTCCGGGCATCGACCGAGAGCGCAGACTCGATGAGCTTGCCTTGGGCGGTGGCGTCGATCTTGCCGGCGCGGAGGAGGCTGGCGACAAAGAGGCGTACGGCCTCGAAATCCCAACCGAAAGGATCTTTCTCGAATTGGTCGGCGAGGTAGCGGCCGGTAGCGGTCTCGCCGTAGCTGACGCGGTTCCCGATACGGGTGAGCACTTCCAGAAGCGGGTTGGAGTCGGTCCTAAGCACCGTTTGCCCACCCTCATCGCGCAAGAGATGGAGCTGGGCAAACACGGGTGTGAGCCCGTGGAGGCTCGCGACGGACAGGACAGAATCGAGGTCGGATTTGACGATGCGCGCGGCGGCTTCCTCGAAGCGGTCGAAGACCCCGGCAGCGCCTTGGTGAGCGTGGCTTCGGCGACCCTGATGATCTCGGAGGCGCTCTCATCTGGGCTTCGGTCGTTGCCCCGGAAATAAATGGAGCCGGCGAGCATCGCCTCGCGGAGAAGTCGTCTGAGTTCGTCGGCGTGGCGAGTCTGGCGGCGTTTCTCCTCGCTCACGAGAGACAGTTCGTCGCGCGTGCGGGCACCATGCTCCTTGGCGAAGAGGATTTGCTTCGAGCGGAAATACTCCAGGACGTGGTGTTCGACCTTCTCGTTGAGCCTCGCGACCCAGAAGACATGCTTGGTCTCGGTCTGGCTGCGGGTCCGCAGATCCTTTTTGCCCTGCTGCAAGTCGGCATCGGTCGTGGCGAGTAAGACGTAGAACGGCACGTCGCCTTCGGTCACGAGACGCTCGTTGACGAACAAGCCTGCCTTGAAGACCTTGATGCCGAGGAGCGTGTGGGCGGGCGCTGGCGACCAGAGCTTCGCGACCGTATCGCGGAGAATTTCGTTGGTGTCGGCAGGCTTGGGGTTCGCACCGTCGCGCTGGCGTTCCCAATCGTCCTCGGCCGGGCTGGGAATACGATAACCGTCGTCACCAAGGCGGACTTGCTTCGCCCTCTCCAAGAGATCGAGAGCCTCCTTGACTTGGGTAAGGCACGAATCGGCATCAATGGCGGTGTGCAGGCAGGCCGCGATGTTCTCCGGGGTGCGATGGAAGGTGGGCACGAATTGGAGCAGGCAGATGGCTTTGGCGACTTTTTCGGAAAAGGGGTGTGCCACTTTCTGGGCGATACCGGAAATCTTGCTGCGCAGCTCGCTGGAGATGTTCCCCGAGACGAGGTCGTAGATCTGGTCGATGCGTGCAAGTGCGCCCACTGGCAGCTCACCGAGAGCAACGTCCCGATGAATGAGCAATTGCTGGGCGAGCTTGATGATGGTGCGGTTGGCGCCGCCGACGTGGCGACTTGCGCCGCCTTGGGTGCGCAGGCCCGAAACGATGTTGATGATCAGCTCAATCTGGTACGGCAGGAGAGGGTAAAGGGCGATGAAGGCATCTCCAGTGAGGTCGGGCAGGCGGTAATTGGCGCTGACGGCGGTGCACTGGGACAGGCGTCCACGGTGGGCTTCGAACTGCTGGCGGAGGAGCCTCTCGCCTTCTGCATTCTTGGACAAGATGCGGCGGCTGGTTACTTCGGAAATATCGGATGGCTCCAAGTGAACCTGGAGAGGAAAGCGGTCCATGAGGCGGGCGAGTTCGACGCGCTTGTCGTCAAGGCCGCCGACAAGCTCGGAGAGCTTCTCCTGTGATGTGACGATGAGCCACATCTTACCACGGCCCACGCGACCGAGGCTCTGCACGAGCGCTTGGAGATCGAGCATCTTCTGGATGTCTCGGGCCACGAACTGGCCGACTTCGTCCACGACGAAGACAAGGGTGCTGCCGGGACGCCGCCGCCCCATGAGCTCTTTGCAGCGGTCGGCAAGGAGGCCGGGGGTCACGTCGGCACGGTTATGGGCGGCTTTGACCCATGAGTCGGCCGCAGGATACGTGGCCGGCTCCATTTCATGCATCACACGGCTCGCTTGGCTGAGTGCGAAGGCGATCTTGGCCTTTTCAGCATCCCAGTCCTTGCCGAAGACTGCTCGATACTTGGTTTTGAACGCCGCGAGTTCTCCCGCCGCTTCCAAGTCGATCTCCAATTGGGCGATGTCGATGTTGTCGGCATAACCGAGATAACGCACGAAGCAGCGGTGCGTGATCTCAGTCATGGTCTGGTTGCCAGCTCGCATGCCGCGATCAGTGGATACATCGAAAATGACGGCATCTGTCGGGATCTTTTCGGCGATCTGCTTCAGGAGCACCTGAAACTTGGCGCTGTCGGCACGACGTGCGGCGAGGAGGGCGGCGGCTCCCTCGCCGAGGATGTCGCGGTTTGCCAAGGCGAGACCAAGGAACTTGGCGAAACTGGACTTACCTGAGCCGAAGAAGCCCGAGACCCATATGCCGATACCCTCATGGGGGTTGACGGGGGTCTCCTCGTAGCGTCCGAGGACTCTCAGAAAATGGTCGAGGATGGAGTCTGTGACGACGTATTCCTCAATCTCAGACTTGATGATCTCGGCGTCGTTTTGATCGACTTTTATGACCTCCTCGATGTTGAGGTCTACGGGGCGTGCCAGGATTTCTTTGATAGTGGGCATGGCTGGAGGGGCTAGAAAATGCGGGGGCGGTAGTTAGGATCAGGGTCGAGGACGCCCATGAATCGAAGTCCGGTGGGGCCCTCCAACTCGCCCGGATAGAAAAGGACGGACGGCACGAGCAGCCGGCCCTTGAGCTGCTCAAGCAGAGCGTGTGCGCGGTAGACGGGGAAGAGGGCACCAACTCGATAAAGGAGAACAATGTCCTTGACGGGGTTCTGGCCGGCAGGAAGACGCGCCGCGACGAGGTCCACCAAGGGTTGATAGTCGGCGAGCACGTTGTGAATTGTGTCGACCATGGCGGCAAGGCAGTTGGCCCTTTCGGATTCGCGGATTGCGACGATATTCATGCCCTCAGCGGCCAGGGCGGCGGTAAGGCACTCGGCCAGCGAAATCACGGTGACACGCTTGCCGACGTTGCTGAGCCGGGTGGCGAGCAGCTGCAATTCCTCGCGTAGGTCGAACTCGCACTCGGGCGGATAGTGGAAAATCGCATAGGGCATGTCGTGGTAGGCGCCCAGCTTGGCCCGTGGGTCGGAGCTCAACAGGACGGGCTCCAGATCGTTTTTGAGGCGTTCCTTCCAATCGTTCATGTGGCAAGGGATCGGGTGAAATCGAGCAGGCTGGCGTAGGGTAGCGAAAGCTCGCGGACAGTGCCTGCCACCTCGTAGTGCAGGCGTCGATATTGATGGAGGTTGAGCAACTCGTGCTCGACGTCTTCCGCCGTGAGGAGGAAGAGCCGCCAGCGCTCGGAGCGTATAGCCCGGTCAACGCTGTGGAAACGGTCCATCAGGTCGTAGAGGCCGTAAAGAAGTGCGTCCTCAGGGATGGGGTTGTGTGTGAAGCGCCGGATGGGCTGCCCCTCCAAGAGACCGAAGGCGGCAGCCATGCGCAGGAGGTCGCGAGCCCCACGACGCACGGCGTAGGAAGACAAGTCCGACTCCATCAACCCCTCATCGCGCAAGCGTTCAATGAAGGGCATGACCACCTCTGTGCTAAGCACGGCGACGCCTTGCCTAAGCTGGGCAAAAAGGAAGTCCTCGGAGAAACGGCGATAAAGGCCATCAGTGCTGGCAAAGTGCCAAAGCAGACAGTAGCGCCAGCGCTCGATGGGATACCGGGCCTTGGCCAGTTTGACGAGCGGCTCAATCGAATCGCCGTGCGAGAAGCGGCTAGACAGGGTGGTGGTGATCTCGCGAAGCCACGATTCGTTGGGTGCGCCGAGAGGTTTTTCACGACAAATCCGGCTAAGATTTTCGCGAGTGGGCATGGCGAAGTCCCAGTGAGCGAAGACGCGATAGGTCTCCTCAATGAAGGCGCCCTTGCGAAGGAGGCGTGTCGAGTAATTGAGCTGGGTCTCCTCCATGGTCATGCGGCGCGCAAATAGGGGACTGAAAGCTGGCCTTTTCCGCCGCGGGCAAAACCGGCGGCGAGAAGCATGAGGGTCTTGGCGTCTGGGCGTCCAGTGCCTGGAAGTAGTACGGCCTTGCCCTCTGCGCCGCGCCGCAACTGAGCGACGGCATTGACGGTGGCTTGGTCGATGAGGCCCAGTGCGGTAAGGTGGTCGACAAGATCGCCTTGGTGGCGGTCTGCGATGTCCGTGAAAAACGGCGCCCACGATGCTCCGTCCCGACACCAAGCCTGCCAATGGGCGTCTACGCTCTCCTCAATCTCGGGAGTCAGGTTCCAGAGGGTGAAACAGCCAGGAGGACTGAAGACCTCCTGGCACCGTGCCGAGGCAACCGCGAAGGCGATCCGAGCTTGGGCAAAGTAATGGGTGGCTGGGAATCCACGGCTGAGGCCGACGCGACCGAACTTGCCGAGAATCCCCTTCGTATTCCACCAGCCCGCTCCGTCCATTTCGCCGAACCGGGCTACGACCAGCCGCAGCGAGTAATAGCCGAAAGTTGTGGATGGCGGGTTGGGCGGGCAAGTTGGGGGTGCTCAAACCACAACCAAAATGCCCATCCACAACCCACCACAGGAAAGTCAC
>Ga0116137_1001395_pt1 | contig 16059 bp, 20 predicted proteins | sample June2015DPH_20_1_3_FD_88973 | JGI IMG/M metagenome (GOLD analysis project Ga0116137, IMG submission 88973) | Peatland microbial communities from SPRUCE experiment site at the Marcell Experimental Forest, Minnesota, USA - June2015DPH_20_100 | ecosystem: Environmental > Terrestrial > Soil >...
ATAGAGCCTAACCTAATTAGACGTTACGTCATCTCGGGTTTGCAACCCTTCAGAATCTATGCACGGGATAATTTCCATGCCAAAATAATTAAAACCTCGAAGAAACGGAACGACGGAAATATTCTGCTTCTCTTGTATGACTTCCTGCACGAACTTCGTACTGCTGAGATTGGTTAGCGGTAAAACCAAAGCCCGGAAAAACTCAATGGTTCTCCGGGCTTCTTTTTTCAAAAAGGGAAAAAATAGGGTCAGAGATTTAAGCGGGCTAACTTCCACCTATATATGATATATAGTATTGGACGTGCCGGGGCATCTTGTGGCGCGTGTCTAAATTTTTTGGCGCGATGCGTTAGCTTCAAGGCTCAATGTGTTGAGCGATGGTCGGAACAGCGATGGTAGCGATGGTCGGATGGTATATATATGCGCAGTATTTCAGGCTCTTTGCAGACGGTTCTAACCGGCTAAACAGTATTATGGTAACTAATCTTATCGAAAGCATACTAACTCTGTCCTATTCGACCACCTCCCCGCCCCAGACCGAAGTCACCCGGCGAGCGAAAAAACACACCCAGATGACTCTAGGAGACTCCAGGACAAACGCATTAGAGACAGACGACAAACGGGGACGGGGAGCCGTCACACATTTAGCCTTGCTATGATTTTTCCCGGTGACATAACGTTGAGAGCGGTCTACTGCGGTCTACTATCGTCTTGTTATGATTTTTCCCGGATTTTTCCCCCGTAACGCGGGACTTCCGCGGGCGGGCTAGACGCTTGCGCGTCATGGGCAGGTACTGCTCGTGCTATAGTCTGCTTAGGTGCGCGTTGACATAACGCGGAAGAAGGTCTTACCCTTCTAGTATGTAATCGTTAGGAGAAATGGCTGAGTAAAAACTGTTCAACAAAACCTATTATGCTGGCGACTGACTCAGGTGTGAGCTTGTCCCATTCTGCGTGCATGGCATAGTCGCGAAGTTTGGGCATGTCGTCTAGCAGGGTTTTTTGCCCTCCCTGTACGAGACCTTTAGATTTCAGAGCAGACACAACTTCCGACATGTTTTTACCGCTGACAGTGAGGCCGTTTTGTGATGCGTACCGTTTTAGAGAATCTTCAAGGGCTGCACCTGCCAATACAGCCGCGGCGTCTTTATTCCCCTCGTGGAGAGCTGCCTTGGCCAACGCGACAAAATCCCCGAGAACTTCACCTGAAATGGTCTTTTCAACCCCCGTTATATATCCCCCGGAGTAATCCTCATACGCGGCCTGGAACGAGCCTCGACACACAAGAAACTGTGATAAATATCCATCACATTTTTGTCTAGCGGTTAAAAACCCCTTATAGTACGGGCTGTTCTCTCCAAAAACACTCTGGAGCAATCCAAGAACGCTCGTAGCCCATTCTTCAAAGTCTCCCATGTTCACATGTAATGTAACGGTCTTTTCGAGAAGGCGCGCATTCTGTTCGATATTTGTGGCGAATTCAGCCAAGTCGGTGAATCTTTTCTTAATCTTCTCATCCATGCTCATTGTGACATCCCTCCCGGTCGGCTCTAATTGTCCGCGTGTAGCCACCCGCTCACAAGCGCGCCTAGGCTTTCCCCGTAAGCTGTCAATGGGCTATTTCTTAATGTTAACCAGCACGAAAGACATCAACGAGGTAGTACCAAGTAAAAAGAAAAAAGTCGAAAGTCCCAATTCCCAACCTGTAAGCCTTGTTAGATAATTCGTCGGCTTCTTCTCTAGCCCTTGGTTAACCCTTTCACCCATACTGGAAAATAAGCTATTCATACCGCCTATACAATTCACCAGAGAAACAATAAACGCTGTAAGGCAAGTGCCCACCAACCAATTTGCAGTAGTAGTGTCAAAGCTCTTTGTAAAAAAGGTAGCAAGTATAACTAAGGCTCCGGTGTCCAGAGTGGTAAGGTGTTTGAAGTAATCGTACAAGTGCTTGTAACTCTCTAAGCTGTAGTCGGTCACATTACCTCCGCTTTCTTGTCAGTTATATTGTCGCGCATATTGCTATGGTTTGCTAACGCTCGCGTGATAGAGACAATCCTATAATGATTATTGGCTTAGTAACATGCCAAGACGCTGAACTAAAAATTAGACGGGAATTGCATAAACAGGAGGCAAAATGAATAAAATTCGCATCGTCACAACAACATGCTTGTTAGTAGTCTTGCTTACTGCGTGTGCTCCATCAACTTCATTTGTTCAGACTGCAATAGCTAATACGCAAACGGCTATTGCTTTGTTAACACCGCCTGTCACTCCAACTCCAGCATTTACTGCGACCACAGCCAATACCCCTACAATTACATCAACGAATACGCCCCAAGGTGGGATTGGAGATAAATTTAATTGTGGTGGTACATTCACGGCTACGGTTACAGGAATGCCATTGACTTATTCCCGACTCGCTGGTTACACCGCAAATGGTATATTCTTGGTTGTACCGTTACAATTAGTCAACATTACAACCGAATCAGTTGATATATACCAAAATGATTATTTTGTTGAAGGTACGGTGAATAGCCAAACGTTGACATTTTCCGTCAATCCATACATACTCAATGGTCTTTTTAATATGGGTGAAAGTGGTAACCCTCAGGGTACAATTAATCCCAGCCTTTCCGAAACCCTTTTGCTTGCTTTTGATGTTAATCCTAATGGTAAAAATTGGGTGTTAGTAGTGAAACCAGGGATTTCAATAGATAGCCAGATATGTGAAGTTGATATACCTCTTACAGAATTTGGGAATTATTACTTACTTACCACCCCTCTACCACCCTTCCCTTGACGGTCTTTCACGCTCTGGCTTTGCCACAATCCCAAAGGAGGGAATATGTCTCCACTGCTCATGCCGGTACAAAAAGAACTCCTCATAAAGCTAGTTGATGCCGCGAACAATTTGCCTAGTAAGCAACCTCATCAATTCTTTTTTCATAGCTTATTGAGTGGGGTTTCGATGATTGATAATCAAAGTTTGCCCGACTTGTCATTAGAAGCTAATAGGAGTGACGTTGTAACTCTAGGAATAGAAGGACTAATACTTATCACGTCCAATGGTGATGGAATTTTCTTTGACGTAACTCAAAAGGGTGTCGAGTATTGTAAAGAGTTGAAACAACAATCCAGTCAACCTATACAAATAATTGAAAGCATTGAAACGAAACGAAAACAAAGAGATTTATACCTAAAGCGGGTTTACGAGAAAGGTTGCACAGAACTCACTCCCTGCTCCATTCTAGAAATAGGAAGGGAGCTTGGCTGGGATTACACAACGACTGATGAAGTTGAGAGGTTTCTGGAGAATGAAAGGCTTATTGCCTCTCCAGCCGGTAGACTAGTATGTATTACACACGAGGGCACAAAATATGTCGAGGAGATACTAAACCCGCAAGAGGAAAAGAACAGCCCTCAACATGTAGGTTTAAGTACTCTCGGTGACCTCCTGACGAGCCCAAAGCCGAGTGCCATTTTTCTTTTTGTCATCGGAACTTTAATAGGTTCTCTCGGTGATGCGCTCGTAGGTATATTGCTACCAGCACTTCGGCCTTATTCTTGGTTGATTCTGTTCCTTTGGATGATTCTTGTATTTGTGGGTATTTGGTTAATTCATAGACAATAAACCCAACCCTTGACGGGCTTCGAGGTTTGAATCATAATAATAAACGACCGCTTACCTAGGTGGCTTGAGCGGTCAAAATGAGCGGTTTTCTCGGCTGAACTTGCCTCAAGTGAAAGATGCTATCCGAGGTACCTGAGAGGCAGGTAACCCGTTCGCCTGAAAAAAGAGACCGGAAGCTCCGGTTTCTCTTGGTTCAGTTTTCACTACACTCGCAATTCCCACCCCCGCAGCTACATTCCGGTAGGCTGTTCGGGTTATCCATTAAAAACCCGTTGCCGCGTTCATCGTCAATGTAATCGATGGTGGTGCCGAGCATCGCTTGGATCGAACTTTCATCCACCAGGCTTTTTATCCCCTCCACCTCGATGGTCGAGTCCTCCCCGCGGGCTTGATTATCGATCGCCATCCCGTAATGGAAGCCGGAGCAGCTCCTGCCCGCGATGTAAATCCGTAGGCCATAGCCCTGAGCCAGATCGTACGGCGCAAGTAATTCACGCATCATCTGCAAGGCGGTTGGTGTGATTTGGAGAGCGTTGGTTTGAATGGGGGTTGTCATGGTTTCCTCATGGACAGGGATAATTAGGATAAATCGTATCAGATTTATAGGAAGTTGTCAACACCCCGGGTTATTCCAACATTAAGGATGAACGAAGAAATCCTGGATCGTGCAGGTCCGGTTGTGCTTGCAATTTCCAATTCGGGCGTATATAATCCTGCCGTTGCTTGTCCTCTTCAAGAAGGAGTGCTCGATGCTAAAAATTTCACCTGTCGTGATCCTCCTGGGGATGTTAGGGGTGTTGCTCAGCTCGTGCCGTTCGGTCGCCTCCTCGACCGCACCGGCCGGGACGGTCGAGGCTTACATCCAGGCTCTGGTAGGGATGGACAAGAATCACCTTTCAGCACTTAGTTGTTCAACTTGGGAACCGACTGCGTTGCAGGAAATGGACTCTTTTCAAGCCGTAAAAACCCGGTTGGAGGGTCTGGCATGCCAGGTAAGCGGTACGGATGGTGCAACCACGCTGGTGAAGTGTCAAGGCAAGATTATTGCGACCTACAACGGCGAGGACCAGGCCCTTGATCTATCGGTCCGGACATACCAGGTCGTGCAGCAAGGTGGGGAATACGTCGTCTGCGGATTCCGATGAAATCCCGTCTGTTTACGCGTGAAAATCTTTGGGCGCTGTTGCTCTGTCTTACGCTGATCATCCTGGTGATCTTGACAACCAGCAGCGCGCCGACCTGGATCTACCAGGGTTATTGATGACCCTGGCCGATACTCTTTTGCTGATCGGGGTCGCGGGCCTGCTTGGTTTGATCGCACGGCCGGACAGACGGCTATACTTCCTCCTTGGACTCAGCGCCCTGGCGGTCTTCGCCTTCCAACCGGCCCTCCCGATACGGGGTCTGGATTTCTGGCTTCCCACTGCTACTTTATCGGTAGCAGTGATTGGCTGGGCTTTGACCGCCCCGCGCGCCCTGCGCACATGGCGGAACACCTGGCTGGCTGCTCTCATCCTTGGAACGATCGTCCTGGCCTTGGCGCTGACCCGTTATATCAATCTTCCGTCCCTGTTGACGGCCTCCCTACCACCGCAGATCGAGCTTGTGGTCGTTAGCCTGCTGGTGATCTCGTTGCTCGTGTTTTTATTGGTGCGGTTTACAGCCCCCGGGAAAACGCTGCTTTCGCTTGCCTCCCTGGTGATCATCGGCATCTTCCTGGTTTTAAAAACCCCTGCGCTGGCAATTTGGGCCGCGGCAGTGCTGCGCGGCTTGAACGGCCAGTCCACTCGCACGGCGACCGCACAGGACCTGAGCTGGTTGGGTTTCTCCTACATTGCATTCCGCCTCCTGCATACCCTGCGTGACCGTCAGACAGGACGCATGCCTCCGGTTACGCTCGCCGAGTACGTCGTCTACATGCTATTCTTCCCAGCGCTGACCGCCGGGCCGATCGACCGCATCGAACGATTCCTCACCGACCTGCGCCGACCGCTGGCGCTCACCTCGGAGGATTGGAGCGAAGCCGGGAAACGGGTGGTCGTGGGATTGTTCAAGAAATTTGTCCTGGCGGACAGCTTGGCATTGATTGCCCTCAATGGAACGAATGCCTTGCAGGTTCGCACGTCTGGCTGGACCTGGGTCTTGCTGTATGCCTTTGCATTCCAGATCTACTTTGATTTCAGCGGCTATACGGATATTGCCATCGGCCTCGGCCGCCTGCTGGGGATTCGCCTGCCCGAGAATTTTGCTGCGCCTTATTTAAAGCCGAACTTGACCCAGTTTTGGAATAGCTGGCATATGACCTTAACCCAGTGGTTCCGTTCTTATTTCTTCAACCCTCTCACACGCGCCCTCCGCTCTGCGAAGAGGCGGCTGCCAACCCCCGTGACCATCCTCTTTGCCCAAATCAGCACGATGGTGCTGATCGGCCTATGGCATGGCGTGGCTGCTAATTTTGTCCTCTGGGGGCTGTGGCATGGTGCCGGTCTGTTTGTTAACAACCGCTGGTCGGAATTCACCCGTCCGCGGCTAGGCAACCTCCCACGCACCTGGACGAAAGCCTTGGAAGTAGGGAGCACCTTGCTCACGTTTAACTATGTTGCCTTGGGCTGGGTCTTCTTTGCGCTGCCGGATCCGGCGACCTCGTGGCACGTCTTCTTAAAACTCTTCGGTCTGGCCTGATGAGAGAACCCGTTTCCCCCCTGCGTGTTCTGGCGAAAGGGCTTCTGCTCTTCGCCATCTTCAACCTGGTATTTGCTGCCTGGGCACCCGCCCATCTCGGCGACCTGTCGCTTTACGGGTCTGTATTTCCAGGCCGATTGCGCCTTCCCTTCGGGGAGGACTCGCAGCATGCCTATAACCTCTCACTCTTTAATTTGGACGCCATGTTCAGCTCGCAGGTGCTTGCTGAGGGCGTGAAGCCCCAGAATGAATACCGCGTGATCGTGATCGGTGATTCCTCGGTCTGGGGGATCCTGCTGCGGCCGGAACAGACGCTTTCCGGTCAACTGGATGCGCAGGGCCTGGCCACCTGCGACGGACGACAGATCCGCATCTATAACCTCGGTTATCCAACGATATCCTTGACCAAGGACCTGATGATCCTGAATTACGCCATGCGCTACCAGGCTGATCTTGTGGTTTGGCCTGTCACCCTTGAAGCGTTCCCCTTCGATCAACAGCTTGCGTCTCCGATCGTGGCAAACAATACCGAGGCGGTTCAAGAGCTGATCGCGAAGTTTCACCTGCCGTTCAACCCGCATGACCCGACGCTCGTTCAGACCAACTTCTGGCAGCGCACCCTCATTGGCCAGCGACGCAACCTCGCCGATTTGCTCCGCCTGCAACTCTACGGCGTTATGTGGGCTTCAACCGGCGTCGATCAGGTTTATCCAACGGATTATTCACCGGCCCAGACCGACTTCGATACGGACGTATCCTTCGACGGCAGACAGGGGCCGGCACTCGACCAGACCCAACTGGCGTTCGATGTGCTGAAAGCCGGTGAGCGTGAAGTGGGTAAAACTCCACTTCTCCTGGTGAATGAGCCGATCCTGATCAGTGCCGGAAAAAACAGTGACCTCCGGTATAATTTCTTCTACCCGCGCTGGGCCTACGACCAGTACCGCCAGGACCTAACCCTCCAGGCAGGGCTCAACGACTGGAACTACCTCGATGAATGGAACCTCGTCCCGGCGGGTGATTTCACCAATAGTGCCATTCATCTCACCCCTGCTGGGGAACACCTATTGGTCGATAAAGTCAAAACATCCATCCTATCCTTGAGTTGTCGATGAACAAACGGCACCTACTTTACCTGATCCTTATCGTCCTCGTATCCGCCTGCAGTGGCCAGCCTACCCCTGCTCTAACGGTTCAGGCGCCAACGCGGGGGATGCCAACCCCAGGAATGCCAACCCCAGGAATACCAACCCTCTCGCCCCTATCCCCTTCACCGTCCTTGTTGCCGGCGACCCCTGCCACCCAAACCTCCATGCCTCCCGCCACTCCCACGCTCGCGTCGGAAGCCTGGATGCAAATGCCGGTTGTCCCTGTCGGGGTCAGCCAGCGCGTGCGGGACATCTACCTCCACGGTCAGCAATTAGGGAACAACCCAAATGCGTTTTCGAAAGTCGGGGATTGCGAATCGACCCCCTCCTGGTTCCTGGGCGACTTTGATCTTGGAAAGGCCAACTACTCGCTTGGCCCTTATACCAACCTGCAGCCCGTGATCGATCAATTCCACGGTTCATTTGGTCGGACCAGCCTCGCCGCGGGACGGGGCTATGCGGCCGCGACCGTTCTGTCCGTGCTGTGGGCGGACCCCAAACTTTGTCACGCTGGCGAGATACCACTCGCATGTGAGCTGCGCGTGAACAGGCCATCTTTTGCCTTCGTGATGCTGGGGACGAACGATGCCTCGAACCCGGTAAAATTCGAAGGTTATATGCGGCAGATCCTGGACACGCTGATCCAGGCGGGAGTTGTCCCCATCCTGGCAACCAAGGCGGACAATCTGGAGGGAGATCATTCCCTGAACGCGACCATCGCCCGCCTGGCCTATGAATATGAACTTCCCCTGTGGAATTTCTGGCTGGTCGTCCAGCCGTTACCTGAAAAGGGACTGCAGGCAGACCTGTCCCACTTGACCTTTGCCCCCAACCGTTTCGACAATCCCCGCGATATGCAAGCCGCCTGGCCCTGGCGGAACCTGACCGCGCTGCAGGTGCTGGATGCCGTCGAGCACGGAATCAACGGACAGTCCTGATCGGGAAGGATGGAACACCCATGGAAGATATTTCAAGTGCCCTGAATCAGTATATTGCCACGGAGATCGCCAGACAGCCGCAGCGCGTCCTCGCTCCCGAGGAGCCGTTGATCACGAGCGGGCTGATCGACTCCTTTCACCTGGTGGATCTGGCCCTGTTCGTTGAGGACAGGTTTGGGGTCCACCTCGACGATGCTGAGTTGAACTCCCAGACTTTCGATACCCTGGCCCAGTTGGTCGCCCTGGTCGAATCGCGCCGTTGAGGCATGCCAAACTTTACCGAACTGCTGAAGCTGCAATACGACCAGCATCCTGATCAGGTGGCGGTAACCCTGTTGCAGGCCAATGCACCCGACCTGCCGGTGACATATCGGGCCCTGCTTGAGGGAGCTGCGGGGTATGAACGGACCTTTGCGCAGAACGGCATCCAGCCCGGTGAGGTGGTCGTTCTGATCCTGCAACATGGAATTGACCTGCTCCATGCCTACTTCGGTGCGGTGCTCTATGGGGTGATCCCCTCGATCATGCCCTTCTTGACCGAAAAGCTCCTGCCTGAGCGCTACCGCGCCGACCTGGCTTCCTTGGTCTCCGTGACCCAACCCTCCGCAGTGGTCACATATCGGGATTTCGAATCCGAGGTGCGCGCTGCGCTCTGTCCGGGTGATTCGGTCCGGTCGGTGATTGTCGCCGGTCGGGTCGAAAGCCCGCGCCGACCGGACTTTGCCGCGTGTCCGGGAATCCACCGGCGGGCTGACGACATCGCCTTGCTCCAGCATTCATCCGGAACGACGGGGTTGCAGAAAGGGGTTGCGCTCTCCCACCAAGCGGTCTGCAACCAGCTGGAGCACTACCGGCGGGCGATCCGTTTGAGCGCCTCGGATGTCTTTGTCTCCTGGTTGCCGCTCTATCATGACATGGGGTTGATCGCCTGCTATTTAATGCCCATCCTGCTCGGTTCACCGCTGGTGCTGCTCTCTCCCTTCGATTGGGTGCGGGCGCCTTACCGATTGCTGCGCTCGGTTTCCCAATACCAGGGGACCCTCTCCTGGCTACCCAATTTTGCTTATAACTTCTGCGCGCAGAAAATCCGTGACCGGGACTTGGAGGGTGTGGATCTCTCCTCATGGCGGGCTGTCAGCAACTGCTCGGAGCCGATGCGCCTGGAGAGTCACCAGGCCTTCTATGAGCGCTTCCGGAAATACGGCTTACGGTATGAGTCCCTTGTCACCTGCTACGCGATGGCAGAGAATGTCTTCGCTGTCACCCAGGGCGGGATCGATGCGCCCGTGGCGGTGGACGAGGTCGACCGGGATAGCCTGCAGATGGATGGGATGGCCTGCCCGGCAGTTCCTGGTAAGGCCAGCCTTAAGATGTTGGGAGCAGGGAAACCGATTGAAAATACTTCCGTGCGCATCTTGGATAACCGGGGCCACCCTCTGAAGGCGCGCAGCATCGGAGAGATTGCGTTGAAAAGCGACTGTATGCTGACTGGATACTACCATCGATCCGACGCGACCGAAAGCGCATTTCGAGCGGGCTGGTACCTGACCGGGGATCTCGGTTATATGACCTCCGATGGCGAGGTCTACGTGACGGGCCGCAAAAAGGACCTGATCATCGTCGGTGGGAAGAACATCTATCCTCAGGACCTGGAATTGTTGGCTTATCAAGTCCGCGGAGTCCACGCCGGGCGTGCCTCAGCATTCGGAATTTTTGATGATAGCTCGGGCACTGAGGAAGTGGTGCTGGTGGCCGAGGTGGAGACCGACGACCCGGACGAGTTGCAACGCATTTCCACCCAAGTGCGCCAGGCGGTAACACGCGGTTCAGCGGTCACTCTCCGTTACGTGCATCTGGTCAGGCACCCTTGGTTGGTCAAGACCTCAAGTGGTAAAACGGCCCGATCAGCTAATCGGGAAAAGTTTCTGAAGGAGATCGAGAAGTCTGGACTGAGCTTCTGACCCATCCTGCCTAGATTAAGGAATAAAAAAAACCGCCTTCGCTTCTGCGAGGGCGGCCGTTTCCCTGTAGCTAATTTGAAGTAATACGGTTCTCAAGCGTGCGGTTGAAAATTTCTTCCTGTTCTTTGTTCATGGCGGATTTTGACTTGTTGATCTTCATTGGCGCGCTTTTTTTGGTGCCTTTCGAGCGCTCCATCGCCTCGCGATAGGCGATTTCCATGGTGGTCAATTCGGGTTCTTTCGGTTCGGGTTCAACCGTTTCGGATTCTTTCTTGCCTTTCTTGCTGCGCGCCCGTTTGGGCTCGGCTTTTACCTCGGCCAGGATTTCCTCGGGTTTGGGCTGGGCGGCCTTGATGCTCAGACGGATCTGCTTTTTGCGTCGGTCCACCTCCAGGACCTTGGCTTCCACCTCCTCACCCTCTTTCAGGACCTCGGCCGGGGATTTGATGTAATCATGAGAAATTTCGCTGACGTGCACCAAACCCGCCCGTTCTGCGCCGATGTCGACGAATGCCCCATAGCTTTCCAGACGGGTCACCTTCCCCTTGACCAGCATGTCCGGTTTGACCTCGCGCCATTCCAACTTCAGCGGTTCGACCATGGTGAGTTCCACACGGTCGTCGCGCACGCGACGCACCCAGACATCTACGGTTTGTCCGACCTGGACGACGTCCTCTACCCGGTTGACCGGTTCCGCGCGTAATTGGGATATATGGACCACCCCGGGCACCTTTTCGCCGACGTCAACGATAGCCCCTGCCAGGGTGATCTTGATGACCTTGCCGGTCATATGCATTTTCGGTTGCAGCGCACCTTCTTGCGCGGAGGTCGTAGGTTCTTCCATCGCAGGTACTCCAATTATCTGTCCTTGATTTGAGCCGAAGGCGGATTATACCTGTATCGGGGGAAACCGTCAAATCGAATTTAAACCTTTTAACTCAACCGGGAATTAACCCTGTTAATATAGGTAGGCCCCCAGGTCAGGTCTGGGGGTCTATTGGCTCGTTTCAATGGGTGATACGGGTTAATGCATGCCGCTGGGCGAGAACCGCAAACGGCCGTGCCAGGTTACATCTCGCGCACGTCCAGTACGGATTTTACAACCGGTGTGAGTATATTGATCAGTTTGGTCCTGGAGAGTTCCTGCACTTTAACGGTCATCTCCCACACTTCCGGTTCCATCGAGACTTCGTTAAAACCGAGGCCGACGATATCGCCTCCGGCCTCCGCGATGGCGCGGGTAATTTTTGCAAAAGTTCCTTTACTGCCGGAGATGGTCGCGGACAGGCGAACGCCGTGCCGGCGACCTCCCAGGAGGGAAGTAAAAATCTTGAACAGATCGCTTTCGGTGATGATCCCTGCCAGGGCTGTCCCCCGTATCACAGGCAGTCCGCCGATTTTATTTTCCGCCATGATACGAGCGGCCTCTTCGATCGGGGTGTCCTCGCTGACGGTGATGACCTTGCGAGTCATCACTTTATCGACTTTCAGTTTGGCCAGTAGGGAATGGATCTCCCAGACATTCAGGGATGTGGCCGGGGAGGGGGAGGCATAGAGCAGATCTCCTTCCGCCACGATGCCAACCAGCTTGCCGTGGGCGTTCAGCACCGGCAGGCGGTGTACCTTTTTCTCGCGCATCAATTGCAAGGCATCGGACACGGACATGTCTGGCGGGATGGTTACCGGTTTCTTGGACATGAATTCTTGTACAAGCATGATAGCCTCCTGGATCGGATTGTTTATCTAGTATAGCACAATCGTCAACCCTCTTTTTTGGCAGTCCCACCCGCCGCAGGCACCCTGGGCTTGATTAGAAATCTGGACTCGCTTATGGATAAAAAAAGGCCCCGCCTGTGCAGAGCCTCTGGATCCAGTCCTTGATTACATACCCGCCATATAGGCCAGGCCGACGGTCCCTGGGCCAGAATGGGTGCCGACCACCGGGCTGACACTGGTGAAGACAGTTTCCACGGCCTGGGTTGCGGCTGCCCCGGCTTCGAGGATTGCCCGGGCATCTGCCTCGGCGTTGGCATGCAGGACTGCCAGGCGTACCGGGGTCCGGCCTGAGACATCCTGTTGGATGAGGGCAATCACCCGCTCATAGGCCTTGCGCTTCGTGCGGACCTTTTCCACCGCTTCGATTCTGCCTTCGCGCAGTTGCAGGATCGGCTTGATGTTGAGCGTGGTCCCCAGGAATGCTGCCCCGCCGCCGATGCGCCCTCCGCGTCGTAGGAATTCCAGGGTTTCGACGACAAAATAAACACCGGTATGCTTCTGGGTCTCTATGGCCAGTTGCTGGCATTCGGCCAGACCCGCGCCGGCTGCAATGGCCCGTGCGACGGTCAAGAGCTGAAACCCCATCGCCATCGAGGTGGAAAGGGTGTCCACGATCGCAATCCGATCGCCAGCCTTAGAAAGCATATCCTTGCCCTGGAGTGCGGACTGGACCGTCCCGGAGAGTTTGGACGATATGAACATCCCCAGAACGTCGTAACCCGCCTCCAGCAGGTTCTCAAAGGTGTTCTTCATCGTTACAACCGATACCTGGGCGGTGGTTGGCATGTCCTTGGAGGATGCTAGTCGCTTGTAGAACTCGTCCGGCAGGATATCGATTCCGTCCTGAAAATGTTCTTCCCCCCAGATCAGGCTTTGGGGTGTGATCGTGATGGAATATTTTTTAACCAGGTCGCCGGGCAGGTAAGCGGTACTGTCTGAGACAAGCGCGACTTTTGCCATGATAACTCCTAGATCGAGGATATTGTCCGAAAGGCAATTATATAACGAATGCAACCCTCTGAGGGGGTCAACGGTGCGCCGATCCAAAATCGAATTTCCCGTCACGTCCTCATCGAAAATGTTCCTTCGTGGGTGTTGATGGCTGACCGGTAAATTGGGTGAGAGGCAATTCGGTTCCTTGACCATCCGGCTCTTATCGGCTAAAATCTGTCCGCTTTTATGGAATATCCCTTTATATAATGAAGAGAGACCATGTTTGAGACCCTTACCGGGCGGTTGAACCAGGTTTTTAACGAGCTGCGGCGGCGCGGAAAACTCTCCGAGGCGGACGTCGACGCGGCATTGCATGAAGTGCGCCTGGCGCTCCTGGAAGCGGATGTGCATTACAGCGTGGTTAAGGATTTCATCAGCCGGGTGCGGGAACGAGCCGTCGGGGCAGAGGTGTCGAAAGCCCTCAACCCGGGTCAGCAGGTCGTTAAAATCGTCAACGATGAACTGGTGGCTACCCTGGGGGACCCAGCCCCGCTTAGTCTGAACGGACCAAAACCGCGCCCGATCATGCTGGTCGGCCTGCAGGGGTCGGGCAAGACAACCGCAGCTGGAAAACTTGCCCGGGAGCTGCGCGGGCGAGGTGAACGCGTCCTGCTGGTGGCTGCCGACCCTTACCGACCGGCGGCAGTCCAGCAACTGCGGACGCTTGGGGAGCAGCTGGATGTTCCGGTCTTTTATCAGGAAGGGTTGCCTCCGCCTGAACTGGCCAGGCATGCACTGGATAAAGCCCGAGATGGTGGTTATTCGGTCCTGGTATTCGATACTGCAGGCCGCTCCCAGCTGGATGAGACCCTGATGGAAGAGCTGCGGGCGATTGCCGCGTACACATCGCCTGTGGAGACCTTGCTGGTGGTGGATGCCATGATCGGTCAGGAAGCGCTTCACGTCGCCGAAGGGTTTCAGAAGGCGGTTCCTTTGACCGGCTTGATCATGACGAAGATGGACGGAGATGCCCGCGGAGGGGCAGCCATCTCGATCCGCTCCGTGACAGGCGTACCGATCAAGTATCTGGGGACGGGCGAGAAGCTAGACGCGTTAGAGGCATTTCATCCGGAGCGATTGGCTTCCCGTATCCTGGGCATGGGAGATGTACTTGGCTTGATTGAAAAGGCTGAGGCAGCCTTTGATGAGCAACAGGTTCAGAAACAGGCCGAAAGGCTTACCCGCGGTGAGTTCACCCTGGAAGATTTGATCGAAATGCTGCGCTCCTCGAAGAAGATGGGACCCATGAGCCAGTTGGTCGATATGTTGCCTGGGGAGGTCGGCCGGGCAGCCCGGAATGTCTCCCCGCAGGATATGGACCGCCAGTTCAAGCGTCTCGAGGCGATTATCTGCTCGATGACTCCTGCCGAAAGACAGAATCCAGACCTGCTGAACGCCAGCCGCCGCAGGCGGATCGCCAGCGGATCCGGGAGCCAGGTACAGGAGGTGAACCGGTTAATGAAGCAGTTTCGCGAGATGCAGCGCCTCTTCAAGACTGTCCAAAGAACCGGCGGTCGCGGCCTGTCAGGTTTGTTTGGATAAGGTAAAATAGGGCAGATTCAAGCCCGCTCACCAATCAACCCAGGGCCTCCCTATCCGCCCAGGATTTTCCTTCCTGCCAGGCGGAAGGTAGACGGGAGATGCCCTTGATTGGAAAATCTATTCATTGAAGGAGAGCATTACCGATGGTTCGAATTCGTCTTCGCCGTACTGGCCTGAGAGGCCAGCCGAGCTACCGTATTGTCGTGGCGGATAAGGAAAGCCCGCGCGATGGCCGTTTTCTTGAGATTGTCGGTTTTTACAACCCTCGCACAGAACCCGCGACTTTGGAAATCAAGGAAGCCAAGGTGTATGAGTGGATGAACAAAGGCGCTCAGCCGAGCGAGTCGGTCGCGCAGTTGTTCAAGACCGCTGGCCTGACTGCACGCTATGAACGCCTGAAGACCGGCGAAAAGGTTGAGACGCTGCTCGAGGAGGCTGAGAAAGCCAAAGCGGCCCGCGTCGTCAATCCGAAAACCCGCAAGTAGAGCAGTTGTGCTGCGCATATGAAAGACCTGACAGAATATATCGCTCGATCCCTGGTCGAGCACCCGGACGAAGTAGCGGTCGCAGAAATCCGCCATGGCAGCCGCGTGACATTGGAGCTGAGCGTATCCAAAGAGGACATGGGGCGCGTGATCGGCAAGGGTGGCCGTGTGGCAAATGCCATCCGCACGCTGTTGCGCGTGGCTGCCGAGCGGGATGGTAGCCAGGTGACGCTCGAAGTCGTCGAACCTTAAGCCTCTCCGCATGACAAGACCTGAACGAACAACAGGTTCGCAAGCTGCGGACGGGGCTGCTTTCCTGGCAGCCGGTCAGATCCGTCGCCCGCACGGGGTGACGGGAGAAGCCTTGGTGGAGATTTTCACGGATTTCCCTGAACGCCTGCGACCGAAGAAGAAGATTTACCTCGGTGAAAGCCATGTCCCGCTGACCATCCGCAGCAGCCGACCCCACGGCCAGGGGCTGCTGCTCGCCTTCGAAGGCATCCGCACACCGGAGGAGGTCAGCCGCTTTCGGAATCAGGTGCTCTACGTCAGCTCGGCCCACCGACCTGCTCTCCCTGCCGGTGAGTATTATCACGATGAACTGTTGGGGATGCAGGTGGTCGATGAAGACGGCCGAATACTTGGAGAGCTCGCCGAGATCATGCAGACTGGCGCCAACGATGTTTATGTGGTATCCGGCGTAAATGGACGTGAACTCCTGCTGCCGGCGACAGCTGAAGTTGTCCTCCACATCGACCTGCTCCAAAAGGTTATTCAAGTGCATCTGCTTCCTGGGTTGATGGATGAAGAACGTCACTCGACTTGAAGCGGTTTCGAGGCTCAAGTCAGGAGGGCGCGGTAAATTACTCCGGGCGGGAGTGGTTTCGGAGCCAAAGGGCG
>Ga0116137_1001418_pt1 | contig 15937 bp, 13 predicted proteins | sample June2015DPH_20_1_3_FD_88973 | JGI IMG/M metagenome (GOLD analysis project Ga0116137, IMG submission 88973) | Peatland microbial communities from SPRUCE experiment site at the Marcell Experimental Forest, Minnesota, USA - June2015DPH_20_100 | ecosystem: Environmental > Terrestrial > Soil >...
CTGTACGAGGTCTCGATCATCATGATCCGGCTGGGCGGCCGCTAGGGCGCAGCCGGCCACGGCCTGCCCGACGGCGGGGGCGGTCGGGGCGGGGAGCGCCGAGGCGCGTCACGCGCCTGCATTAGGAACGCGGGCGCGGCAGAAGCGGCACCATCATCCACGACCACTCGTAGGTGCCCGGGCCGACACGGTACTCCGGCAGGGTGTCCGGGCCGCAGCTTGCCGTGCCGAGGCCGCGATGGGCGGCGTCGAGATGGAGGATCGTCTCGGCCCTGGCCACGAGCTCGACGTCATGCGTCGCCGCGGCCAGGTCCTCGGCTCGCAAATGCGTGGCCGAGACCTGACGGGGCCGATCGAGCCCAAAACGGAGCCCGCGTCCACTGCCGTCGGACAGCGCGAGCCAGCGGACATCGGCACGTCCGCCGTTCTCCTGCGGCCTGACGTAGGGCACGTACTGCTCCGACACCGTGGAACGCCACCGGCCCAGGGCACCGCCCCGGCGGCGGTCGGGATAGGTCTCGATGGGTCCGCGGCCGAACCATTCGATTTGCTCAAGCCCCGGCACCGTCTCCAGGACGATGCCGACGCGGGCCAGATCGGCCAGCTCTTTGGGGATTCGAACCGTCTCGCGTACGAGGAGCCCACCGCCCTCGAGCGCCTCGAACCGCTCCTCGTGGATGACACGGATACCGGACGCGGTCCGCTCCTCGGCCGTCACTACGACGCCGTCCGCCTCCCGCCGAATGTCCTTCAAGGTGCGCGAGAGCCGATCGACTCCCCACTCCTGCCACAGCGCGGCGAGACCGGCAATGCGGTCGTTGTCCGTCGGCGCGCGCCACAGGGACAATCTCGGCGCCGCGGCCAGAAGCTCGTGAACCGGCCCACCCTCGGCATCCAGCTTGACATCGCCGCCGGGAAGGGCACGAACGGACGGACGTTCCAGCTCGGGTGTCCCGGCCGCCACGGGCAGCTGCGCCCAGCAGACCTCGAATCCCTCCGGGGCCCATGCCTGAGCCGAGGCGGTCCGGAAGCGGACCGTCAGCCACAGCTCGCGGCCATCGGACGGGGGCTGCGTCCAGCCTGGCAGCCGCAGCGAGGCGCTCTGGCCGGGCGCCACGTCGGGCAGCGGCAGCTCCCCCGCGGCGACGACGTCGCCGTCGGCGGCGAGCTCCCAGGTGGCCCGCAGCCAGCCCAGGCCGGTGAAGTACTGGCGGTTGGCCAGCTCGACCGAGCCCCGGCGCAACACGTCGGGACCGGCGGACACGCGCACGGGCGCCGCGAGCTGGCGATGCTCCCACAGCGCCGGCTTGGGCGTTCGATCCGGCCAGTTCAGGCCGTCCAGGCAGAAGTTGCCGTCGTTGGGCCGATCGCCGAAGTCGCCGCCATACGCCCAGCGGGTGCGGCCGTTGGGGAGAGTCTGGACCAGTCCGTGGTCCCACCACTCCCAGATGAAGCCGCCCTGCAGGCCGTCCGTGGACTCGATCGCGTCCCAGTACTCGGCCAGGGTGCCGTTGCTGTTGCCCATGGCGTGCGAGTACTCGCACATGATCAGCGGCTGCCGCTGCCGGCCTGACGTCGCGTGAGCCATCAGGGCGGAGATCGGCGGATACATCGGCACGAGAAGGTCGCTGATCGTTTGATCGACGGACCAGCCCCAGCGGATGCAGCCCTCGTACTGGAGGGGCCGTGTCGCGTCGTATCGGCGAACGTAGCCCGCCGCCGCGTCGTGGTTGACGCCGTGGCCCGATTCGTTACCAAGCGACCAGACGATCACCGATACGTGGTTCTTGTCGCGCCGGACCAGCCGCGCCACCCTGTCCACCCAGGCATTCAGGTACCGCGGGTCGTCGCAGATCCGGTCGATGAAGGCATGGGACTCGATGTCCGCCTCGGCCACGACGTACAGGCCCAATTCGTCGCACAGGTCGAGGAAGACCGGATCGTTCGGATAGTGAGACGTGCGAACCGCGTTGAAGCCGAATTGCTTCATGGCCACCAGGTCGGCCCTCATCGACTCGGCAGAGACGACGCGGCCCGTATGCTGGTCGAAATCGTGGCGGTTGACGCCACGGATCAACACCGTGACACCGTTGATCAGCAGGTGCACGCCCTCGATCTGAACGCGTCTGAAGCCAACCCGCAGGTCCACTTCCTCGACCGCCTGGCCCGAGGGCGAGCGCAGGACGACGTGAAGCGGATAGAGATGCGGCCTCTCGGCGGACCAGGGCACGACGTTCGGGATCTCCGACATGAGCCTGGCCCGGCCGTCGACCGGGGGCCGCAGCTGGGGCGCCAGGGCCTCCCACTGGGCCTTCTCCGGCCCCGAGAGGCCGACCGAGACGAGTCTCGCGACCATCTCGAAGCGATGACGGCTGAGCGGCTCGGCGTCGGCCCGACTGACCCGGGGGCCGGTACCCCTGTTCGCGATCGGCACGCCGGTCGTAAGCGCGGGCAGGTCGCCCAGCTTCGCCTCGATCGACCAGCCCGCATCGGACTCGACACCGTCGAAGGCGACGTCGGCCAGCAGCTCGAACGTCCCGGTCTTGAAATCGTCGCTGAGCCCGGCGTTCACCCGCACGTCGGCCAGATGCACCGGCGGCGTGGCGTAGAGGTACACGGAGCGGGTGATGCCGCCGTGCCACCACTGGTCCTGGTCCTCGACGTAGGTGGCATCGGACCACTTCACGACGCACAGGCAGATAGCATTGGTCCCGGCTCGGACGACCCCCGTGACGTCGAACTCGGCGGCCAGATGCGAGTCCTTGCTGATGCCGATCTGGCGGCCGTTGACGGAGACGATCAGCACGCTCTCCGCGGCCCCCACGTGGAGCACGACCCGGCGCCCACCCAGCCACTGCGCCGGCACGTCGAAGTCGCGCTCGTAGACACCGGTGGGATTCACCTCCGGGAGTTGCGGCGGATCACCGCGAAACGGCATCTGGACGTTGGTGTAGTGCGGCAGATCGAAGAAGCCCTGCATCGTCCAGCAGCCGGGGACCTCTACCTCGCTCCAGTTCGCCGCCAGCTCTTCCTCCGGCGAGTGGAGCAGCTGGAACCGCCAGAGGCCGTCCAGCGGGAGCCGGTCGGCGTGCGGCACGCTGTGCATCGGCAGGCGGCCGACGGACGTGAGCTCGGGCGTCGCCCAGGGTCGGGGCAACATGGCGCGACCTCCGCAGAGAGGCTTCTTCTAAGTGGCTTCCAGGACGTACAGGCGGGCGCTGAAGTCGCCCCGCTCGGCGGACCTGCGGCTCGATTCGAGGACTATGCCGGCGGCCATGAGCACGTCGCCGCCCAGGACGATCGGGCCCGTGGGTCCGTCCCCGGCCTCGCCGGCGGCAGGCCAGACCGAGACCCGATACGACGCCGTGGCGTCGAGACCCCGCAGCCGCAGCCGCTGCGGACCCGGATTGGGGCGGCTCAGGATACGGTAATGAGCGACGATGGCTGAGCGGCCATCGCGCGCCACTGTCATCCAGGCGGTTTCGTTTCGGTCCCCTTCGAACGGGCTGCGGAGGCGCAGGAACCGGCCACGCTGGAGCAGCTCGCGCCACTTCTTGTAGAAGGCGACCTGGTCGGCGATCTCCGAGCGCTCCTGGGCCGACAGGGCGGTCGGATCGAGCTCGTAGCCGAAGACGCCGAAGAACGCGACCGCCGCCCTGGTCGCGAGCGGCGTAACCCGCCCCACCTGGTGATTCGGAACGGCGGAGACGTGGGCGGCCATGGCGCTCAGCGGGTACACGAGCGAGGTGCCCCACTGGATTCTCAAGCGTTCGATCGCGTCCGTGTCGTCGCTGACCCAGCTCTGGGGCGCGAACGCGAGCATGCCCGGATCGAACCGGCCGCCGCCGCTGGCACACGACTCGAACAGGATCCCGGGGAACGCCCTGGTGAGCCTCTCGTACAGCGAGTAGACGCCGAGGACGTAGCGGTGGAAGAACTCGCCTTGCCGCCAGGCCGGGAGGGTCGGGCTGTACGGCTCGGTGATGTTCCGGTTCATGTCCCACTTCACGTACGAGATCGGAGCGCTGCCGAGAATCGCCGACACGACCTCGAAGAGGTGGTCCACGACCTCGGGCCGCGACATGTCGAGCACGTACTGGTTGCGACCCTCCGTGCGCGGGCGACTTGGGATGCCAATGGTCCAGTCGGGATGATCTGCGAACATCTGGCTCTGGCGGCTCACCATCTCGGGCTCGATCCAGATGCCGAAGCGCATGTCGAGCGCCTCGACCTTGCGGGCCAGCGAATCGAGGCCGCCGGGCAGCTTGGACGGATTGACGCGCCAGTCGCCCAGGGAGGTCGTATCGTCGTCGCGCCGGCCGAACCAGCCGTCGTCGAGAACGAACAACTCGATGCCCATGTCCCGAGCCGACGAGGCGATGGCCAGCAGCTTCGGCTCATCGAAGTCGAAGTAGGTCGCCTCCCAGTTGTTGATGACGATCGGCCGGGCCCGGTCGCGCCACGCACCGCGAGCCAGGCGCTCGCGGAAGAGGCAGTGGTATGTGTCGCTCAGCCCGCCCAGGCCGGCATCGGAAAAGGCCAGCACGGCCTCGGGGGCAACGAACTCGGCGCCGGGCTCGAGCAGCCACGAGAAGCCCTCGGGATTGATGCCGGCGCGTACGCGGGTGGTCCCAAACGGTTCGACCTCGGCCTCGGCCAGGAAGTTCCCGGAGTAGACGAGGGAGAAGCCGTACGCCTCTCCTTGCGCCTCGGTCGTGGCCAGCCGCGCCAGAGCCAGGAATGGGTTGTGCTGGAGGCTCGAGGCACCCCGAGAGCTCGACACGGACTGCCTTCCCGGCCGCAGCTGGTGCCGCTCCACGTGGCGCTCGCGAGCCCAGTCGCCGCTCAGGGCCATGAGTTGCCAATCCGAGTCTGGTAGATCCAGCGAAGCGCTCATGGCGCACCGAACGATCAGAGGGGCCCTGCCGGAGTTGACGATCCGCGCGCCGCGGACCACGACGGGGCGATCGCGGAAGATCGTGTACAGCAGGCGAACCTGGATCTCCGCGATCTCATCGGCCAGGGCGACCTCGAGCGTCTCCGCCTCGCCCCCGACCTCAACGTACGTCGAGGGGAGCCCGGGAAGGGCAGGCTTGCCGTGGACTATGCGGTGGCTCTGATAGCGCAGGTCCAGCACGCCCGAGCCATCGGCCAGCTCGATCGCCAGGGCCGGGATGCGGTAGTCGCCGCTTCCCCCGCTGGGATACTCGAGCGGCACCGGCTCGCCGAGCCGGTTGGAGAACCCGAGGAACTCGCCCGGCACCAGGTGGGCGTACGACCTGCCCCCGGCCAGGGCCGCGCCGAAGTGCACGTGACCGAGCCAGCCGTTCTCGAGCACGCGCACGACATAGCTGATCAGGTCGTTACGGAGGTGAAACTCCCGGGCCTCCGCGGACCACTCGATAGCCATCGGACCCCAGCTGGCGGCATCTGATCTGATGGCGCGTCAGCCCTTGGCCGCACCGAGTGTCAGGCCGCGAATGAAGTAGCGCTGCAAGACCAGGTAGAGCACGATCGTCGGGATGGCCACCATCACCGACAGCGCTGCCAGCTGCGTCGGGATAGTAAGGAACTCCCCCGACAGGTTGTTCAGGGCCGCGGTGATCGGGCGCTTTCCACCGGACTTGAACAGCATCAGCGCCCAGAAGAAATCGTTGTAGATCCAGGTGAACAACAGGGTAGCCATAGCCGCCAGGGCCGGCACGCACAGGGGCAGGATGACGCGGGAGTAGATCGTGAAGACCCCGGCGCCGTCCATCATCGCGGCCTCGACCAGCTCCTGGGATAGCGTCTTCATGTAGTTGCTGAGCACGAAGGTACAGAAGCCGGTTTGAAAGGTCGTGTGGATGAGTATCAGCCCGACGAACTGGTCGTACAGGAGCCCGTTATCGCTGATCGGAGCCGGCAAGGGTATGAGCAGGTACAGCCGGTAAAGCGGCACGATGATGACCTGGGGCGGCAACAGGTTGCCGGCGGTGAAGAGCATCAGGACCAGCAGGTTGAAGCGCCATCTGAAACGAGAGATCGCGAACGCCACCATCGAGGATATCCACAGCGTCAGCAGCACCGAGGGGATGGTGATGACGGCCGTGTTCCAGTAGTACCCGATCAGGTTCTGGCCATTCCAGACATCGAAGTAGTTGCTCAGGGTGAGCGTGGCGGGCGTCGAGAAAGGACCGTTCGGGTTGGCCACGATCTCGCCGTAGGGGCGCAGCGAAACGTACACCAGGTACAAGATCGGGAAGGCGAAGATGAAGGCCAGCACGCTCAGGAAGATATGCAGGCCCATGCGCGACAGCCGGCGTCGACCGCGGTTGTGCGCCGTCCGCTGCCCCGCCAGCACCGTAGCGCTCACTAGTCCTCCGATCTCATGACGCGAGTCAGATACAGCACGATGGGCACGAGCGAGATCACCAGCAGCACGACCGCGATGGCCGACCCGAAGCCGATCAGGCTGGCCTCGCTGATGCTGTTGTTGGTGATCAGAGTGGACAGCAGCTCCAGGCCGCCCTTGCCGTGGTTGATGATGTACGCGATGTCGAAGGCCCGCAGCGATTCGATCACGGTCACGACGACGATCACGACGTTGATCGGGGCCATCACCGGGAAGACGACGCGGAAGAAGGTCTGACGCTCGTTGGCCCCGTCGATCGCGGCGGCCTCACGCAGCGAGGGATCGACGCTCTTCAGGCCGGCCAGGTACAGGACCATGATGTAGCCGATCTGGCGCCAGCTGGCGGCAAGTATGACCGCCCAGATGTTGATGCTGGAGTCGCCCAGCCAGTCGGGCGCGTTGTTGGCGTTCATGAGGCCCGTCCCGACAAGGGCGCTGTCGATGAAGCCGTTTCCGGCGAGCGGCGAGTACTGGAGCTCCCAGATCAAGCCCACGACCGCGAGGGACAGGACGACGGGCGTGAAGAAGATGCTCTGGTAGATCGCGGATCCCCTCAGCGGCCGGTCCAGGCACACCGCCAGCAGGATCCCCATCGGAGTGGCGAAGCAGACGAATACGAGAAGCCACAGCACGTTGTGCGTCAGCGCCGGCCAGAAGAACTGGTACTGCGTGAACAGGTACGTGTAGTTGTCGAGGCCTACGAAGTGGAGCGGACCGATGCCCTGCCAATCGGTGAAGGACAGCACGATCGAGACGAGGGCCATGCCCCAGATCAAGACCATGAAGATGGCGAGGGGCACGCCCACCATGAGGCTGAGCAGGAGCTTGTCGCGACGGTTCAGGAGGCTGTAGCGCCGCCTTCGCCTGGCGGATGCAGGGGCTCCCGCCCCGGCCGTAGCCGGGGCGGGAGCTAGAGCCTGAGGCTCCCATTCAGACATCGAAACGAAGACTGGAGAGGCTGGTCAGTGGACTAGGGTTAGCTGGGAGACGGGGTCGGAACCGGATTGGCGTTGTAAGGCGGCAGGGCGTCCCAGAAGCCCTGGATCGACGCCTGAAGCTTCGAAAGGTCCTGAGAGGGGGTCTTGAGGAAGTTGAGCAGGAAGCTCTGCATGCCGTTGGCGCCGGCGAAGTCAGGCCGCGTGTCGCGATCCATGAACTGCGTGATCTTCTGAGCGGCGCTGACGATGGTTACGGCCTTCTGGGTCAGGACGTCGTACTGGCTCGTATCGGCGTCGTTGGCGGTCGGGATGAAGCCATTGTTGGCCTTGTACATCATGACCTGAGTGGCGCCCTCGGCCCAGAACGCCATGTAGGCCTTGGCGTTGGCCAGGTCGGCCTGGAGCGTGGGCGACTTAGCGCTCACCATCCAGACGTCGATCGGGGCGTCGAGCGCCTTCTCGGCATCGTAGCTGTTGCCCAGGAACGGGAACGGGAAGAAGTCGATGTCGGCGACCGCAGTTTTGTCGACGGTGGCAACTTCACCCGTCATGAAGAGGCCCAGGAAGAACATGCCGGCCGTCTTGCGGACGAGCGTGTCGCATGCCTGTTCCCAGGTCAGACCGGCATAGCCCTTGGTGTAGAAGGGAACGAGCTGGGCCCACTGCTGGAAGACGGCGGTGACCTTCGGGTCGGTCCACTTCTGCGCGCCGGTCATCAGGCCGACGTGGAAGTCGTAACCGTTGAGGCGAAGGTCGAGGATGTCGAAGGTGCCCATCGCCGGCCAGCCGTCCTTGTCGGAGAAGGCGATCGGCGTGAGGCCATCCTTCTGCATCTGGGTGCAGAGGGCGATGAAATCGGTCCAGGTGGACGGGACCGTGTAGTTCTTGGCCGTAAAGAGGCTCTTGCGATAGAAGACGCACCACGGGTAGTAGTCGACCGGGATGCCGTAGACGTGCTGGTCGTTGCCGATGACGGAGTTGGCGAAGCCAGCGGTGAAGTTGCTCGACACCGTGGCCCACACGTCGTCGATCGCCGTGGCCAGGGCCTTGGACGCGAAGAACCGCATCCGGTAGCCGGAGAACCAGGTGAACGCGTCGTCGGGGGTGCCCCCGAGGTAGTTGTTGATCTGGTCCTGGAAGGTGTTGTGGTCGACCGTGTTCATCGTGGGCGTGAGGCCGGTCGCCTTCGCGAAGGCGGCGTTGATGGCCACCATGCCGCTTTTCTCGCTCGCATCGGAGTGGTTGCTACCGATCTTGAGCGTGCCAGTGAGCGGACCGATGAAACCCGTAGTCGGGGCTGGCGTCGCGGGGGCTACGGTGCCGGGGGCTACCGTCGCGGGGGGCGACGTGGGGGCGGGGCTCGGCGTGGCCGAGCTGCTGCAGGCGGCGAGGACCGTCGGCAGCACGGTCAGGCCGGCTGCGCCGATCAGACCCTTCTTCAGGACTTCGCGCCGAGTGACTTGCCCTCCCGTCAGCAAGCCCGGTTTCTTCTCCAGATCATCCATTGGGCGCCATCTCCTCCCTGTTCGGGTCGATTGAGCCGACCGTGGTCCACACAGGAACCAACAGGCTCGGTCGATTGTCGGGCCGGGTCGGCTTCCGTGTCAAGGGGCCTCCAGGGTATTCGTTGGATTGTGGTGGAAAAAGTTGACTTAGGCAGTTATCTGGGGCAGGATTGCGAGTGGCGCGGGTCGGTGAGACACGCCAGACGACCGGAGAGAGAATTGGATTCCGAGCCAACGCAGGGAGCGACGAAGGAGGCGCAGGCCCTCGACGGCGGCGCCAAGAGGCCCGCCCTGGCCCGTCAGCGGCAGACCTTGATACTCGAGCGCGTGCGCGAGGAGGGTGTCGTTCGCGTCGCCGACCTGGTGCGCGCGCTCGGCGTCTCGGACATGACGATCCGGCGCGACCTGGAGCTGCTGCGCGAACGAGGCCTGATCGAGAAGGTCCACGGCGGGGCGGCGGCGATCGAGGGCAGCTCGCTCTTCGAGCCGGGCTTCACCATCAAGTCGACGCTGATGCAGACCGAGAAGACCCTCATCGCCGGGGCGGCCGCTGCGTTGGTCATGCCCGGAACCGCCATCGCCATCTCGGCCGGAACGACGACCTTCGCCATGGCCCGACGGCTTGTGGACGTGCCGGGCCTGACCGTCCTGACCAACTCGGTCCCGGTCGCGGATACCCTCCACAAGGACGGCCGGCCCGACCAGACGGTCATCCTCTCCGGCGGCGTCCGGACCCCCTCGGACGCCCTGGTCGGACCGTTCGCCGTCGACGTCATCCGCTCGCTCCATGTGGACACGGTGTTCATGGGCACCCACGGCATCGATCCGCGGAGCGGCTTCACAACCCCCAACATCCTGGAGGCGGAAACCAACCGGGCCCTCATCGCGGCCGGACGGCGCCTCGTCGTTCTGGCCGACCACACCAAGTGGGGCGTAATCGGCATCAGCTCGGTGGCCCGCCTCGAGGAAGCCGACACGATCATCACCGATGCCGGACTCGATCCGGAGGCCCGCCACCAGCTCGCCACGGCCGTGCCGCGGCTGATTCTCGTCGACGTGGCCACGGGCGAGCGGCGCACGATCGTCCGCGGCCTCGAGGACGACCATTCTCCTGACAATCTCACGTCGGGAGGCCGCGCGTGATCGTCGACCCCTCGAGCCCGGAGTTCCTCGCGGGGCCGCACCGCCGCTACAACGCGCTCACCGACGAATGGCTGCTGGTATCGGCGACGCGCACCAGCCGGCCCTGGCTGGGACGCGAGGAGACCCCGCCGCCGGCGGATCTGCCGGCCTACGACCCTGCCTGCTACCTGTGCCCCGGCAACGCGCGGGCCAACGGCGCGCAGAACCCGCCATACGAGTCCACCTTCGTCTTCACCAACGACTTCGCCGCCCTGGAGCCCGACTCGCCTGTGGGCTCGCTACAGGATGGGCTGCTGCGGGCCGACGGCGAACGCGGGACCTGCCAGGTCATCTGCTTCTCGCCGCGCCACGATCTGAGCCTGTCGCGCATGAACGCCGGCCAGGTCCGGACCGTGGTGGACCTGTGGGCGGACCAGACGACCTTGCTGGGCCAGCGTTACGAGTGGGTCCAGGTCTTCGAGAACCGGGGCTCGGCGATGGGCGCCTCGAACCCTCACCCCCACGGTCAGATCTGGGCAGGCGACGCCCTACCGCGCGAGGCGACGCGCGAGGACGCCACCCAACGCCGCCACTTCGAGGCCACCGGGCGGCTGCTCCTGGCCGACTACGCGGCCCAGGAGATAGGCGGGCCGCGAGATCTCGCGAGCGACGACGATTGGCTGGTCCTGGTCCCCTTCTGGGCCTCCTGGCCGTTCGAGACGATGATCGTCGCGCGCCGGCCCGTCGGGCGGCTGACGGATCTTGACGAACGTGCGCGCGACTCGCTGGCCGAGCGGCTGATCGGCCTGCTGCGCGGCTACGATGGCCTGTTCGAGGCGCCGTTCCCCTACTCGATGGGCTGGCACCAGGCGCCGTTCGACGGCATCGAAAGACCCTACTGGCAGCTCCACGCCCACTTCTATCCGCCGCTCCTGCGGGCCACGGTGCGCAAGTTCATGGTCGGCTACGAGCTTCTGTCAGAGCCGCAGCGCGACATAACCGCTGAAGACGCCGCGGCCCGGCTGCGCTGCGTGATCGACGCCGCCAATCCATAGGCCACCCACCCTCAGACGGCTGCTGACATCCCCCAAACCCGCTAGGAGAATCGCCATGGCCGGCCTCACCCCTGCGCACCTGCTGATAATCCTGATCATCGCTCTGGTCGTGATCGGACCGGGCAAGCTGCCCGAGGTGGGCGCCGCGATCGGCAGGAGCATCCGAGAGTTCCAGAAGGCCTCGGGGGGCCTCACCGACACCCTGACCAGAGCCGCCAACGGAGCGCTGGCCCAGGCCCAGCCCGCGCCGGTGCCGTATCCGCTCGCTTCGGCCGACGCCGCTCAAACCGCGCTCGACGGCCCCCGCAACGACTGAGCGAGTCAGGCCTCGATCGGCCTCCCTCTCACGGCAGGCTGGGACCGGCCTGAGCCCGGGCTGACGTCCGGCTCGGCCGCGCGGCCATCTCCATCGGACCGCCGGGCCAGCGCGGGGAGATCGGCGCGACCTGCTATCGGGCCGGGCCGGGCATACTTGGCATTGCGCCGGCGACCCGGACGCGCGAGCGACCGGACGGGCTCGCCATTCGGCGCGGCTTGGCATGGGGCTGACCACGGATCCCGACGCCCAAACAGAGAGCCTGGCCAGCCCGACGGCCGGCCGGCTGCCGCGGCGCCTTCGGCCGCGCTGGCTGCGGCTGCCGTGGCGGCACGGGGGCGACGGCGCGGCGCCGGGCGAGCCCGCCGCGATGACGCTGGCGGGCCACCTGGTCGAGCTGCGCAACCGCATCTTCATCTCGGTCTTCGCGCTGCTGCCGGGCACGGTCCTGGGCTTCATCTTCGCGCGCCAGCTGATCCACATCCTGATAGCGCCGCTGCCCAAGGGCACCCATCTTGTGGCCCTGGGCCTGACCGAGCCGTTCATGATCGACATGCAGGTCGCGGTCACGGTCGGGGTCATCGTGGCCATGCCGGTGATCCTGTACCAGCTGTGGCGGTTCATCTCGCCCGGCCTCACGCCCAAGGAGCGGGCCGCCGCCCGGCCCTGGGTGCCCCTGGCGCTGCTCTTCTTCGCGCTGGGGGTGTGCGTCGCCTACTTCATCCTGCCCTTCGCCTCGGGCTTTCTCTACAGCTTCCAGACGCCGGACCTGCAGCTGATGCTGACCGCGGACGCCTACTTCGGCTTCGTGACCGTGCTCTTTCTGGCCTTCGGGCTGGTCATGGAGTTCCCCATCGTGCTGGTGCTGCTGTCCAAGGTGGGCATCGTCAGCTCCAGGCGCCTGCGCAGCTCCCGGCGCATGGCCGTGCTCGGGATCGTGATCTTCTCCGAGCTCGTCACCCCGGGGGCGGACTTCGTCAGTCCCATCGTCATGGCCGTCACGATGTACGGGCTGTACGAGGTCTCGATCATCATGATCCGGCTGGGCGGCCGCTAGGGCGCAGCCGGCCACGGCCTGCCCGACGGCGGGGGCGGGCGGGGCGGGGAGCGCCGAGGCGCCATAATCTGCCCATCCGCACGATGAAGAGGACGAGCATGGCCGAACACGAGACAAGGGCGCGAGTCGGTATCGTCTGCGGCAGCCGTTCGGATTTCCCGGTCATGGAGAAGGCGGTCGAGCTGCTCGACAGGCTCGAGGTGCCGTGCGAACTGCACGCCATCTCGGCCCATCGGGCGCCGGACCTGCTCTTCCGTTTCGTTGGCGGCGCCGAGGAGCGCGGCATCCGTGTCTTCATCGCCGGCGCGGGTGGGGCGGCGCACCTGCCGGGCGTCGTGGCGGCGAAGACGATCCTCCCGGTCGTCGGCGTGCCCATCCCGACCCAGGTGGCGGGTGGCCTGGACTCCCTGCTCTCGATCGTGCAGATGCCCCGCGGGATCCCCGTGGCCACGGTCGCGGTCGGCGGGGCCGAGAACGCGGCCCTGCTGGCGGCCGAGATCCTGGCGATCTCCGACCCGGCGCTGCGAAGCCGTCTGCAGGCTTACCGGGAGGCCCAGACGCGCTCGATCGAGGAGGACGAATCCAACGCCGACCTCCGCGGTGCGCGCTAGCCGCGGGCATCCGCGTGCCGGCGGGCCGGCGGCGGCCCTCCAGGCCCGGCGGATGAGCGAGGTCCCACGATGAGCGAGGCCCGATTCGGTCCCGGCGGCATCCCGGACTGGCTCGAGCCGACGTTCCGGTTCTGCTCCCGCTGCGGCGGCGTGCTGGCCTTCGGCCCTGTCGAGGACGAGGAGCGCTCACGCCTGGCCTGCCCCAACTGCGGCTTCGTGTGCTACGTCAACCCGCGCCTGGTCGTGACCACGCTCCCCATCACCGATCGCGGGGAGGTGATCCTGATCAAGCGCGGAATCGCCCCCGGCCTGGGCCAGTGGGCCCAGCCCGGTGGCTTCCTCGAGATCGACGAGACCGTCCGCGACGCGGCCATCCGCGAGACCCTGGAAGAAACCGGCCTGCGAGTCGAACCGGGTGCGATAGTCGGCCTCTACTCGCGCGTTCAGGCGGCGGTGGCCGTCGTCGCCTACGAGGCTCGGATCGTCGGCGGCGCGCCCACGATCACCCGCGAGGCGCTCGAGATCCGGCCCTTCACCCCCGAGGCCATCCCCTGGCGCGAGATCGCGTTCGAAACCAGCGTTCGCGCGCTGCGCGACTGGGTGGCCGGCGTCCGGCCCGATCTACCGCTGCCGGACCTCTCCACGATCCACCGACCCTTCGGCGCCTGACACCGAACCCGGCGGGCGGGCCAGCGAGCGGCGCCGTCCCCGTGCGAAACTGATCGCAATGGACGCCGCGACCATCGCCCTGGTGTTGCTGCCGTTCCTGATCATCCAGGTCGGCCTGATGCTGTACGCGCTGTACGACCTGTTTCAGGAGGATCGCCGGGTTCGGGACGACAAGATCATCTGGGCCCTCGTCATCGCCTTCGTCAGCATCATCGGGCCGTTGATCTACTTCTTCGTCGGCAGGGACGAATCGCGCGGCACCGAGACCGGCGGCGTGAGCTCGGCTCCCACGGAGTCGATCGCCCGCATCCTCGCCACGTGGCCCGGTCTCGCTACGACGTCCGACGCGGCCATCTCCGCGGCCGACCTGACGAAGCGCTACGACGGCATCGTCGCCCTGGACCATCTGAACCTGACCGTCCCCAGCGGCAGCATCTTCGGCTTCCTGGGCCCCAACGGCGCGGGCAAGACCACGACGCTGCGCCTGCTGACCGGGCTCGCCAGCGCGACCGAGGGCACGGGCACGGTGGCCGGCGTGCGGATCGGCGGCACGAGCGGCGAGCTGGCACGCAACATCGGCTATCTCGACCAGGACCCGCGCTTCTACGGCTGGATGCGCGGCCGCGAGCTGTTGAACATGGTCGGCCAGCTGCACGGGCTCCGCGGGGCGGCGCTGCGGCAGCGCGTCGGCGAGGTGTTGGAGATCGTGGGCCTGACCGAGGCCGCACAGCGACGGATCGGCGGCTACTCCGGCGGCATGCGCCAGCGCCTCGGCATCGGTCAGGCGCTCATCAACCAGCCACGGGTCCTGTTCCTGGACGAGCCGGTCAGCTCGCTCGATCCGGAGGGCCGGCGTGACGTGCTGGGGATCATCTCGCGCCTGCGCGGCACGGCCACGGTCTTCATGAGCACGCACATCCTCAACGACGTCGAGCGCGTCTGCGATCGCATCGCGATCCTCAACCTAGGGCACCTGGTCGTCGAAGGACCGATCGACGAGCTGCTCGATCGCTACGCCCAGCCGATCTACGAGCTCGAACCCGAACCCCAGCAGCCTGGCTCGATCGAACGGCTGGCCGGCGCCATCCGCGGTCAGGCCTGGGCGCACGAGGTTCGCACGACACCCGACACCGTCCGGGTCTTCGTCAACGATCCGAAGGTCGCCGGTCCGGCCATCCTGCCGCTCATCGTCTCCAGCGGGGTGAACCTGGTCCGCTACGAGCGGGCACGGCCGAGCCTGGAGGACGTCTTCCTGCGCCTGGTCGCCGAGAGCGGCCCGTCGATCGCGCCGCCGGTCGTAATCCCGGTCACGGGCCTGGACGGGAGGGGCCGACGATGATGGGCTTCCGCGTCCTGCTGCTCAAGGAGCTGCGCGAGCAGATCCGCACGGGCCGAATGGTCGCGGTCGCGGCGGTCTTCGTCCTGTTCGGAGTCCTTGGCCCGCTGACCGATCGCTACATGAAGGACCTCTTCGACGCCATCGGCAGCGAGAGCGGCGGCATGACCTTCGCGGTTCCGCCGCCGTCCCTGCTCGGCGCTTCGACTCAGATCCTCAAGAACCTCTCTCAGTTCGGCATCATCTGCGCCCTGCTGCTGGCGATGGGCTCGGTGGCCTGGGAGAAGGAACGCGGCACCGCCGGCATGATCATGACCAAGCCCGCCTCGAGGGCCGCCTTCCTTGCCGCCAAGCTGGTCGCGATCGCCATCAACCTGGCAGTGGCCGTGATCCTCGGCTGCGGCCTGGCCTACGTCTACACCGCGCTGCTCTACCCCGAGGCCTTCCCGCTCGACGGCTACACGGCCATGGCGCTGCTGCTGTGGTGGATGCTCGTCATCTTCGCCGCGATCACGTTGCTGGGCAGCACGCTGACTCGCTCGGCGATAGCGGCCGCCGGCATCGGCCTGGTGGCGCTGCTGGTGCTGGGCATCATCGGGACCCTGCCCGTCATCGGGCCCTACATGCCTTCCTCCCTGGGCAGCCCGGCCTCGGACTTGGTCCTGGGCAAGGACCCGGGCTTCATCCTGGGCCCGATCCTCTTCAACATCGCCCTCGTCCCGGCGCTCTTCGGCGTCACCTGGCTGGTGTTCCGAAGGCAGGAGCTCTAGAGAGCAGGCGCTGGGTGCGGCGGCCGGGCGAGAACGCCGTGCCGGAGGCATCCCGTGTGGCGCACAATCAGTCGCTGCCGGCGCGACGTGGCGCGGCAGGCGCCCCAGGCCGGCGTGGCCGGCGCCGGAACGCGGAGAGCGGAGGCACGACGCTATGAGCGGCC
>Ga0116137_1001419_pt1 | contig 15933 bp, 17 predicted proteins | sample June2015DPH_20_1_3_FD_88973 | JGI IMG/M metagenome (GOLD analysis project Ga0116137, IMG submission 88973) | Peatland microbial communities from SPRUCE experiment site at the Marcell Experimental Forest, Minnesota, USA - June2015DPH_20_100 | ecosystem: Environmental > Terrestrial > Soil >...
ACGGTGCGCCTCCTCGTGAGTGTGAGATCGCTGTTCTCTTCGAGGCGCATTATACGTGAACCCGCGTGCTCGGTGATGGAAGAAATGATGGTTTTCCCGAGTTTTTCAGCAACCTGCTAGGGCGGCACCGTCAGCAAGAGACCCAGGGACAGCAACGTGGACCAGCCGACGGCTGTGAACCGCACGCCGTGCCGAAACGGCGGCCCAAGCACCTGTCCCTCTGGTGGCTCCACCCAGGCGATCTGCCCCTCCGCCATGAGCGGCCCACTGGGGGTATGCAGGGTGAGATCCAGCGCGGAGCCCGACGGAAGAACCGCGGGGAGGAGCAGCAGGAGGCCCTCGCGACTCACATCCCCCGTCACTCCTTGGAGGGAGGCCCTGGCCGGCTCCCCCTTCCGGTGACACGTGACGGCGACTTCGAAGGGGAAACGGACCTCCGCGTACCTCCTCTCTCCCCGGCGGCGGACGAGGTCCCCGAGTGTCTGGCGCTGGTCGGGGGCGATCTGCGTGAAGGCCACCCCATGGGGGACGCCACCCCCCGCCAGGCGGGCCTCCCCGGCCCAGGCCACCTGCGCCTCTATCTCGATGGCCCCGCGGTCCGTCCGGAGGTAGAGACGGAGGGGAGCCTGGGCTCGGAGGCACTCGGCCAGTTCCACGCAGGCGCCCCCTTCGCTCAGGTTGCGGGTCCAGCCTGCTCCGGCTCGGGCGGGCACGGGGGCTATTGGCTTGTGGAGGAGCGGGAACTGCGCCGGGTACCGGGGGAACCGCCGCCGTGCCGGTGAGATGGCCATGGGCAGCCTCCATTACTTTTGAGTTTACACCGCGTCGCGTCCATCACGCAAGCTGGGTCCCGCGGACGTCGAGCTCAGACAGAAAGCTCCGGTGCGAAGGATGCTCACTTTTCTGGAGCTGGCTGAGGGGCGGAATTTAGGGGAGACGCTCCACACCGCGAGCGCGGAGGCGGTCTCGCCGCCCGTGAGATGCTCTGCTGTGGTGGTTGCTACTTCCGGTGGTGCTTCCCCCACGTAACACCACCTAACCCCGCGAGGCTCGACTGGGCGCGGGCAGTCAGCCTTCGAGCGCTGCTTGCTGCCCCAGGACAATCACAAACGGCTGGCGCCGGAGATCCTCATCCATGGTCGGCGGGTGGCGGCGTTCTTCCCTGCGCCGCTCCGGTTGATACCTCTGGACTTGCTGCCGCCGTTCCCGCTGTCGTCGGTCGAGGATGACCTGCAACCCCTTGAACTCGCCGAAGTCTCGCGCCATATAGTGCCAGAGGTCAGTCTCGTCTCGCGCCACGATGATCACGCACCGAAGCGTGTCTCTGGTCGGCTGGGCCTTCAACGACCTGCCTTCGTCTGCCATACGGTCCCCCTCGGTGGCGAAGGGTATTTCGAGAAGGCGATGCCGGAGGGTGGCGCCCCTCTCAGGCACTTACGCAGCCCCTCACCGAGCGGGACGCAGGCAGTCTCATTCCGTGAGCATAGATAATTCTTGTGTACCAAACCCATACGATGAGATGGTGGCGGCTACGTCTGCTTTCCCGTTGCTTGGCTCGACCCGCACAACTTGCCCCTCGCACTTGAGGCGAATCGGGCGGCTCCAGGACCTGCCTTCGAACACCAAGGTAAAGATAATTGGCCCTTTGGAGGAGAACGGTTGCTCCGTTTCGAAGAATACCCCCGAGAGGCTGACGTCGCGGGTGATGCCGGCCCCCTCTTCCAGTTGCACGGGAAGTGTCATCGGAAGCCGGATCGCCCGGCGTCTCTCGGTGAGATTCGGTGCGCTCTCGGTGATCATGTCACATATTTTGGTGACTTTCCCCAAAGCGCACAATTCACCAAAGGATATAATTTGCTATTCCTTTCGATATATATCCAGGCCCTTCATACTGAGGTAATAAGGGACCTAGTATGGTGAGTTAGAGATTCGCTGACAAAACGAGGCGCCCGGGAACGCCCCGCACCCGCCGGGCCACACCCAGCCTTGCGGCTGGGTACCCGGCCAGCCGGCTTCGGGACGCCGTGGCCTCGTGGGCCCCGAAGCTCGCACCACCCCTGCGTCCACGGCGCGACGCGCCCGCACCCAGCGTCTGCGCTGGGTACCCGGGCGGCGACGCCGGAGTAAGGCTGGCCGGTTCCGGGTACCCACCCGAGAGGGTGGGTGCAGGCCCCAGGCGGGGGAGGGGCGGTTCCGGGGGCCGGAGGATTCGTCCGCGGACTTCTGACTCGGGACACTAGTTGACGCGTAATGAGGGACGTAGTTGACGGGGTGGAATTACTTTCTTGTCCTCCCTCTTTGGCGGGTTTCACTTTTCGAAGGAGACGCCGGGATGTTCCAGACCGCGTCGGCAGGCTGAGACGCCGTTGGCGCTTGGACCGTGGCGTTCAGGATCGGAGATGAAAGGAGGGCCACGTGTGAGTCGCTTCTTGGGGAATGATGTGTTTGGTGACCCGGCTGGGAGTCGAACCCAGAACAGCCGGCTTAAGAGGCTGACGCCTGGTATCGGGAGTGGCGGGCGGTGCCCCCAGAGGCGCGGCCAGCTCATTCAAAAGGCAGGCTCTCTACGGACCAGCAGCCCTAACGTCCGAAGGACTCTTGATACTCCAGGTGAACCTCCTGCCCGGTATCGGTGTGGGGATGCTTACACTTTTCGAGTAGCTCGATGATATCCACGTACATGACTCCGAAGAGCGCTAGGAGGAACAGAACCTCAAACATCTCTATACCTCCTGTTCGAGGGAGGGCGGTGCCCGTTCTCTACGAGCGGCCACCGAATCCGAGAATGCTGCGACCGACGGGCGCCTACCTGCGCGGTGCAACGACCATTCCAGGGCGGCTCTCCTCGCTGTACCAGAACGCCGGCCACTGGGAATCCGGCCTAAGTTCGATAGGTTATCCAAGCAATCGAGGAGGGAGCCCGAGAAATATTGCTCATGCGGTGTGTGCCAAGTTGATACATTTCATGTCCGGCGACGGCACAATCCGATGTCGGTCCGGCACACCGCTTAGGGAGTGGGATCGAGGGGGGGTGAGATGTGTGTGACGTTATGCCTGGGAACGTGTCTTTCGAGGGAGGCAACGGAAGCAGGCGGCCCTCGGGGAACGGCCTGTCAGGCGAGAAATGATGTGGTGACCCGGCTGGGAGTCGAACCCAGAACACCCGGCTTAAAAGGCCGGTACTCTGCCAGTTGAGCTACCGGGTCGAGGGCCGGAGTTTAGCGCAGTTGGTGTGTCGGGGGCAAGCGCAGAAGTGGCGGGTGTGCCCGAAAATGTGCCCGCCGGCATCCGGGTCGCTCGCACAACCGCCCGCGTTCTGCAGGACGGGTTCGCGCGACGACTACTGGACCGCGAACAACGGCACATTCCGGGCGCAATACGGACATGTCGATTCGTCCCAATCTCGCAGGGGATAGTTGACTGCCGCGACGAGTGGCATGGTAACCGTGGCGAGCCGGAACGCCTCTGGATCGCTCACGCGGTTCAACACGACGGCGCCCCCGATAAAGTTGCACTCCTCGCCGCCTTCGCGGACGGATTCATTGCAGGCGGCAATGGCCTTCCGCAGGGAACCGCCGGTCGTAAAGACGTCATCGACCAGCAGGATACGCTTGTCCCCCGTCAGTTGGAAGCCGCGCCCGAGTCGGAATTTCCCCTCGGCGGCGCGATCCAGGTACATCGCCTCAATCTTCGAGGAGTCAATGGCGTACTGCAGCGCCGTCACGACGGGTAGGGCACCGACCGGTGGCCCGATGATCACGTCAATCTGATCGAGCAACCCAGCTTCCCGCAGGAGCTTGTACAGCGTGAAGCCGACGGCTTTGCTCGTCCCGACAAACCGCAGGCCCAGCGACACCTGAATGAAGACGTTGGTATGCTTGCCGGATGGAAGCAGAAAGTGCCCTTCGCAGTTCTCTTCGATCTCCTCGTGGGCTGCGACACCAAACCGCAAATCCGGCTGCACGGGAACCGATTTCAGTTTGAATCCGGCCGGAATCCGGTTCGCATACGCCACGGCACCATCCTCCTCCAGGCGCCGCAACAACGCGTTCCCCTGAATTCCTTCTTGGATCTCCATCGCGGATCACATCTCCTCTTCGCAAGTGGGGACCGTAGCTCGAAATGTTCGATTGGTCAAGCGCATCCACGCTTCGACCTGGTTGCACCAGACCTGGGCCACCTCAGCCCCGCGTGAGCAGCCCGCGCCGCGCCAACCTAGTCGGCATTGCGTCAGGAAAAAGGTGCCGAACACCAGGGACGACAGAAAATCATAATGGCAATGACTGCCCCCCATTTACAGCCGTCGCCCCAAAGGACGCCAGCCTCTTCAGCGTGCCCGGCTCGGGCGCAGGCACATCGTCCGCCACAAACATCGCGGCCCAGACGTCACCGACGAGTTGGGCGGAGGGGCGCAGCCAACCTTACTGCCTGCTCTCGCGCCACAGTAGTACGGCCAGCCCGCCTGTGACGATGCACGCCAGAGCGCTGGCCCACAGGGGTACAACCACACCACCTGCGACCACTTCCACCTGGAACGCCAGGCGGAGCAGGTGGCCGAGTGCCACCAGAGCGAGAAAGATCGTGGCGATCCGCGCTACAGGCTTCATGGTCTCACCCTACCTTCGCCCTTCGCGAATTGTCTGCCCCCGACTCAGGTCGATTCCTCGACCACCAGTGCGACGCCAGGACCTGCTTGAGCGCCCCACCGTGCGTAAAATGGTACCGGACTCCATTTGTGGTCTGATATCAGTACTGTCCGGTTATCGATCGAACAATGACAATTGGTTACAGTCCTCGACCTCCGAAGTCGTGTCGGGCATCAGCGCCAGGGCTTGCTGGATGGGCACTTTCTCGAACAAGGTCACGCTCAGGACCTGGAGAATTGTGTAGAGGCTTTGCGGGAGCCCGAGCCGCTTCTTGACGATGGCCACGAGGACGTAGACGCTGACGGCGATCCAGACTTGGGTCTTCACCGCGTTCGCGGAGGTCCCGTAGAAGGCCTTGATGCGCAGGTGTTGCTTGATCCACTTGAAGAACAGCTCGACCTGCCACCGAGCTTTGTACAGCTGGGCGATGGTCAGCGCGGACAAGGTGAAGTCGTTGGTGAGGAATACCAGGCGTTTGCCGCTCTCGGGATCGGTGTACCGGATGCGCCGGAGCGGCACCGGGGAGAGCGTGGCGGTCTTCGGCCCGGTGAGGACGATCGTCTGGTCGCACCGCCCCCCCGTGGCTTTGTCGACCGGGTGCGAGTCCCGGCGCGCGTCCTGGAGATTGCCCTTGGCGCGGGTCACGAAGAACGCGCCCGCTGGCTGGAGCCGGGCCAGCCGCGCGAAGTCCACGTAGCCCCGGTCGAGCACGTAGTACGCCCCCGGCAGGGGGATCAGCACATCGAGGGCCTTGACATCGGAGAGCTTGCCCTCGGAGATATAGAGGAACTCCGGGATGCTCCCGCGCAGGTTGAGCAGGGTGTGAAGCTTGATGGCCCCCTTGGTCTGGCGGAATCGCGCCCAGGGGAAGAGCGCCCAGCAGAGATCGATGGTCGTCGCGTCGAAGGCGTACACGGTCGCGGCGAGGTCCACCCCGAACGGCTCCGTCGCATAGAGCGGCTTGGCGATCCCAATGAGGACCTGGGCAAAGTCGGCGGCGATCCGCCAGTCGCGCGTCTCGTTCGCACCGGCCAAGGTGCTCCGCGCGACGCGGCCCCGGATGCCCAGGTGGTACAGCTTGGGCTGCATCGCCCGGAGACAGGTCTCGATGTCGCGCAGGCTCTCGCGGTACGTCAGCTGGGCAAAGGCCAAACAGAGGAACTGATCCAGACATGAGAAGCCACGGACCTTGTACTCGCCCTGGTAGCGAGCGACGCAGCGACGGAAGTCGGAGAGCGGCAGGAAGTCCATCAACTGCGCAAAGACGAGGCGTCCGGTATGCACGGGCCACTCCTTCGGTGAGAGGGGGCGCCCAGTGTATCCGGAAGTTGAAATCGATTCTGTACATGACGAGTACTAACCCACGAAGCGTCCAGCAGTTACGGCAATGGTCTGACGCAACAACCGGACAGTAGTGGTCTGATATCTTGATTCTGCGAGGGCGCGGTCCCACTTCTAGGGTGACCCCGGCGGCGGGATCCATAGCGCGGCACAAAGGCCAGGCTCCCCACGCGAAGAATTGCTCGTCCCACACCGGTAACTCACGCAGTTAGCCTCGAATCGGACTCCAGTACTTGTCACGCACGCGTCGGCAGTGGTGTGGTGAGTCGCCCAAAGGGTGGGCTTGGTCGGGCGGCCAGGACAGAGCTTACCGCTTGCCTATCGTCGGGTCAAGGCGCAACGCCGCTTGACGATTGCGGAATGCGGATCGGGGAATGGACACAGTCTACGAAAGGCAATCCGAGAACTGGAATTCGCGGTTTCTCAAGCTGTGTGCCGCCGGATCGAGGCCGAAGGCCGCGAGCCGAGACGGAGAACCTTGGACCGTGAACCTCGAACCCCGTCGGCAGACGGTCAGGTCAGGCCCCACGCCTGCCACTGCGCGTCGGGGCGGACGATGGTCTGGTCGCGGCGCGGACCGGTAGAGACGAGGGTGATGGGGACGCCCACGATGGCCTCGAGATGGCGGATGTAGGCCCGGCAGGCGGGCGGCAATTTCGCCTCCTCGAGTGTGCCGACCGTGCTCTGGAGCCAGCCGGGGAGCGGTTCGTAGGCCGGCTGGCATTCCGTCAGGATGTCCGTCTCGTTGGGAAACTCGGTGAGGAGTTCGCCCCGATAGCGGTAGCCGGTGCACACCAGGATGGGATCCAGCTCGTCCAGGACGTCCAGCTTCATCAGGGCCAGGGCGTCCAGTCCGTTCACGCGGGCGGCGTAACGGATGCCGACGGCGTCGAACCAGCCGGTCCGGCGGGGCCGGCCCGTGGTGGCACCGAACTCCTGCCCGCGGGTTCGAATGTGCTCGCCGGTGGCGTCGCGGAGTTCCGTGGGGAACGGCCCCTCCCCCACACGGGTCGTGTAGGCTTTGCTGATCCCCAGGATGCCGTCGATCTTCTTCGGGCTCACGCCCGTGCCCGTGCAGGCGCCGCCGGCCGTGGCGCTGGAGGACGTCACGTAGGGATAGGTCCCCAGGTCCACGTCCAGGAGCGTGCCCTGGGCGCCCTCGAAGAGGACGCGCTTCCCCTTCCGGATCAGTTGATCGAGGACCTGGGCCGAATCCACCAGGAAGTGCCGGATCCGCTCGTAGTATTTCATGTGCTCGATGTAGATCGTTTCCGGGTCCAGCCCCGCTAGGGCGGGGTTGTCCGGGAACTGGGCGCGCTTCTCCAAGAGGTTGTGCTGGAGGCGCTCCCGGAACAGGCCCGGCTCGTGCAGGTCGCCGATGCGGATCCCGACGCGCGCCATCTTGTCCACGTAGGCCGGGCCGATCCCGCGGCCCGTCGTCCCGATCTTCTTGGCCGCGCGCTGCTCGTTGGCCACGTCCAGCACCTTGTGGTAGGGGAGGACGAGGTGGGCCCGCCGGCTGATGAAGAAGTGGTCCTCGAAACGCACGTGGAGCCGTTCGAGCTGGTCCATCTCGTGGATCAGCTCGCCAAGATCGATGACCACCCCGTTGCCCAGGACGCAGATCTTGCCCTTGCGCAGGATGCCGGAGGGCACCAGGTGCAGGACCACCTTGTCCTCGCCCACGACCACCGTGTGGCCGGCGTTGTTGCCTCCCTGGTACCGGGCGACGACGTCGAAGCGCTCGCTCAGGATGTCGACGACCTTGCCTTTGCCCTCGTCGCCCCACTGCGCGCCGACGACGATCAGGTTGGCCATGGGGAATCCCCCCGGGTGACGGCCCGCACGAAGGTCTCGAGGGGCAGGGTGCGCTGCGTCTCGGTGGTCAGATCGTGGATGAGCACGGTCTCCGGCGGCTGGTCGGCGGATCCCAGGATGACGGCCCGCCGGATGGCGGAGGCCCTGGCATAGGCCAGGGAGCCGGCCAGATCCCGCTTGATGATGTCGCGACCGACCGCGAACCCGAGGTCCCGCAGCAAGCGGGCCAGGCGGTGCGCGGCCTGCTTGTCCGGGCTGAAGTCGATCAGGAGGACGTCGGGCCCGGACGCCTGGGGCAGGGTCTCGGCCGCCGTCAGGGCCGCCAGGACCCGTTCCAGGTCGAAGCAGAACCCGGTGGCAGGGCATGGATACCCGAATTGCCCGATGAGGTGGTCGTAGCGGCCGCCGCTGGCCAATTGGTAGCCCAAGCCGCGAGCGAAGGCGCCGAAGACGACCCCGCTGTAATACTCGAAGTCATGGGTCTCCGCCAGATCCAGGATCACCTGGTCCGCCAGCCCGTAGTTCTCCAGGATGGTCACCACCTCGGCCAGATTGGCCAGGGCGGCCCGCGAGGCCGGGGGAAGGGCCAACCGCTCGGCTTGGTCTAGGACCTCGCGGCGGCCATACAGTTTCGGGAGCGCCCGGATGGCATCCAGCAGGCCGGTGTCGGCCGAGACCTCTGCGAGAAGCAGGTCCAGTTCCAGCGCGTCCTTGCGCCGGATGGCGGAGATCAGCCGGCGGCGCAATTCCGCCGGAGGCTGGAGCGCGTTCACGAGGCCGCGCACCACCTCCACCTGGCCCACGTCGATCTGGAAGGCGGGAAGGCCCGCCGCCTGGCATCCCTCCACGGCCATGGCGATCATCTCGGCGTCCGCCTCGGGGAGATCCAGGCCGATCAGCTCGACCCCGATCTGTTCGAACTCCCGCTGGCGGCCGGCCCGCGGCTCGTGATAGCGGAACACGGTCGCCGCATAGGCGAGGCGCAGGGGGAGGGGGGCCTGCCGCATGGTGCTGGCCACCAGCCGGGCCACCTGGGAGGTGATGTCCACCCGCAGGGCCAGCAGGCGCCCGGTCTGCCGGTCCACGAACTTGAAGATCTGGTCGTCGGCATCCTCGCCCGTGGGGGCCTCGAAGACCTCCAGGTACTCGAAGGTGGGCGTGATGATCTCCCGGAAGCCCCAGCGCTGAAAGACCGAGAGAAGCTTCGCCTCGATCGCCCGGCGCTGGGCGGTCTCCTCCGGCGTGAACACGCGGACGCCCTTCGGAATGGCTGTGCGGGGGATCATCGCTTGCACCCGGAACTTACGGCCCCACAAACGAGCGGGGGCAGGATAGCACACTCCCTGCCCCCGGCGATAGTCGTCTTCGAATTACACGCGGACGAGCTTGGCGTACACGATGTTGGGGATGCGCCGGATCTCCTCCAGCACCGGACCCGGGATGGGGTCGTCCACGTTCACGATGGAGACGGCGCGGCCGCCCCGCTTCTCGCGCCCGAGCTGCATCCCGGCGATGTTCACGTGGTTCTGGCCGAGGAGGGTCCCGATCCGCCCGATGACCCCCGGCACGTCCACGTTGGAGAAGACCAGCATGTAGCCGTCCAGGACGGCTTCCAGCCGGAACCCGTCGATGTCCACCACGCGGGGGTCCTGGCGGCTGAAGAGCGTGCCGGCGGTTTCGGTCCTCGCCCGGTCGGTCTGGAGCGTGATCGTGATCAGGCTGGCGAAGTCGGTCGCCTCGGTGGATTTCCTCTCGACGACCCGCACCCCGCGCCCCCGGGCGATGGCCATGGCGTTCACCATGTTCACGCTGTCGTGGATGGGGTCGAGGATCCCCTTGACCGTGGCCACCGTCAGCGGGATGCAGTCCAGCGAGGCGATCTCGCCCCGGTACCCCAGGTGAATCTCCGCCAGGCGCCCCTCGGCAAGCTGCGAGGCCAGGCGCCCCAACTTCTCTGCCAGGGTCAGCCACGGCTGCAGCGTGCGCAGCACCTCCAGCGGGATCGAGGGCGCGTTCACCGCGTTGCGGATGATGCCCTTCTGCAGATAGTCGATCACCTGCTGGGCGATCTCGACGGCCACCGCCTCCTGCGCCTCCTCGCTGGCGGCGCCCAGATGCGGGGTCGAGATGAAGTTGGGGAGCGAGAGCAAGGGGCTGTCCGTGACAGGCTCCTTCTCGAACACGTCCAGGGCCGCGCCCGCCACCTTCCCGCTCCGCAGGGCCTCGTACAGGTCGGCCTCGTTCACAATGCCGCCGCGGGCGCAGTTGACGATCCGAACGCCGTCCTTCATCTCTCCGATGGTGGCGGCGCAGATGAGGTTCTTCGTCTCGGGCGTCAGGGGCGTGTGGATGGTGATGAAATCGGACTGGCGGTACAGGTCGGGCAATTCCACCAGCTCCACCCCCAGGGACTGGGCCGCCTCGGCGCTGCTGAAGGGATCGAAGGCGAGCACCCGCAGGTTGAAGGCCCGGGCCCGCTTCGCCACCTCGGTGCCGATGCGGCCGAGGCCGATGATGCCCAGGAGCTTGCCCGATACCTCCACGCTGAGGAACTTACTCTTCTCCCACTTGCCGCCCTTCATGGAGGCGGCGGCCTGGGGGATGTGCTTGGCCAGGCTGAGGAGCATGGAGAGCGTGTGTTCCGCGGCGCTGATGGTGTTGCCCCCCGGGGTGTTCATCACCACCACGCCCCGGGCGGTGGCCGCCTCGCGGTCCACGTTGTCCACGCCCACCCCGGCCCGACCGACGACCTTGAGCCGCGGCGCCGACGCCAGCACGTCCGCGGTGACCCGCGTGGCGCTCCGCACAATCAGGGCGTCCATGTCCCGGAGGAGGTCTTTCAACTCCTCCGGCGACAGCTTGTTCCGGACCTCGACCTCGACGCCGGGACTCTGGCGCAACAGGTCCACGCCCCGCTGGGATAGATTGTCGGTCACCAGGACCCGGGCCCGCCAGACGGGCAGGTCAAATTGATTGGTCATGGGGTTCCCCCGAGTCAGGCCGCAGGCCGCGGACCCGATCTATTTTCGCAGGATCTGCTGGGCTGCCTGAATGCCTTCGCCGAATGTCACCGGATAGCCCAGGTCGGCCAACACGAATTCCAGGGCCGTGAGGGCGGTGAGGACGTCGAAGCCATCCACGTACCCCATGTGGGCGATCCGGAAGATCTTCCCCTTCATGCTGCCCTGGCCGCCGGCGATGGTGATCCCTCGCTGGCGGAAGCCCTTGACGATGGCGCCGCCCTCGATGCCGGCCGGCGCCTTGACGGCGGTGCAGGCGCACCCGGGGTGCTCGGCGAACAGCTCCAGTCCCAGGGCCTGGACGCCGGCGCGGGTGGCCCGGGCCAGGCGGTCGTGCCGGGCGAAGACATTGGGCAGCCCTTCCGCCAGGATGAGGCGCAGGGACTCGCGCAGGCCCACCACCAGAGAGACCGCAGGCGTATAGGCGCTCTGATTCTTCTCGATGGCCTTCCGCTCCGCGGTGAAGTTGAAGTAGTACTTGGGCAGGCGGGCGGTCGGCACCAGGGCCCAGGCTTTGTCCGAGAGGGCGGCGAAGGCCAGGCCGGGCGGCAGCATCAGGGCCTTCTGGGAGCCGGCCACCACGATATCCACGCCCCAGGCGTCCATGGGCAGATCCATCACGCCCAGGCTGGTGACGGCGTCCACGATCAGGATGGCGGCCGTCTCGCGGACGATGGCGGCGACGGCCTGGATGTCATGCGCCGCGCCGGTGGAAGTCTCGCTGTGGGTGGCGAAGACGGCTTTGACGGCCGGTTGGCTCTTCAGGGCGGTGGCGACGGCCGCGGGATCCACGCTCTTGCCGTAAGGCACGTCCACGGGCAGGACGCGCACCCCGTAGGCCTCGCAGATCTCGGCCCAGCGCTCGCCGAACTTGCCCCCGCGGACGACGAGGACCTGGTCGCCGGGGGAGAGGATGTTCACCACGGCCCCCTCCATGGCCCCGGTCCCCGAGGCGGCGAACATCAGGACCTCGTTCTTGCACTGGAAGAGAAGACGGAGGTCCCGGCGGACGTCGGCAAAGAGGGCCTCGTACTCCGGTGTCCGGTGGTGAATGATGGGCTGAGCCATGACCTGCAGGACTTCAGGCGGAATCGGGGTGGGGCCCGGGGCGAGCAGGTAGCGCTTCATGACAGCGTATCCCCCTCCTGGGTGCTGCGATGAGAAAAGCGTGGAGTGCGGAGTACTATCGTCGGAAAACCCGGACGCGAAGCGAACCGGGATGGCCTTCGTGGCATGGCGGCGAACGGCCGGACGGCACTATACCCAAGCGTCGCGCGACGTGTCAAGACGATTCCCTGCCCGTTTGACGTGCTGCGGGGGAATCCGGGCGCTTGAGGGAAAGGGGCGGCTGTGCTAGGTTCGGGCGATTCGGCAATCAGGCAATCGGGCAGCTTGGCAACTGGGAACTGCCAGATTGCCGAATTGCCGGGTTGCCAAATTGCCACGACGCCGAGGAGGATTGAGTGGTCGAGCACGGGCAATGGCGTGGCTATGCGATGGTGGTGAGTGCCGCCTGTTGCTGGGGCGTCATGGCGACGGTGGTGAAGATGCTTCTGCGCGATCGCGGCGTGGACCCTTTCCTCTTGGTGGTGGTCCGGGCGGATCTGGCGACCCTCACGTTGTTCGCCGTGTTGGGCCTGCTCTGGCCCGCGCGTTTACGAATCGGGGGACGAGACCTCTGGATCGCTGTAGCGGTCGGGATAGTTGGACTTGCGATCAACAACTTCTTCTACTTCCAGTGCTTGTACTTGACCAGCGTGGCCACGGCCCTTCTCCTCCAATACCAGGCACCCATTCTGGTCGCCCTGTACACGGTCCTGGTGCAGCGTCAGCCCCTTCGCGGGCGGATCGTGCTGGCGATGACCCTGGCGCTCCTGGGATGTGCCCTGGTGGTCCGGGCGTATGACTTCGAGGTGCTGCGGCCGAATCTGCTGGGTGTGGCGGCAGGTCTTGGCGGGGCTGGCGCCTTCGCGTTTTACATCCTGGCGAGCAGGGTGGCCCTCCGGACACTGGACGCCTGGACGCTCCTGACGTACGCGTATCTCTCTGCCGGCCTCGCCTGGTCCCTGATAGTGCCTCCATGGCGACTCCTCACCCACGGTTTCAGCCTCGGGACCTGGGGGGCCTTCCTGGCGATCGCGACCATCGGCACCGTGGTGCCCTTCGGTCTGTTCATCAGCGGACTGCGGTTCCTCCCGCCAACGCAGGCTGGCATCATCAGCATGCTGGAGATCGTGGTGGCCGCTGTAGTGGCCTTCTTCCTTCTGGGGGAGACCCTGAATCCCATCCAGATCCTGGGCGGCGTCCTGGTCCTGACGGGCGTCGTGATGGTGCAGACGACCTAGTGTGGTGAATTGGAAGTTCGCTTAATAATTCGGCGGCCTGGGGCGACACCCCTGCGGGCGCCGGGCTCCGTCGAGAACCGGCCAGCCTTGCTCCGGCGCCACCGCCCCAGAGGGGCGCGTCGCGCCGTGGAATGCAGGGCTAACAGGCAACTGCGTCCATTTTCCCCACGGCGTCCCGAAGCCAGCTGGCCGGGTACCCAACCGCGAGGTTGGGTGTGGCCCGGTCGTGCTCGGGGTGCCGCCGCAGGCCTTGGATTTGTTCGCAGATTTCTGACTCGGGACACAAGAGCCGAGTACCCCGCCCTCGGGCGGGGTGGTCGAGAGCCGAGAATGAAATCTGTGTAATCTGCGGATCGCTTCGTGTCTCCTATTTCTGGGGCGTCCGGAACATCGTCAGCAGCATCTTGAAGCGCCCGCCCGCCCGGACGGCGTGGGGGACGTTCGCCGGCATCAGAACCAGCTCGCCCGTCTGGACAGTGACCGGCCTGCCTCCGATGACCAGGGTGGCGGCGCCGTCCAGCACCTGAACCAGGGCGTTGAACGGAGCGGTGTGCTCGCTGAGTTCCTGCCCCTCGTCAAAGGCGAACAGGGTGAGGGTCCCGGTGTCGGTCTTGAGCAGCGTCCGGCTGACGATGGAGCCGGGCGCGTACTGCACCCCCTCGGCGAGCGCCATCGGCTCGGCCGGGGGCAACTGGCTCTGCGGGGTGGTGGGGGTGGCCATAGGAAGACGCCTCCTTTCCGGCGCGGTTAGAGAGCGGCGACGTGCTCGTAATCCATCTGTTGGCGGATGCGTTCCTTGGCCTCGCGACCTGCCAACTTTTCGCAGAGATAGAGCCCCAGGTCAATCGAGGCGCTTACGCCTCTTGCCGTGATGACATCCCCCTCATCGACGATTCGTCGATCCACGACGGAGGCACAGAACGGCCGGAGATCGTCGAATGCGCTCCGATGGGTCGTCGCGGTCTTGCCCTTCAGGAATCCCGCCGCGCCCAGGAGCAAGGCGCCCGTGCACACGGACACCTTGAGCCTGCACGGGCCGGCCGTCCTCAACCATTCGATGAACGCGGCATCGTCAACCAGCTTCCGGGAGCCGTATCCTCCGGGCACGATGATCATGTCATAGGTGTGAAGCGGCTCGCCGACTTTGGTCGGGATGAAAGCAAGCCCGGCGCCGTCCTCGACGGTCATAGATCGGGCGCACACCTCCCATTGAAGGTCCGGTAAAAAACCCATCGTGTTCAGCCGCGTCACCGGGTCGTACGCGCCAACGAAATCCAGGGCGGTCATTCCATCGTAGATGATGAATCCGACTTTCATCGCATGAACCTCAATCCCATCTGCCAGGGCGTCCCCGTACGTGTCCACGTGCGCGTGGGCGTCAACGAGCATACGCTAGCCCAACCATCCTGGGCGTTGACCAATCCTCACTCTCGGACGATCGCGTACAACACCTGGTCGATCGTCTGGGCATCCTTGGTGACGCTCTTCCTCAAGCGCCCCTCACACGAGTAGCCGGCCTTCTCGAGCATCCGCATGGAGGCCGGGTTCCATTCGAATACCCCCGCGTACACCCGGCACACGCCGAAGGTAGCGAAGGCGAACGCCGTCACGGCGCGCACGGCCTCGGTTCCAATGCCGCGCCCCCAGTAGGTCTCGCCCAGCCAGATGCCGATTTCCGCCGACCGACGGAAGACGTCCGTCTGGAGGTCGAGGCCGACGCCCCCGACCGCCTCACCGCCAATCGCGATGGCGAAGTGGGTCTGGGGCATTGCCGTGGTCGCGTGGCGGATCCACTGCTCGGCGTCGGATACCGCGTACGGGTGGGGGAACCGGTCCCGCAAGTTCCGCCAGACCCGGCGATTGTTCGCGTGCCGGACCAGGGATGCGACATCGTCCGACCTCCACCTTCGGACCACACCGTGCGTCAGCGCCAGCCCCAATTCGCTCTCCTCACGTCACAGATCATTGCCAGCCCCCGCTTTTCCGTAATCGGCACCTGCCCAACGGCGTTCACGCAACATCAAGGCCGCCAGTAAACGATCTGCATGGGCAAGCCGGTCGAATCCCGGTCGGGATGCTCGGGGAGGGACCGGAGAGACCCCCTGCTGAGTTTCCCGGTGGCGGCCGCTGCCAGGGCGTCCAGAATGTCGTCCCTTTCAACGTCCTTCCGTGCAAACTCGTTCAGCACAGAGGCGACGATGGCTTGACTCTCGGGGTAGCGCAGTTCCAGCAGTTGCACGCGTTCCTTGAAGCCATCGTCCGTTCGCTTATTGGACTTCATGCTCTTGCCGCCATTCAGCGCCCAGAAGAGCACTTCGGGATGGATTTCCCGGACTACACCTCTCGCCGGAGGACGGGACCGGAGCAGGTCATCCACCTCTCGGATCTTCCCGGCGATGTTCCAGGTCTGCCGGCTCAGGCGCCTTCCAGTGTGCCGCTCGTTGATGTCGCATGCCCCACGATACCCCTCGGCGTACAGCGCGGCACGGCAGGGGACCGGGAACACGCTCGATCTTCTCGGACGACCAAGGGTCTTCCTGGCTTCCCGGTCGCACAGCCGTTCCTCATAGCCCGAATCCCGCAGACCGATTGGGATATCAACGAGGATAGACTCGGCCTGTCGCCATCTGTTCCAGACTTGATTGAACCTCAACGATGCGCTATTTAGCGCTACAAGACCGTGGTCGAACGGCTGTTTTACGACGGAGAATCTAGGTTGCACAGGCCAAGATTGTTCTTGTCCACAACCCTACCCCTGGGTTA
>Ga0116137_1001432_pt1 | contig 15784 bp, 9 predicted proteins | sample June2015DPH_20_1_3_FD_88973 | JGI IMG/M metagenome (GOLD analysis project Ga0116137, IMG submission 88973) | Peatland microbial communities from SPRUCE experiment site at the Marcell Experimental Forest, Minnesota, USA - June2015DPH_20_100 | ecosystem: Environmental > Terrestrial > Soil >...
GCGGGGATGCAGACGGGTCTCCTGTTGTCTGGAACAAGGCCCAATTAAAGCAAGGCTTCGAGAGGATCAATCCCTTGTCCAACCAATTTCCCAAAATCGCCCACCGCGTGTGTTACGGAAACTATTTAAATCTATCCTTGACTTTATCTGCCCAACTCGGTATAATTAACCTTCGTTGAATAAAGAGAAAATCTGCGCCCTACCCGCCAGCGCTTGAGACAGAAGGTCTCGAAGCGCTTGGTTTTGCTGTCTTTAATGCAGGAATGAGGTTTGTGGTGTCGGCAGCAGGTGTCCAGTTCGGAACGATGAGGAGACGTATCAGTGGAAACTAAGGGACTCGTATCGCTGCGCATTAGTCTGGCTTCCCCGGAAACGATTCTGACTTGGTCTTACGGCGAAGTTCTCAAACCCGAAACCATCAACTACCGCCGCCTGCGCCCCGAGAAAGATGGTCTGTTCTGCGAAGCCATCTTCGGCCCAACACGTGACTGGCAGTGCTATTGTGGCAAATACAAGAACCCTCGCTATAAAGGCATCATCTGCGATAAGTGCGGCGTTGAAGTAACCCGCTCATCGGTGCGCCGCGAGCGCATGGGGCATATCGGCCTGGCGACGCCCGTCGCCCATATCTGGTACACGCGCCGCATCCCCTCCTACCTGGGGCTCCTGCTGGACATCTCGCGCCGCAACCTGGATCGGGTGCTTTACTTCGCCCAGTACATCGTCACCTACGTGGATGAGGAAGCCCGTCAAAAAGCCCTCAAGCGTCTGGAGGACGAAATCTCCGTCTCCGAGCGCGAGCAGGCTGCCGAGATCAATTCCAAGATCGCTGAGATCAAGACCGCCCGCGATAAAAAGCTGGCGGAACTCCAGTCCCACCGGACCGGCCTGGAGCACGAATACGACGAAAAGATCGCCACCCGGCTTGAACCGCTCATGAAAGAGGGCCAGCGCCTCGAGAGTCTGCTTCTGGAAAACAAGGGCAAGGTGATCAAGCAGGCCGTCGTCTTCGGCAACACGGATACCGTGATCGCTGATGCTGGCGTCAAAGTGGGTGCCAGCCATATCACCAAGGTGCAGAAGATCGTCCAGGAACGGCTGGAAGGTCTCGAGAACGAGCTCAAGGACGAAAAACAGCGCGCCCTGGAAGAAGTCAAGATGGAAGCCGCCAAGACCAAGGCCGAAGCTGACGAGCAGATGAACGCCCTGCGCAGCCAGCTGGAGGACCAGTCGGCGAGCTCACACGACCAGAATGCCCACCAGCGCGATGAGCTGCTGGAACTGCGGCCCTTCACCTTCCTGGGCGAAACCCGCTACCGTGAACTCAAGCAGCGCTGGGGCCAGGTCTTCCGTGCCGATATGGGCGCCGAAGCCTTCTATGACATCCTGCGCCGCCTCGACCTGGATAAACTCTCGACCGAGCTCTGGCATGAAGTCCGCTCCACGAAGTCCAAGCAGAAGCGCAAGAAGGCTACCACCCGCCTCAAGGTGGTGGAGGCCTTCCGTCGCTCCGGCAACCGGCCGGAATGGATGATCCTGACCGTGCTGCCGGTCATACCCCCTGACCTGCGCCCGATGGTCCAGCTGGACGGCGGCCGCTTTGCCACCTCGGATCTGAACGACCTGTACCGGCGGGTCATCAACCGCAACAACCGCCTGAAGAGGCTGCTCGAGCTGGGGGCTCCGGACGTGATCGTCCGCAACGAGAAACGCATGCTCCAGGAAGCGGTCGACTCGCTCATCGACAATTCCCAACGCGGCAAGGCGCTCAGCCGCCGCGGCCGGCGCGAACTCCGCTCCTTGAGCGATATGCTCAAGGGCAAGAAAGGCCGCTTCCGCCGCAACCTGCTCGGCAAACGGGTGGACTATTCCGGCCGCTCGGTCATTGTGGTCGGCCCGCAGTTGAACCTTTACCAGTGCGGCCTGCCCAAGACCATGGCGCTGGAGCTGTATCGGCCCTTCGTCATCGCCCGGCTGGTGAGCCACAACTACGCGGCCAATGTCAAGGGGGCCCGCCGCTTCATCGAGCGCAATCGCCCGGAGGTCTGGGAAGTCCTGGAGGAGGTCATCAAGGACCGACCCGTTCTGCTGAACCGGGCGCCGACCCTGCACCGCCTGGGCATCCAGGCCTTCGAACCGGTGCTGATCGAAGGCTCGGCCATCCAGCTACACCCGCTGGTCTGCACCGCCTTCAATGCCGACTTCGACGGCGACCAGATGGCAGTTCACGTGCCGCTGTCCGATAAGGCGGTTCAGGAAGCCCGCCGCTTGATGCTGGCCTCCAAGAACCTGCTCAAACCCGCCGACGGTGAACCCATCATCGGACCTTCCAAGGATATGGTGCTGGGCGTGTTCTACATGACCATGCTGGTCAGCCGGACGCATGCGGGCGAGGGCCGCGCTTTTGCGGACATGGACGAAGTGGAGATGGCTTTCCAGCTCGGCCAGGTGGATATCCACACCAAGATCAAAGCGCGTGTCAAGACCTGGTACGCAGACGACGGCACCCGCCTGCCCGAAATGGAAGAGCGCATCCTGGACACCACGGTCGGCCGTGTGCTGTTCAACCGCATCCTGCCCGAGACCGTACAGTTCGTCAACGAACAGCTGGACAAGGGTGGGGTGAAGGACCTGATCGCGGAGGTCTACGAACTCTGCGGCCAGGATGTGACCACTGAAACCGCGGATGCCATCAAGCGCATTGGCTTTGAGTATGCCATGCGTTCCGGTACGACCATCGCCGTCTCTGATATCACGGTCCCGCCCGAGAAGCAGGAGATCATTGAGCAGGCGCTCAAGGACGTCGAACTGGTACAGCGCGATTTCCGCCGCGGCCTGCTCACAGAACAGGAACAGAACGAACGGATCATCGAGACCTGGCAGCAGACCACCAACGATGTCGCCAAGGCAGTTCGGGACAGCATGGACCCCGATGGCAACCTGTCCACCATGGCCACCTCCGGAGCAACCAAAGGTGGTTTCGGTCCGATCAGCCAGCTGGCCGGTATGCGTGGTCTGATGGCGGATCCGTCCGGTCGCATCATCCCCCTGCCGATCAGCTCAAACTTCCGGGAGGGTCTGACCGCCATTGAATACTTCATCTCGACACACGGCGCCCGCAAGGGCCTGGCAGACACCGCCCTGCGCACCGCCGACGCCGGTTATCTGACCCGCCGCCTGGTCGACATCGCCCAGGATGTGATCATCAACGAATACGACTGCGGCACTCATGAAGGCATCTGGATTCGCAGCAAGGACGACGTCGCCGGACAGTCACTGTCCTCCCGCCTGTACGGCCGGCTGGCCGCTGAACGTGTCCTCGATCCTCAGACCGGGGAAGTCCTGGCGGAACGGGATGATGTCATCGATCATGAACTGGCGCGCAAGATCACGAGCGCGGGTGTCGAGGAGATCAAGGTCCGCTCTGCCCTCACCTGCGAGCTGACGCACGGGATTTGTGCCAAGTGCTACGGCCTGGACCTGGGTCGCGGGACGATGGTCGAGCTCGGGTCCGCAGTGGGGATCGTGGCTGCCCAGTCGATCGGCGAGCCGGGCACCCAGCTGACCCTGCGGACTTTCCATACCGGTGGCGTCGCCGCCGGCGGGGATATTACGACCGGTCTGCCCCGGGTGGAAGAGCTTTTCGAAGCACGCAAACAACCCAAGGGCGAGGCCGTCGTTTCAGAAATCAAGGGCACAGTGCATATCATCCAATCAGACAAGTATGCCGACATGCGCCTGGTGCGGGTCGAGTCCAGCGAGATGATCCACGACGAGTTCGATGTGCCAAAGGAATGGAAGATCGTCGTCAAGGACGAGGAAGCGGTCAAGGCCGGTGCGGTCATTGCCACCCTGGAAGAAGCGACCATTGTCACGCCGCATGCCGGTAAAGTCCGCATTGAGAAGCGCAAAGTGTTTGTTTCCTATGAGCAGCGCGAGGAGGTCGAACACGAAATCCCGACCACCCTGCGCTTGCTGGTGAAGGACAGCGAAAAAGTGGAGGCTGGGGAGCCGCTCACCGAAGGTTCGCTCAATCCGCACCGCATCCTGCGCATCCAGGGACGCGAAGCCTGCCAGATGTACCTGCTGATCGAAATCCAGAAGGTGTACCGGTCCCAGGGCCAGAACATCCACGACAAGCACTTCGAAGTCATCATCCGAAAGATGATGAGCAAGGTTCAGGTCCAGCGTCCTGGAGACACTCCCTACCTGCCCGGCGATGCAGTCGATCGACAGGAGATCAAGAAATTCAATGAACAGCTGCTGGCGGATAACAAGCAGCCAGCCAAATTTTTTGAAATCCTGTTGGGCGTGACCAAGGCGTCACTCAGCACGGACTCGTTCCTGTCGGCCTCCTCCTTCCAGCACACCATCAAGGTGCTGGCTGGGGCAGCCATCGCGGCTTCTAACGACCCGCTCTACGGCCTCAAGGAGAACGTGATCATCGGCAAACTGATCCCCGCCGGGACCGGATTCGTCCACGGACGCTTCCTGACAACCGAACGAGCGCTGGAGCAAGCCGGTTCCTCCCAATGGACCGATATTCAAGACAGCGCCTCCTCTGATTGAGCTGCTTGAATGGAACCCACATACAGGGGCACGATGACTTCGTGCCCCTGTATGCTTTAAAATTGACTCCTTGACGCTTTTTGCCTTTCCCCTTAAGATAAGCTCAGTTTTTTAGAACATGCGTTTTGTGCCCGCTAGGAGATGGATTCATGGAACTCGGTCTCGTCCGTAAGATAGATATCGATCGCGAGATGCAGCAAGCCTACCTCGACTATGCCATGTCCGTCATCGTGGCGCGCGCCCTCCCGGATGCCCGCGACGGCTTGAAGCCTGTCCAGCGGCGCATCCTGTACGCCATGTATGACATGGGACTGCGCGCCGAAAGTGACTACAAGAAGTCCGCCCGCATCGTGGGCGAGGTGCTGGGAAAATATCATCCGCACGGCGACACCGCGGTTTACGAGGCGATGGCGCGCATGGCCCAGGATTTCACCCTGCGGACCTTGCTGGTGAACGGACAGGGCAATTTCGGATCGGTGGATGGCGACCCGCCTGCGGCGATGCGTTATACCGAAGCGCGCCTGGCTGCGCCGGCCCTGGACCTGCTGGCGGACATCGGGAAAAATACGGTTGACTTCGTCGACAACTTCGACGGCACCCTGACGGAACCGACCGTACTCCCCGCTGCCATCCCCAACCTGCTGGTGAACGGTTCGGCCGGCATCGCAGTCGGCATGGCAACCAACATTCCTCCCCACAACCTGGGTGAGGTTTCCGACGCCCTAGTCTACATGCTGGAGCATTGGGAGAAGCTGGACGAGATCAACGTCGATGACCTGATGGAATTCGTGGAGGGGCCCGACTTCCCGACGGGCGGCATCATCATCGAGCAAAAGGGCGAGGAGGGCATTGAAGCCGCCTACGGCAAGGGCCGCGGCCGGGTCACGATCCAGGCCCGCGCTCACATCGAGGAGATGGAACGCGGCAAGTCACGCATCATCGTCACCGAGCTGCCCTACCAGGTTAACAAGTCAACCCTGATCGAGCGCATCGCCGAATTGGTGCGCGAAGGGCACCTGGAAGGCATCACCGACCTTCGGGACGAATCCGACCGCCAGGGGCTGCGCATCGTGATCGAGCTGACGAAGAACGTCGAACCGGAGAAGGTGCTTGCCGATCTGTACAAACGCACACCCATGCAGTCCACGTTCGGCATCATCCTGCTTGCACTGGTGGACGGCGAGCCGCGCTTGCTCACGCTGAAGCAGGCGCTGCGCGTCTACCTGGACCATCGCTTGACAGTGGTCCGCCGCAGGACCGAATTCGACCTGGAGCGGGCCCGGGCGCAAGCGCACATCCTCGAAGGATTGACGGTGGCCCTCAAGCACCTGGATGAGATGATCGCCTTGATCAAGGCCTCTGCGGACGTCGATGCAGCGCGGGTACGCCTGATGAAGCGCTACAAGCTCAGTGACCTCCAGGCCAATGCGATCCTCGAAATGCAACTGCGCCGCCTGGCGGCGCTGGAGCGCAAGAAGATCGAGACCGAATACAAGGAAATGCTCGACCTGATCAAGGACCTGCAGGGACTGCTCAAATCCCCCAAGAAGATGCGCACCACGGTTGCAGAAGAGCTGCTCAAGATCAAGGCTGCCTACGGCGACCGCCGTCGAACGCAGATCGTCAGCATGAAAGGCCGCAAGAGGAAGGCGCCGCTGACTGCTGCCGAGCTGCTCCCGGATCAATCGATCTGGATCGGGATGACCGCGGAGGGCGCCCTGGCGCGCACGCGGGACGATAAACCCCCGCGCCTCTCGGGCAGCGAGGCTCCCCGGCTGCTGGTCTGGGCCCATGCCACCGACACTCTCGTGCTTGTCTCCGCACGCGGCCAGGCAGCGGCAATCGCAGTCCACACCCTGCCGGAAGCTGACCGGCTCGCGGATGGCATCCCATACAATAAACTTACGCCGCTCCAGGAGGGCGATCTGCCGGTTGCGGCCTTCGCCGTACCAATCAGGAAAAGCGATCTGCCTGAAGAAACCTACCTCCTGACCGCCACGCGGGGAGGCATGGTCAAAAAGAGCTCCTTGGCTGAACTGCCCGGCCCCTCGGCGCAAACCTTCTCCCTGGTCAGGGTGAATGACGGCGATACCCTCGGTTGGGCGGCTTTGAGCGACGGGAAGAAGGAAATCCTCCTCATGACCGCCTCCGGCATGGCCATCCGCTTCAAGGAGGAGGACGTCCGCTCCATGGGGTTGGTGGCAGCCGGCGTCAACGGGATCAAGCTGGATGTCGGGGATGAGGTGATCGGTCTGCAGGTGCTGCCTCAGGCCGGTGACGTTTTCCTGGTCACCACGGACGGCAAAGCCAAGCGCGTGGCGATCAAGGATTTTCCCACCCAGGGGCGCTATGGCAAGGGTGTCAGGGCCTGGGAGCTGCCGCGCGGCGTGAAACTGGTTGGGATGGGGGTTGGCAAGGGTACGACCCATCTCACCCTGCACCTGCTCAAGGCCGCGGCCAAACAGATCCGCATAGACGAAGCTCCGCTGCGCAAACGTTCTGCGCTGCGAGGCGCTACGGTCGTGGAGGTCAAGCCCGGAGATGCGGTCACCGCCCTGACCGAATCGTGGGCGGTCGAGCGCTTTATTCCCATGGTCAAAGGCGAAGACAAGAAAGCGCCTCCCAGGAAATCCAAATGACCAGCCCCGCCTGAAACCAGACCGCTGGAGCGGCATCGAACGCCGCTCCAGCGGTCTGCTGTTTCGAAGGAGTGCACGGCGGGGAAATGTCCCGCCTATGCGATCAGCGTATAGTCCAGGGTGATCTTGCCACCCTCCACCACCAAGGTGGTCAGGCCGGTCATGCCCCCCGCTTCCCAGGTCAGATAACGGACTACGCCCTGGATTCCGACATTAACGAGATTAAAGGTGGCTCCGATCGGAAGCGAGGCAAAGAACGCATCATAATCCATTTGGATGGCAGGCAGCCCCTGGATGGTTTGATCGGCACGCACACGCATCGCCTCCGTCCCGTAGAGCGCGGCAATCCGTGTGGGCTGACGGCTGTTGAGGGCAGCCATGAACTGCGCGGTGAAGGCGTCCGGGAGGACCGGCGCGTTTCCTTGGGCTGGGGCAGGAGCTGCGGGCGCGTTCGCCGCCTGCACAGCAGGCGGCTGGGGAATAGCCTCCGGTTCCGTCTGGCCGACCGCAGGAGGCTTTGAGGCTGCCAGGGGCCAGGTAAAACCGGAAACGGTTTCCCAAAGCAGCGGCAGGTTCGCCCGGCATTCATCCCAGGAAAAGAAATTGACCGCCTGAATTCCCAGATCATGGGCCGTCCCCAAGAATTCAACCAGGTCAGCCTGACTCGGCATCCAGCCGGACGGACTTCCATAGGCCGCCCCGCTCGCCAGGTAAGGCTTGGCATGCGGCAGGGCGTCACACTGACGTTTGGACTCGCGCAGCTGGCTGCCGGGGTTGTGGATCGGTTCCCAGTAGACCTGCGGCATGTGGTAGTCACAGCCCTCCAGGAAGACGGCCCAGGGCAGTTTCCGGTGGTAATTGGGAAAGCGATAAGAGTTCAAGGCGATGGGGATGTTCAATGCATTGCGGATGGTATCCATGAACTGGTGGCCAGATTGCGCCTTACCGGGTTCTTCGTACTCCGCCCCCGCGTTCACCACATATCCGTCCAGTCCCAGAAGTTGCAGGCGTTGAATCGCAGCTACCGCCTCGCCCTCCGGGTCGTCGCCGTAAACTGAATGCCAACCCCACACCGTGATCCCGGCCGCGTGCAGGGTCTGGACTACCGGCAAGGTGTAGTCCAGGCCGGACGGGTCAACCCCGAAGGGATTCGGTCCATCCGCGATCTTGACGATCACATGGCTGAGGCCGGCAGCCTGTGCGGCAAGTTGGATTGCAACGGGGTTACCGCCTTCGCAGGCGCGCAGGACAAAGATAAAAAAACCTTTTCCTTGGATGGGCATAAGATCTCCTCTCCCGAAAGGCCAAGATCAGGGCCTCCGAGGGTGCCTCCAGATCTAAATGTTTCCTACCAATCCCAGTTCCGGTGCGATTCGGCGCATGGCCAGGATGACGTTGCCAACATGTTCCCAGAGTTCGACCCCGAATTCCGCCGCGGCCTTTTCGATCTCTTCCCGCTTCGCCCCGGCCGCAAAGGTTTTATCCTTCCACTTCTTTTTAACCGAGGAGGCTTCCAAGTCCAACAGCGACCGCGAGGGGCGAACCAGCGCAACCGCCATGATCAATCCGGTGACTTCATCACAGGCGTACAACGCCTTTTCCATGCGCGTTGTCCGGGGGACACCGGTGTGATCAGCATGGCTGAGAATGGCATGGATGATTTCCTCCGGCACGCCGCGCTCGCGCAGGATAGGCTCGCCTGCCAGCGGGTGCTCTTCCATGGTCGGATGTACCTCCCAGTCAAAATCGTGGAGCAGGCCCGTCAGCCCCCACAGTTCAGGGTCCTCACCATATTTCTCGGCATAGAAACGCATGGCGGCTTCTACTGCCAGCATGTGTCGGACTAGGTTCTCGTTCTTGACATATTCACGGACGAGGCTCAGGGCTTCTGTGCGGTCCATGGTCTCCTTTTTAATGAAAGAACCTGGTACTGTTAATGAAAAATCGGCTCAGGATTGCCCAAAATAGGGACGGGATGAGCAATTTGCACATCCCACAGGGCGGCGACATCCGCGACCAACTCACGCATGTTCCAGTATAGCACGGAAGAACGGCGGTAACTGCGCAGGTCGGCGCTGACCCCGACCGCCACGACACCTAAGGAATTACAGAGGTATAGAGCGCGCGGCAGGTGAAAATTCTGCGTGACCAGAATGGCATGTGTCACGCCAAAAATGGCCTTGGCCCGGTAACAGGTGTCGTAGGTGCGCAGTCCGGCATTATCGAGAACCATGGCGTCTTCAGGGACACCGAGGAGCAAGGCGTACTGGCGCATGGCTCCGGGCTCATCATGATAAATGGAACGATTATCCCCGCTCAGGAGCAGCTTTTCGACCTTTCCGGCAAAATAAAGCCGGGCAGCTGCGGCTACCCGGTCCTGCAGGACCGCGGTCGGGAAACCGCTGCGCGACAGCCCTGCGCCGAAGACAATGGCCACACGACCAGCCGGGACGGCCGAGGCGGGGTATATCCGGCCACGCGCCGCGAGGCCGGTCGTAAGGCGCGCCGCTACCAGGAGTAACAGGCCCAGGCCAAGCAGAATCGAGAGCAAGGTCCATATCATCTTGTCAATGCGCCTGAACATTGGCGGATTGTACCATGCGAAAAAGGAGCCCGTTTCCATTGTGGAAATGGGTTCCAAATGGGCTACGGCCCGAATCGATCGCCTGCAGACCTCCGCGTTCCCGAAGTCTGTTGATTTTTCCTGCGCTCCTGATCTACTCCCGGAATGGTTTTTAGACGAGGGCCTGTCTTAATTTGGCGCTGGCGAAATCCATCAACGCCACGATGATCACAATAAAAGCCACCACGGTCCCCGCTTTGTGGTATTCCAACGATCCGAAGAAGGTGTAAAGGGTTAAGCCAATCCCGCCCCCGCCCGCGAAGCCGATAATCGTTGCCATGCGAATGTTGATATCCCACTGGTAGATCAGGTAGGAAACGAAAGGCGGTGTGATCTGCGGCAGGATAGCGTAAACGATCATCTGCAGGCGGTCGGCGCCGGTGGCATTGACAGCCTCGATCGGGCCGGCGTCGATGTTCTCGATGGCTTCCGAGAACAACTTTCCGATCAGCGCGAAGGAAGTCACCGCCAATGCCATCATGCCTGCAAACGGCCCGATGCCAACCCAAAATATGAAAATCACCACATAAAGAAGTGCCTCGATCGAACGCAGGATGTTGAAGAGCGCCCGCGTCAGATAATAAATCCAGACCGAGAGCCGACTGCGGCCTGTCAGATTCTTGGCGGCCAGAAAACTAAAAGGCAGTGCAACTAAAGCACCCAGAGTGGTGGCAAGCAAGGCCTGGAAGATCGTGACGATCAGTTGCTGGATGGTGGGCTGCAATACACTTGGGGAGAGATCAATCGTCACGAAGTCTTTGATCAGCAGGCCAAAATTAGAACCGGGGTTGAATAGATCCCGTAGGTTGATCTCGCTCAGATTCCAGCAGTAAATGAACGTCAGCAATCCCAAGATCACATAAAAGGCCACCCGCAAATAGTTCAAAAGTGGGCGCTGCCTGTTTTTGTCCTTTTGAGGCTGATCCTTCAAGATGCCTGCGCGCCACTTCTCACTTATAAAGTCTACCAGAACGATTACGACGACCACAGCCCACAGCGCGGTCGCATATTGTTGGTAACCGCCCATGCGGACATTTTCAATCACAAAAAAGCCGATACCACCGCCGGCCACAAAGCCGATCACCGTGGCGGAGCGCATATTGATATCCCAGCGCAGGAGCGAATAGGCCAGGAAAGATGGCACAATTTGCGGGATGACCGCATAACGGACGACCTGGATCAAATTGGCGCCGGTGGCGGTGACCGCCTCAACCGGGCCCGGATCGATATGCTCGATCTCTTCAGAGAACAATTTACCCAATGCTGCTATGGAGTGAATGGTCAGCGCGATCACGCCGGCGAAAGAACCCAGACCCACCCAGACGATGACGATCAATCCCCACACGATCGTGTCGATGGCGCGCACCACATTCAAAATGCCGCGCGCTATATAATAAATGGCCGTTCCTCCTCGAAGGCGCGCCATGATATTGCGCGCCGCGAAAAAGCTGACCGGTATGGCCAAAATTGTGGATAACAGGGTCGCCATCAGGCCCATGGCAATGGTTACGATCATGGAACCGGCGTTGAATGTCTTGATTTTGCCCCCCAGGGCCGCCAAGCCCAAGTTGATCTGCCACTGGGCAGCCGGCCGGAGTTCCACATTGCCAATGATCTGCAGCAGGTTATCACTTACCCGGATCGGGCCAGCAACCGGACGCCCTGCCAGCTTGTCACCCAGGTAAGTGTACATGCAGCTCCAGGCACAGATCTGGTCCTGGCCATTAACGGACATGGTGATCATGTCGGGGTTGAGCAGATTCGTCGCCACGATGCGGGCGTCGTTGAAACGCTCCACCAGCCGGTTCAGCCGGACATCCGTGACATTCCAGGCGATCACATAAAGGATAATCGCAGCGAAAAGGATTCCGAGCATGGGGCTGGAATTTTTTTGACGCACCAGCGCACGGGCGTCCAGCACATTCCAGACCCAAAACAAAATCAGCGGCAACCAAAGCCAGCTGGTAACCAGGCCGGCAAGGCTAATCTTTCCAATATTCTGGTGAACCAGCGACCAGTTGACCAGGTAGATCAGAATCGCGGTCGTCAAGAAAATCAACAAGCCGCGTGTCCGCCTTTTGGACAGGAACTGCCCAAGCCCGGGAAGTATCAAGGAAGACCATGCCACTGCGGTGGATTTTGTAGCTGGTTTTGGGGTGGCTTCGGTTTTTGCCATGAAGGTTTTTTATTCAGGTGACAGTTTATTTAAGGGGGCCATGCTAAAAAATGGAAACGGAAGACCCGCCTGGACTCAAATGATGGAGACGCGCTCGGCTTCCTGACCATAGATGGCTTTAAATTCAGCATCGTCAATTTGCTTAGGCAGTCCCTGGAAAACCAGCTCGCCATCTTTGAGGGCAATGGCGCTGGTGGCATAGCGGTGCACCAGGTCGAGGAAATGCAGACTGCAAAGCACGGTAATTCCACGTTCTTTATTGAGCTGCTCAAGGTATTTAAGGATGGAATGCGCCAGCACCGGGTCCAGCGAAGCAACCGGCTCATCGGCCAGGATCAGCTTCGGGTCCTGCATCAGGGCGCGGGCAATGCCTACGCGCTGCTGCTGGCCGCCCGAAAGGGAGTCGGCGCGCACGTGGGATTTATCCGCCAGGCCGACCTGATCGAGGCTGGCGAGCGCTTTGTTGTTGTCGGCTGCCGAGAAAAGATGCAGCGCGCTGGGAATCGTACTGACGTATCCCAACCGGCCGGAAAGCACATTGCTCATTACCGAAGAACGCCTCACCAGGTTAAATTGCTGGAAGACCATGCCAATCTGGCGGCGGATCTTGCGCATTTCACCGGCAGAAGCCGCAGTAATATCCTGGTCGTTCCAATAAATCTTTCCAGACGTCGGCTCGATGAGGCGGTTGATGCAACGCAACAAAGTGGACTTGCCCGACCCGCTCAATCCGATGATCGCCAAGAACTCGCCATCCTTGACTTCAAAGCTGACGTTTTTCAATGCCTGGGTGCCGTTGGGATAGACCTTCGTGAGGTTTTCGACTTTTAACATGGAAATACCGAAATGTCCTGATCGCGTGGAAGATATAAAGAAAAGCCTGGCAGGTTGATGCAACCTGCCAGGCTAACCGGAAACGTTATTTAATCAACGAAGCGGGATCGACACCCGCCTTCACCAGGACTGTATTGAAGTCAGAATACATGGTGAAGGCCGGGTCGATTTTCTGGAAAGCATTGATGGCATAAAGCTTGGCCAGCACCGCCTTGCCACCCGGGTCCTTGGACATCGCCAGAAGAGCCTCGGTCGTGATCGCCTGAAGCGCGGCAGGGAAGGTCTTGATATACTGGACGCCGTCGTTGGGAATGCGGTCCGTATCCGCGAAGACGTACACCTTCTGCGTGATATCCGGATAAGTGCCAGCCAGATTGGTGGCGGCATCGGTCAGAACATTGATATAGGTCACGCCTGCATCACAATCACCTTTGTAGACGGCAATGGCAACATTCGGGTGGGAACCAGCATTCTCAGTTGCCTTGAAGTCAGCATCCGGGTTGATCCCATTCGCCTTGAGCACAATGCGCGGGACGATATAGCCCGACGTGGAAAGCGGATCCACGAAGCAGAAGGTTTTGCCCTTCAGGTCTGCGAAGGTCTTAATGCCCGAAGCCTGGTTGGCAATGAACTGACCTCGGTAGAACGGTTCCAACTGGCCTCCCAAGGCCTTATCGGGGTCAAGGTCATTCGTGGAATAGTTGCGCAGATTGATCAGGGCCGGGATGATCCCGTACTTTGCCTGAGCCGCCAGAATTGAGAAGGTGTTGAGGAAACCCACTTGAGCTTTCCCTGCACCCATCGCTTCGATCGCAGCGGCATAGCTGGTCCCGGTCTGGATCGTATAGGACAGACCGGTCATCTGGTTCAAGCAATCGGCAATGGCGCTGCTGGCTGTGGCAATGGTGCCAGCTTCACCAGATGGGACAAAAGCCATGGTGATCGGGTTGCCCGAAGAGCCAAGTGCTCCGGCTGCGGGCGCGGCCGGGGCATCCGTCAGCTTGGTGCAGACAGGCGGCGGAGTGGTAGCTGTTGGAGCCTTCGTGGCGGTCGCCGTCGGAGCGCTCGTGGGGGCTACGGTCGGAGCCTGCGTCGCGGTCGGGGCTGCGGTCGCCGGCACCGTCGTCGGCACAGGGGCGGGGGTGGGCGTGGCAGCAGCTCCGCAGGCAGCCAGCAGCATGGTCGCGGCCACCAGCAAGGTCAGGAACAAATACATCTTCTTCATTTTCATTCTCCTCTCATGGGAATGGTTGGAATGGAATTATGATCCGATTTCCAGCTGGATGATAGCTCGAATCAACCCGATTGACAAGTGTTTGGTTTCCCGAATCCGTTATAATGAGGCCATGTCTAGACAAAATCCTTCCCCATTTTTAATTTGGCTCCCGTGGATTCTCTTGGTCCTGGTGGTCGCCGCTACGGTATGGTTCCTGGTCTCGGTCAGGAGCAATCTCGAAGCCACCCTCGGACCACTGAACCACACCAATAGCGAGGTGGGGACCCAGTTGTCAGAGCTGATCCATCCCACACCGACCGTCCTGCCGGATCCGGTCACGATCATCCACGAGGTGCGCGCCCTGGCCCGTCTGGAAACCATCCAGTATACGGTCGAGAAGGTGATCACCGCCGAGGTCAACCAGGGTGTGCTCGGTCCGCTCTTCGGCGACCGTCTCCTCCTTGTGGCCCACGGCACGGTCATCGCGGGCATCGACATGCAACAGCTCGGCACCGCGGATATGTATTTGCAAGACGGGGCCCTGAACGTCCGCTTGCCTCCGCCCGAAATCTTCGTCGCCACCCTGGATAACCAGAAATCCTACGTATACGACCGACAGACAGGGGTGTTCAGCCATGGGGACCCGAACCTGGAGACCGCCGCCCGCCAAGTAGCCGAACAGCAGATTCGGCAGGCCGCGCTCGATGACGGGATTCTTGCTCTTGCACAGCAAAATGCAGAATCCTATCTCACGCGCCTCTTCCAGGCCCTGGGTTACCCAGAGGTCATCTTCATCGAACCGACGCCGACGCCGTAAACAAATCCGGGCGGGAGGAACCACAGGCCACCCCCTGGTTACCGGATCGATTCCCCTCTCCAATCGGGATGGGTATATTTGATCCGCACCAATTCATCGGCGCGGGCAACCTCCGCAGAGGTTAATGCTCCAGGCCGGAGCTCCAGCTTTAATACATCCTGAAATGCAGCGATAAACGCCTGGGAAGCCTGGTCCCAGCTCAATGGGTGTCCCAGGACGGATGCGACCGTGGTGGCGCGCCCCAGCAGCCGTGCCGCGGCGCGCCCTCGCGCGCCTTCATCCGGAAAGACCAGGACCTCCAGGATACGCGTCAGGTCGCCCGTCAAGGGCAGCGACCCGTGCTGGAGGACCCCTTCCCTGCGGCGGGCCTGTGCCGAACCGACCAGCTTCTTGCCGCCGATGATGATTTCCGAGCTCGATGGGACTTCAAAACAAACCGGGTTAGTGTTGGGACCTTGCAGGGCAGCGCTGCGCTCCTGTATTTCAGCCGGCAGGCCAAGCCGGTGCAGGGCCTCCAGCAGGGCCAGTGCCAGGCGGTGGTAAGCTTCCAGGACCGTACCCGCCAGACGCTCTTCGTCCGGCGGGGCAGCGACCGAATAGGTGAGCTCATCCGTGTGCAGGATGGCTCGCCCTCCAGTCGGACGGCGCACCAGGTCCCAGCCATGGGCCTGCAGCCGCGGCAGGTCCACATCGGACAGGGGCTGGGCGTACCCCAGGGAGAGGCAGGGTGGTTCCCAAGCGTACAGACGCAGGGTCGGCAGGGAGGTCCTGCGCCAGACAGCTTCGAGGATGGCCTCATCGACCGCCATGTTCCAGGCTCCAGGCGCGGCCGGGGTCAGCAGGAGACGCCAGGTGTTCATCGAATCATCCCGGACGGCACTCGAAAAACCGGCACTGCGTCACAGCTCAC
>Ga0116137_1001433_pt1 | contig 15783 bp, 15 predicted proteins | sample June2015DPH_20_1_3_FD_88973 | JGI IMG/M metagenome (GOLD analysis project Ga0116137, IMG submission 88973) | Peatland microbial communities from SPRUCE experiment site at the Marcell Experimental Forest, Minnesota, USA - June2015DPH_20_100 | ecosystem: Environmental > Terrestrial > Soil >...
CGACACCTCAGGCCAAACGCGCGAGATACACCGCGACGACTACGAGCTGGGCCCGACCGAGTGCTGGGTCCGGCTGATAATCGACGTGACCCCAGACGTTCGCGAGACACAGGCGCGCGTCTGGGAGCCCTCGCAGAGATCCGGCCTCGCCGACGAGCTGGCTGGTCTAGCCGAGGGCGGCGAGGCGGCGATCCTGGCCTGGGTCCGAGCCAACGGCTTTCTCGGGGTGAGGGCTAACCCGCGCGAGCGATCCGAGAGCGTCGAGGAGATCCGCTACGCCCTCGCCTATCTCGCCCAGGCGCGGGCCATTCTCCGCGCCATCCGAGAACTCAGGGGCGACGAGCTGCGCGCCGAAGTCGAGCACCAGATGAGCCTGCGCCCGGGGTTCCTCGCAGACATTCAGAAGCACCGCGAGCACCAGCCGATGTCCGGGCCGAACCTGGCGCGCAGGTTCGGCATCGAGCAGCCGCCTGGCGCGCATTGGGAGGGCGGAGGCGCACACATCCAGGCCCTCTACTGCCTGACCTCGTCACTGGCCGCGCCGCTGGAGCGGTTCCTGCGGGTGCAGGCCGACGTTGCCCCTACGGCGGACGGGATGCGAATTCAGGGCTCGATCTGGGCCATCGGGCCGCTGGCGACCGCGTATCTCCAGACGCTCGACGAGGCGAGTTGGCCGACCATCACGTATGCCGGATCGCTTCTACGGCTCGATTGGCGGGCGGCGCGGCGATGCGGTCACTGCGGCACGACGTTTCGACCTAAGAGGCGCGACCAGCGCTGGTGCGGCCAGCGCTGCCGCTGGGCTGCCTCGAAGTCCCATGGTTGACTATCCGAAGAGTCCGCCCTGCTCGGCGGCCTTCTTCTCGACCCGTTCGGCCTGCTGGTAAGCCGGGAGCACGAGCACGGGTAGCTCCGGGTGCCGAGGTTCTTCCAGCAGCTCGCGGATAGTCAGGATCTGGATACGCTGGTAATCGCGGCCGGACAGCTCCGAGTGATAGACGCCGGCCGTCGTTGCCTCCAGCTGCATCGGCCCGGAGGGCTCTTCGAGAGTGACGAACAGGCCGATCACCCGCAGCGTAGCGCCAGCCACGGCGAGCCGAAAGGTCCCCCCGACGCAGCTACTCCGAGCTGGCTGGCATGGGCCGGGCAACAGAGCGCAGCCCAACTCGATCCGACGCTGTCTCGGGCCCTTATCTGGCGTTAACGGTCCGTTATTGTCTGCGGCTCAGACTCCGGACAAGACGGCTGCTCTCTCTTCGGGCAGAGTGGCCGTTCCCCGGAGCCCTCGCCGTCTTCTCCCCCCTCGGCGGCGGGGGCTCCCCCTTGTTGGCGCACCGAATGGAGCGCCCACACATAGAGAGGCGAGTATCACAACGTCGTCGTCTGGGTCTGATGTCCATCTAGTCGTACTCGGTATTCCGATACCAGACTAGAATCTGTGGGTGGCAATTGACTTGTTCGCGGGCATCCCGGTGGCGGACTACGCAGCAGCTCTGGAGTGGTATCAACGGCTCTTCGGCTCGCGGCCGTCGTTCCTCCCGAATGACATCGAGGCGGTGTGGGAAATCGCTGAACACCGATTCGTCTTCATCGAACAGAAACCCGAGCGTGCCGGAAACGCCAGGCATCTCATCTTCGTCGATGACCTTGACGCGCTCGTCGCGGAGATTGCCGAGCGGGGGCTTGACCCCGCCGAGCGGGAAACCCTCTCGAATGGCGTCCGCAAGGCCGCGTACCGCGACCGGGACGGAAACGAGATCGGGTTTGGTGGCGCTCCCAAGTGACCCGAAGTTGACACCTGGGACCGTCTGGCTCAAGTCTGCGGGCAGTACCTCGGGAAGGGCCAGCAGGTCGCCATCGAGGGCCGCCTCCAGACGCGCCAGTGGGATGACGATCGCGGCAGTCGTCACTGGAAGACGGAGGTCGTGGCGACGTCGGTGGAGATGCTCTCCGGCCGGCGCAAGCGCGACTACGAGGCCGAATCCCTGGCCAGCCAGGCGGCGGCCGACAACAACGGCATCTCCCCCAACGAGGCGGCCGAGGTTGGCGTCGTCACGGCGGCCGACGCACCGGCCGACGAGTCCGCCACCGCCGACGACGAGCAGGTGCTCGTCCTGGCGTAGCTCTCCTCGCCGGGGCGCGGCGCGGACCCCCCACGTCCGCGCCCCGGCCATACGCCGGCTTCGGAGCCCGTGCCTGGAGCGGCTCGGCCCGGCGCTCGCTACAGGGCGGCCACGAAACGGGCGATCACTCGCGCCAACCGCGGGCCGGCGGCCTCGGCTGCCGCCAGCACCTCGGCGTGGCTCAGCTGGGTGCCCGACAGACCGGCTCCGGGGTTCGTCACCAGCGACACGCCGCAGACCCGCAGGCCGGCCCAACGGGCCGCGATCGCCTCCAGGGCTGTCGACATGCCGACCGCGTCGGCGCCGAGCCTTCGCAGCATCCGGACCTCGGCCGGGGTCTCGTAGCTCGGACCGGCAAGGCAGGCATAGACGCCTTCCGAGAGGGCGACGCCCTCGGCAGCCGCGGCCTCGTGCAGCCGTCTGCGCAGGGCCGCGTCCCAGACCTCGGTCATGTCCGGGAAACGCGGGCCGAGTTCCGGCGCGTTCGGGCCGATCAGCGGATGCCTGCCGGTCAGGTTCAGGTGATCCGCGATCACCATCAGCGTGCCGGCGCCGTAGTCGGGGTTGACGCCGCCGGCCGCGTTCGTGAGCACAACCGCCTCCGCCCCCAGGCGGCCCATCAACAGGACCGGCTGGACCACGAGGCCGGCGGCGTACCCCTCGTACAGGTGGAAGCGACCCTGCTGGACCACTGCCGGGACCCCGGAGAGCCGCCCGAAGAGCAGCCGTCCGGCGTGGCCCGGGGCCGTTGCCGGCGGCCACCCCGGGAGCTCGTCGAACCGGATCGCGACCTCCAGCTCGAGCGCGTCGGCCAGGCCGCCCAGGCCCGAGCCCAGCACCAGACCGATCCTGGGCCGGAGGGTCGTGCGTTCGCGAACGGCGTTCTCCAGGGCCGTCAGCCGGGCCGGCTGCTCGGCCGGAGCGATCTCGCGCCCGAGATCCAAGGCCCGAGGCTCGTCACGCGCCGGCTCGTTCACCGCTCGTCCTGCGCCCGTGACGAGGGCGCCGCGTCTTTCAGGTTCCGGGCCCAGAACGCCAGGGGCAGCAGGTCCGACAGGCGCGCCGCGTACACGCCCGTGCCCTCGCTCGACGCCGCGTAGATCTCCACGTCGGGACCCCACTCGGCCAGCAGCTGGCGGCAGATGCCGCACGGACTCGACGGATCCGCCGTGGGAGTGACAACGACACACGCCCGGATCGTCATCTCGCCGGCGCTGATGGCGCCGACCACGGCGCTGCGCTCGGCGCAGATCGTGGCCCCGTACGAGGCCGACTCCACGTTGCAGCCCGGGTACATGGCGCCGCTACCCGCCAGCACGGCGGCCCCGACCCGGAAGCCCGAATATGGCGCCCGCGCTCGCGCCTGGGCTGTCAGCGCCAGCTCCAGCAGGCTGGCGAACTCCGGCAGGCGCCGGGCGGCCACGACTCGATCGATCGACTCGATTCCAGGCTCGCTCACGATCTCACCTCGACGAATCCCGGGCACAAACCACCAGGCGTGATAGCGTCTGCGGCGACATCAGGTCCCACCGGCGGAGGAGGCAGGCGAACGATGGAGACGAGCGGCCGAGATCCATCTTCGAGCAGCCCCAGCAGCCGCGGTGCCGATGCCGCGCGTCGTGCCGACGCGCCGACGAACGAAGCTGGAGCACAGTACCACCTGCACCTCGCGGCCGGACAGATTCCCTCCACCGTCCTCATGCCCGGCGATCCCGGCCGGGTCGAACTCATGCGGGCCACCTGGGAGAACGGCGTGGAGCTGGCCTTCCACCGCGAGTTTCGCTCCGCCCGCGGGACCTACAAAGGCGTGCCGATCGGCGCCATCTCCAGCGGCGTGGGCGCCCCGAGTCTCGAGATCGCGACCCACGAGTTCGCCACCATCGGCGGCCAGACGGTCATCCGCGTGGGCACCACCGGCGCCTTGAAGGCCGAGATCCGATGCGGCGACCTGATCGTCCCCGCGGCCGCCGTCCGGCGCGACGGGACCGCCGACCGGTACCTGCCGCTGGAGCATCCCGCGTTCGCGGATCCCGAGGTCTTCATGGCCCTCGTCGAGGCCTGCGAACGCCTCGACTACCGCTACCACGTCGGCATCGCCTGCAGCGTCGGCTCCTTCTACCTGGGTCAGGAAAGGCCCGTGATCGGCGGGTTTTGGCAATCCGCGGCCGACGGCCTCATCGAGGACCTGCGCAAAGCCGGGGTGGCCTGCCTGGAGATGGAGTGCTCGGCCCTCTTCGTCCTGGCCCGGCTGTTCGGCATGCGCAGCGGCGCCATCCTGGGCGCCGTCGCGAATCGCGAGACGAACGAGTTCGGCGACAACGGGGCCGAGGAGCGGGCCATCCGGGCGGCCAACGAGGCGGTCGTCATCCTGGACGAATGGCGGCGGCTCAAGACCGCCGCCGGCAAGGCCAACTTCTTCCCGTCGCTCCTCAGGCGTGGCTGAGCACGGCGCCAGGATGGGCGGCTCCCCTGGCGGCTCCGGTCCTCAGGTCGCCGACTCCCGTTCGTAGGGCCGGCCGTCCGCGGCCGGGGCGATGCTCCGCCCGATCACGCCGGCGAGCACGACGATCGTGATGATGTACGGCAGCGCCTCCCAGAACTCGCCCGGCACGTGCGCCATCAGCTGACCCAGGTCGCCGGTCGGCGGCTTGATCGCCAGCGAAGTGCCCAGCCCGGTGGCCGACGCGAACAGCAGCGCCGCGCCGAAGGCTCCCAGCGGCGTCCATCGGCCGACGATCATCGCCGCCAGGCCGATGAACCCGCGTCCGGCCGACATGTTCGCGTTGAAGCCGTTCGTCTGCTCCATGCTCAACCACGCGCCGCCGAGCGCCGCGAGCGCGCCCGACATTACGACGTTGCGATAGCGCAGCCAGATGACGTCGATGCCGACGGTCTCGGCAGCCCGGGGATGCTCACCCGCCGCCCGCGTGCGCAGGCCCCAGCGGGATCGAAACAGCATGACCTGCAGAAAGATCACGATCACGATCGTGCTGAGGCCGATCGGGCCCTGGCTCAGCACGGCGTTGATCAGCCAGCCCACCAGCGGCAGGTCGGCCACCTGATCCGGAACCTTGTATTGGGCGAAGCTGCCGGCACTCGTCGGCGCCTGGGAGGCGATGAGGGTGTACAGGTAGCCGGTGATCCCGGCGGCGCCGATGTTGATGATCGTGCCGCTGATGATCTGGTCGACCTTCACCGAGATGGCGAGCCAGGCGTGCAGCAGGGCCACTGCCATGCCGACCAGGATGGCAGCCGCCAGGCCGAGCAGGAGGGGTAGGGTGACGCCGAAGAACGGCAGGGGTGTGCCGACGCCGAGCGCTGCGGATGCGCCAACGCCGACCATCCAGCCGACAAACGCGGCCGTCAGCATGATGCCCTCGATGCCGATGTTGACCACGCCCGACCGCTCGCACATGACGCCGCACAGGGCTGCGAGGGTGATCGGAACCGCCACGGCGACCGTGGTCTGTGACATGACGCTCAGGTTCGCGAGCACATAGCCGAGGAGCTGGAAAAGGATTCCCAGAATCGGGAGGGCGTCGAGGGCTTGCGGAATGCTGCTCATGCCACGGCCTCCGCCGCCTGGGCAGCCCCCCCGTCCACCGCCGGTGTCGAGCCGCGTCTCGCCGCCCTGCGATCCAGCCAGTGCCGGAGCGCGTTGACCACCAGGAAGACCAGGATGATCGCCTGAAGCGCGTCCACCAGCTCTGCCGGAACCCCGGCCTGAACCTGCATCGTCTGTGAACCGGCTCGCATCGCCCCCAGCAAAAGGCCGGAAAACAGGATGCCGACCGGGTTGGACCGTCCCAGCAGCGCGACGGTGATGGCGTCGAAGCCGACCGTCGTGTCGTAGCCGGGCTCGATCTGATGGACCACGCCCATCAGCACCGTGGCGCCGGCCAGGCCGGACATAAGGCCCGCGATGGACATCGTCAAGACGATCAGCCGGTTGGTCCTCATCCCGCCGTAGCGGGCCGCATCCGGGTTGGCTCCGGCCGACCTGATCTCGAACCCGAGCGTCGTCCGGTAAAGCAGGAACCAGATGATCGGGACCGCCACCAGGGCCAGCAGGATGCCGGCGTGGCCGTCCTGCCCGAGGATGATCGGCAGGGCCGCGTTCCGATTGGTCACGTCGGCCGTGATCGGCTGATGCGCGTTGGGCAGGGAGAGCGGCCCGCTGATGGCCCAGTAGGTCACGAACACGAACACGTAGTTGAGCATGATCGTGGTGACGACCTCGTGGGCTCCGGACGTCGCCTTGAGGAGGCCCGGGATGAACCCCGCCGCGGCGCCGAACGCCGCCCCGGCGAGGAGGGCCAACGGGACGGTGATATACGAACTCTGGCTGACGCCGACGGCCGTGGCCACGGCCATCGCTCCGACGGTGCCGAACAGGAACTGGCCGCGCCCGCCGATGTTGAACAGTCCGGCCTTGAAGCCAAGCCCAACGCCCAGGCCGGCCAGTATCAGCGGCGTCGAGTAGTTGAGCGTAGAGGCGATGCCGTCGGGGCTGGCCACTCCTCCCAGCAGGGCCAGGTACGCCGCGGCCGGCAAGCCGACGTCGAAGTTCTTGTGGCCGGCCAGGAGTCCGCTGCACAAGGTAATGCCCACGGCTCCCACAAGGAGCGCCAGCAGGATGGCGACGACCGGCTCGGCGATCGGCTGGGCCGCAGCACGGATGGCGCCGACGATGGCCTTCCGAGCGCGTGCCGGCGGCCGCTGGATCGTGTCGGGACCGCTCACGCCCATGCCTCCTTCTGGGTCGCCGCCGCCTGCCCACCAGTCGCCATCAACAGGCCCACGTCGCCCTTGTCCGCGGTCCGCCCGTCCAGCTCGGCCACCATTCGGCCGCGATACATGACGACGATCCGGTCGGACATCTCCATGACCTCGTCGAGCTCCGCCGAGACCAGGAGCACGGCCGTACCTGCGTCGCGCTTGGCGATGATCTGGCGGTGGATGAACTCGATACTGCCGACGTCCAGGCCGCGGGTGGGCTGATCCAGGATGAGCAGCTTCACCTCCCGGTCGAACTCGCGGGCCACGACCACCTTCTGCTGGTTGCCGCCTGAGAGCGTCGACGTCAGGACCCTGGCGGAGGGCGTGCGGATGTCGTAACGCTCGATCTGTGCGGCCGCGGATTCCAGGATGGCCGAGTCGTTGCGCATCAGACCGCGCGCGAACGGCGGCCGGTAGTAGCTCGTCAGGATCAGGTTGTCGTACACGGGAAACGCCAGGATCAGGCCGAAACGATGCCGGTCGCCCGGAACGTAGCCCACCCCGGCCTCGTTCAACCCCCGCGGCGACAGGCCGGTTACGTCCCGACCCAGCAGGGTGACCTTGCCGCCGAGACAGCGCCGCAACCCTATCAGCGCCTGGACCAGCTCATCCTGGCCGTTGCCCGCGACGCCGGCCACGCCCAGGATCTCGCCGGCCCGAATCTCGAAGGTGGCGCCGGGCACGACCTCGTGATGGCGATCGTCGGCCACGCGCAATCCCTCGACGCGCAGGACCGGTTCACCGACGTGCGACTCGCCCCGGTCGACGGTCAGCTCCACCTCGCGGCCCACCATCAGCTCGGCGAGCTCCTCCTCCGTCGTCTCAGCCGGCTTCCTCTCCCCGATCACCCGGCCCCGACGGATGACGGTGATCCGGTCGGCCACCTCCAGGACCTCGTAGAGCTTGTGGCTGATGAATACGATCGAACGTCCGTCGGCGGCCAGGCGGCGCAGCAGGGCGAAGATCTCCTGCGTCTCGCCGGGCGTCAGAACCGCGGTCGGCTCGTCCAGGACGAGGATCCTCGCGTCTCTGTACAGCGCCTTGAGGATCTCCACTCGCTGCTGCTGGCCCACCGACAGCGAGCCGACCTTCGCATCCGGATCCAGGTCGAAGCCAAATCGCGCGGCAAGCGACGCGATGCGCTTGTCGGCCTCATGTCGGTCCACGAACACGGCGTTCGACATCGTCTCGGCGCCGAGGATCACGTTCTCGGCGACGCTCAGAACCGGGATCAACATGAAGTGCTGGTGGACCATGCTGATGCCGCGGGCGATGGCATCGGAGGGCCCAGCGATCTGGATCTGCCGGCCGTCCAGCAGGATCCTGCCCTCGTCGGGACGGGCAAGCCCGTACAGGACGTTCATCAGGGTGGTCTTGCCGGCCCCGTTCTCCCCCAGCAGGGCGTGGATCTCGCCCCGACACACGTCGAGGTCTATGTGGTCGTTGGCCACCACCCCGGGGTATCGCTTGGTTATGCCTCGCATCTCCAGGGCGGGGGCGCTGGCGTCTAAGGCGTCGTCGGTCATGGCTCCTCGATCGGCCTGGGGCCGGCCAGATGCGACGAGCGGGCCGCGCCGGAGGGGCGCGACCCGCTCGAGTGTCTACGAAAGCTGCCGAGACTCGATTACGAGCCGCTCCAAGTCCCGCAGTTGGCCGGGCAGGTTGTCAGGGTGCCGGCCTTCATGGCTGCAAAGGCGGCGTCCAGCTTGCCCTGGAGGTCGGAAGGATAGGTCACCAGGGTGTTCTCGCTGAGGGGCGCGTAGCCCACGCCGTTGTTGGCGGCGTTGAACTTGGCGATGCCGCCCTTGGCGGTTCCGTTGGCGATCGAGGTGACCGTCTGGTTCACGGCGGCCGAGACGTTCTTCTCGGCCGAGGTGACGAGGCACTTGTCGGCGCTTGGGTAGGTCAGGTACTCGTCGACGTCCACGCCGATAGCGTAGATGCCGGCGGCGCAGGCCGCGTCGAGGGCGCCGTTGCCGGTGTTGCCCGCGACCTGGAAGATGACGTCGACGCCCTGCTGGGCGATGAACGCCGTACTGTAGGTCTTGCCCCAGACCGGGTCGCCGTATGCCTTGGTGAGGTCGCCGGTCGAGAACCAGCCAGTATCGACCTTTACGTTCTTGTTGTAGGAGGCCGCGCCCAGCTGGTAGCCCTGCATGTAGCGCACGACGGCCGGGTTGTTGTTGATGCCGCCGATCTGGCCGATCACGCCGGTCTTGCTGACGGCAGCGGCCACGATGCCGGCCAGGTAGCCGGCCTGGTCTTCCTCGAACTGGATCCCGATGAGCTTCGGCAGCAGCGTGGCGGCGTCGCCCTTGCAGGCGAAAGTGTCATCGGGTGCGCCGCTCGGGTCCACGCACGGGGCCACGTCGACGGCGACGAACCAGATGTTAGGGTTGGCCTTGGCCGCCGTGATGGTGGCATCACCCAGGTTGAAGCCCACCGTCACGATGATGTTGTAGTTCTGTTTGACGAACGTCTGGATGTCCGTGGTGTAGTCCGAGGCGTCGGCCGGAACGGCGTAGTTGACGGTGGCGCCGAGAGCCTGGGCAGCCGCCTTCGCGCCTTCGTACGAGTACTGGTTGAAGGTGTGGTCGGTGACCGAGCCGACATCCGTGACCACGCCGATCTTCAGGGGTGCCGTAGTGGCACTGGCAGTGGAGCTCGAACATGCCGCCGCGATGGCGGCCGTGGCAAGCAGCGCGAGCGCTGTTCGGAGCTTTCCGGTCATATGGCTCTCCCTTGATCGCACTCCGAGGTCTTTGGGCGACCTCCTCTGACCGAATTGTATCGCGGCGCAACCGCGCGCCACAGGTCAATAAGTCGCCCCGGGGCCCACGCCGACGGTTCACTTCGCCGCGCCGGGAAGTGGGGTTCCGACCAGGCTCAAAAGGAACCGGCAGGTCAGTCGGGACGATAGAGCTCGCGGCGATCGAGCCCGGTCGCTGCGGCGACCTGCCGGACGGCATCCGAACGCCTCGCCCCGCCGGCCACCAAACGCGCGATCTCCGCGCGAGCATCTTCCATCGACGCCTGCCCCTCGACGGCAAGCCGCTTCGCGGCGGTGCCGCTGCTCGAGGTCGCTTCGACGACGATGGCGAACTCGCCCCGCAACAGGATCGCGCCGGCGGCTCCCTTTGCCGCGAGCTCGCCCAGCGCCCCGCGCACGACCTCCTCGTGGAGCTTGGTCAGCTCGCGACAGACGGCCGCGCGGCGCGTGGCGCCGGCGGCGGCGGCGAGATCGGCAAGAGTCGCGGCAACGCGCGACGGTGCCTCGTAGATGACGCACGCGCGCTCGTCGGCCCCGATCCGGGACAGCCGGGCGCGCCGCTCCCTGCCGCCGCGGGGCAGGAAACCCTCGAAGCTCCAGCGAGCCGCGGACAGGCCGCTCGCCACGAGCGCAGCCAGAACGGCGGAGGCTCCCGGTATCGGCACCACGGCGCCGCCCTCCGCCGCCCAGGCCGAGGCCAGCTCCCCGCCGGGGTCGCTCACCAGCGGCGTGCCCGCGTCGGTGACCAGGGCCAGGTCGCGCCCGGCCCGCAGATGCTCGAGCAGCTCCAGCTCGCGACCCCGGCCGCTCCGGGCGTGGTAGCTCACGAGATGCGTGGTTATCTCGTAGCGGGCGAACAGCCGCCGCGTCAGGCGAGTATCCTCGGCGGCGACCAGCGGCACGGTCCGCAGCACCTCCACCGCCCGGTACGTGACGTCGCCGAGGTTGCCTATCGGCGTGGCGACGACGAACAGCCGGCCCGCCGAGCCACCGGCCGCGGCGCCGCTCTCGCCGGCCGCGCCACTCCCTGCGCTCACCGTCGCGCCGAGCCCGGCCGCCGCCGCGGATAGAGATAATCCACGCCCGTCGTCCGCGGTCCCAGCTTCGCCACCGGCGGCACCTGCCGCTTGAACTCCGAGATGGCGACCATGCGCTTGACTCGCTCGACCGCCGCCGCCAGGAAGCCCATGGCCACCAGCTCTTCGTCCGTGCGGCGCTTGTCGATCATCCAGAAGAGAAGCCGATCGAGCTCCGGGTAGCTGAAGCCGGCTTCGGCCTCGTCCGTCTGACCCGGCCAGAGGTCGGCCGAGGGAGCCTTGCGGATGATCGCCTCGGGCACGCCCACCGCCGCCGCGACCTGCCGGACCTGGCTCTTGTAGAGATCGCCGATCGGGTTGAAGGCGCACGCGGAATCGCCGAAGAGGGTCGTGTACCCGATCAACGCTTCGGTCTTGTTCCCCGTCCCGACGACGAGCCCGCCCCACACGACCGACCGGTCGTACAGGACGCACATTCGCTCGCGCGCCATGAGATTGCCGCGTCGCAGCGGGCCAGCTTCCCCGGCGTCCACTCCGCCGGCGCCCGGCTCGCCGTCCCGCCCGAAGTAGCCGTCGACCATCGGGCTGATGTCGACCAGGTCGCTGGCGCAGCCCAGCCTGTCGACCACCAGCCCGGCGTGTTCGACCGATTCTGACGAGGACGTCCGGTAGGGCATCAGCACACACAGTAGGTTCTTCGGGCCGATCGCCTCGGCCGTCAGGAACGCAACCAGGGCCGAATCGATGCCGCCCGAGAGACCCAGCAGCCCACGCGTGAAGCCCGCCTGGCGGAGCTGGTTTCGGATGAAGTCGACGATCACCCGCCGGGCGATCTCGGTGTCTATCGCCAGCTCGGGGGGAAGCTCGAAGAGCCGGCCCGAGCCCTCATTCGAATCGCTCCGGCGGCCGCCGGGCGCCGCGCTCATCGCCGCTTCTCGCCCCCGCCGGTCGCCTTCGACCCCGGCGGGCCTGCTTCGCGATCGTCGCTCGGCTCGCTCGCCTCGTCGATGTCCAGGCCCGTTCTGCGGGCCAGGATGCGGCGCAGCTCGCGCAGGTGCAACTCGGGTCGCTCATCGCGCAGGAGTGGCAGCCCGATTCGCTCACGGCGCACGTCGCCGAGCTCCACGTCCACGGTGTACAGCCCCTCGTCGAAGAGCGGCGCGCTGAAGAGCGTGTCGCCGCTGGGGCCGATCACCTCCGAGCCGCCCCAGAAGCTGATCGTCTCGTCCATGCCGACGCGGTTGCAGAAGACGGCGAAGCTCGTCGTCAGCTGGGCGTACGTCCGCATCAGCGTTCGCCACGAGACCGCCGTCCCCAGCCCGACCTCGTGGATCGCCGCGAGATCGCGGCCCGGCGACGACGACACGTTGATGAGCATCTGGGCGCCGTCCAGGGCCAGCGTCTCGGCCACGCCCAGGTGCCAGAAGTCCTCGCAGATCGCGATGCCGAGCTTCACGCCCAGCCGCGAGTCGACGGTCCGGAGGCGGTCGCCCGCGGCGAAGAAGCGGCGCTCGTCGAAGAGGCCGTAGGTGGGCAGGAACAGCTTGCGGTGAACGAAGCTGACATTCCCGTCCTCCAGCAGTGCCGCCGCGATGAAGAGCCGGTGATCATCCGCCTCCTCGACGAACGACACGACGGCCGAAAGCCCCTTCGTCTCGGACGCCAGGCCGAGCAGGCGCGGGTCGTCCTTGCGCATCGCGACCTCGGCGGCCAGGTCCTGGAGCTGGTAGCCGGTCAGGCCGAGCTCCGGGAAGACGACCAGCTTCGCCCCGGCCGCGCGCGCCTCCGTGAGGAGTTCGCGGTGCCGGGTCAGGTTCTCCTCGAGAACGCCGAGGCGCGGCGCCAGCTGAGCGAGGGCTATGCGGACGGGCTGCATTCAGCAGAGTCTAGCCGCGGGGGCCTAGCCGCGGGGCCGCGCCCGTGGCAGAGGTCCCTCCGGCGCCGAGGGAGCCTGCGGTGGCATCGCGCTGGTGGCCTCGGGCCCGCCCCCCGTCCGCCGGCCGGTGACCTGGACCTGTTCGGCGGACCCGTCCACCTCTTCCGCGAAGTGGCAGGCGACCTCGTGCCCGTCGCTCATGCGGCGCAGGACCGGAGCCTCGGACACGCAACGATCGGGGTTTCCGAGCCGGTCGCGCAGCCAGCAGCGGGTGTGGAAGTGGCAGCCCGAAGGCGGGTTGGACGGACTGGGCACGTCGCCGACGAGAATGATCCGCCGGCGGCGGCCTTCGACCGCCGGATCCGGGATCGGCACGGCGGAGAGAAGGGCGACCGTGTAAGGATGCAGCGGCCCCTCGTACAGCTCACGCGAGCCGGCCGTTTCTACGAGGCGGCCCAGGTACATCACCGCGATCCTGTCGCTGATGTGGCGCACCACGGACAGGTCATGAGCGATGAACAGGTAGGTCAGCCCGAACTCGCTCTGAAGCCGCTCCAGCAGGTTGATGATCTGGGCCTGGATCGAGACGTCCAATGCGCTGATCGGCTCGTCGGCGACGATGAGATCCGGGTGGAGGGCAAGGGCTCGGGCGACTCCGATGCGCTGGCGCTGGCCGCCGCTGAACTCGTGCGGGAAACGGTCGCCATAGGAGGGGTCAAGGCCGACGGTCGCGAGCAGATCCCGAACCCTCTGCCGGCGCTCGCTCTTGGCCCCCACGTTGTGTATCTCGAGCGGCTCGGACACTATCCCGGCGGCGGTCATGCGTGGGTTCAGGCTGGCATACGGATCCTGGAAGATCATCTGCATCCTTCGCCGAACGGCCCGCAGCGAAGCCCCCCCGGCGGTGGTGATGTCCTGGCCGTCGAAGACGATGCGACCGCCGGTCGGGCGGTACAGGCGCAGGATCGTGCGGCCCACGGTGCTCTTGCCACAGCCCGATTCCCCCACCAGGCCGACGGTCTCGCCTCGCTGAATGGCGAGCGACACGCCGTCGACCGCGCGGACGTCACCGACGTGCCGGCTGATCAGGATGCCCTGCGTGATGGGGAAGAACATGCGCAGATCGGCGATCTCGATCAGCGGGCGCTGTGCTCCGTCCGACCCGTTCTCCGGTGCCGCGCCGGTGGCGCCGGGCACGGCCGTCTCGGGCACGCCCGACGGCAGATTCATGGCGCTCATGAGCGGGCCTGACCGGGAGGAGCGGCCGGCTCGAAGCCGGCACGAAGTGGACGGGCGGCGACCACTTCCTCAGCCGTAGGCGGGTTCCAGCAGGCCGCGCCATGCGTCGCCTGCGGGCCGGTGGTGACGATCTCGTAGCCGGCATCGATCGGCTCCAGGGACGGCATCTCCTGCCAGCATCTATCCACGCGCCAGGCGCAGCGAGGCGCGAACGGGCAGCCGACCGGGGCGTAGCGAAGGTCCGGCGGAGCCCCTTCGATCGGAATGAGCGGCTCCCCGGGCTGCGCGTCCAGCCGCGGGATGGAGTGCAGCAGGCCGACGGTGTAGGGATGGCGCGGCCGCGCGAATAGGTCGCCCGTGACGGCGGCTTCCACGACGTATCCGGCGTACATCACGTTGATGCGTTGGGTCATCCCGGCGACGACGCCCAGGTCGTGGGTGATGAGGATCACCGCCGTGCCGTGCTCAGCCGCGAGACGGCTCAGCAGCTCCAGGACCTGGGCCTGGATCGTGACGTCCAGGGCGGTCGTGGGCTCGTCGGCGATGAGCAGCTTAGGCTCGAGCGCGAGAGCCATGGCGATCATCACCCGCTGCCGCATCCCGCCGCTGAACTGATGCGGGAAGTTCTTGAGCCTGGCCTCCGGCTGCGGGATGCCGACCATCCCCAGCAGCTCCAGCGTGCGGGCGCGGGCATCGACCTTCGAGACGCGCCGATGCGCCCGGATCGTCTCTTCCATCTGTTCCTGGATGGTCAGAACGGGGTTCAGGCTGGTCATCGGGTCCTGGAAGATCATCGCGATTTCCTTGCCACGCAGGTCGCGCATCTCCGCTTCGTCCAGGGCAAGAAGATCCTGGCCTTGGAAGACCACCTTGCCGCCATCGATGCGCCCGGCGGGCGCGGGCAGCAGCCGCATCACCGCCAGGTTGGTGACGCTCTTGCCGCAGCCGGATTCGCCGACCAGCCCGAGCGTCTCGCCCTCCTCGAGGTCGAAGGAAACGCCATTGACCGCGTACACCGTAGCGTCGTGGGTCCGGAATCGGACGACCAGGTCGCGAATGGAGAGGAGGTGCATGGCGGGCCCTAGCGCTTCAGGCGCGGGTCGAGCGCCTCGCGCAGCCCGTCGCCCAGCAGGTTGAAACCGACGGCGCTTATGACGATCGCGGCGCCCGGGAAGAAGATCAGGTACGGGGCGGACTGCAGGAAGCGCGACGAGTCGGTCAGCATCTCGCCCCACTCGGCGATCCTGGGGTCGCCCGGTCCGAGTCCCAGGAAGCCAAGCCCGGCCACGTCGATGATCGCCGTGGCGGCGGCCAGCGTCGCCTGCACGATGAGGGGCGTCAGCGCGTTGGGCAACATGTGGCGGAGCAGGATCCGGACGGGCGACGCACCCATGGAACGCGCGGCGATGACGTAGTCCGACTCACGCAGGGCCAGCAGGCTCCCTCGGAGCAGCCGGGCGAAGATGGGCGAGTAGGAGATGCCCACCGCCAGCATGATCTGGATCTCGCCGTGGCCGAGCCAGGCCACGATCCCGATCGCCAGCAGGATGCCGGGGACCGCCAGCATCACGTCGATGACCCGCATGAGGAACCCGTCCACGAGCCCGCCCGCGCCGCCGGCGATGGCGCCGATGGTCGTGCCACCGATGAGTCCGAACACGACGGCGATCACGCCGACGGTCAGGCTGATCCGGGCGCCGTAGAGAACGCGGCTGAACTCGTCGCGGCCGAGAAGGTCCGTGCCCATGAGGTGGGCCAGGCTGGGGCCCTGGAGGTTGTTGCCCAGCACGCCGATCGTGGGGTTGTACGGCGCGATGTAGGGGGCCAGGATCGCGCCTGTCACGAAGATCGCGATGAAGACTATGCCCACGATCGCCGGTCCGTTGCGCATCAGGCGCCGGAATGCGTCGTGCCACAGCCCACCGCTGACCCGGGCGGTCGGCGCGATGGTCACGGCAG
>Ga0116137_1001437_pt1 | contig 15773 bp, 10 predicted proteins | sample June2015DPH_20_1_3_FD_88973 | JGI IMG/M metagenome (GOLD analysis project Ga0116137, IMG submission 88973) | Peatland microbial communities from SPRUCE experiment site at the Marcell Experimental Forest, Minnesota, USA - June2015DPH_20_100 | ecosystem: Environmental > Terrestrial > Soil >...
CCGGGGAGTCGGCGACTACATCGCCAGCCTGGCCTTCGGCATCCCGGCCGCCTGGCTCTCGCTCCCCCTCGCCCGCGCCTACGGAGCCAGGGGAGCCGCGGCGTACTGGATCGCCATCTTCACGGCCTTCGGGTCGCTGCTGTTTTGGGTTTCGGTCTTCGGCAACATGTACTACATTGCCCACGCCGAATCGTTCCTGGCCCTGACCGTCTTCCTTCTGGAATGGGCCAGGCGGCGCAGGCCCATGGTCCTCGGCGCGATGCTGGGCGTCTCCTTTCTCGCCCGGCCCACGACCGTCCTCGCGGCCGTGCCATTCGGCCTCTACCTGACTTGGGCGCGGCGAAGGGAACTTCGAGCGGTGGCCCGCAGCGCCGTGGCCTTCGGACTACCTGTGGCCGCTGCGCTCGCTGTGTACGGCTGGTTCAACTGGGTTCGCTTCGGCTCGCCGCTTCAGTCTGGCTATTCGATCTCGCTCCTGGCGTCGGGGAGCCTTCAAGAGCGGCGGGCGCAGGGGCTCTTCTCCGTCGCGCAGATACCGGAGAACGTGAAGCTGGCGCTGTTCCAGCTTCCGAACCGAATAGGCCAGTTCCCGTTCTTCGGGCCCAACCCCTACGGGATGTCCATGCTGCTCGTCTCGCCAGCGCTAGTGACCTCCGTGTGGGCCGGGTTCCGCGACCGATCCGCGCTGCTCCTGTGGCTGGCCGCCGCCCTGGTGGCCGTGCCCGTCTTCCTCTACTACGGCGGCGGCTACATCCAGTATGGGTTCCGTTACTCGCTTGACTTCACGCCTTTCCTGGTAGCGCTGATGGCGATCGGGTCGCGACGCTGGATCGGCTGGCCGGAGAAGGCCCTGATCGTGGCCGGCATCTGCTCGGTCGCATTCGGCATCATCTGGTACGCGAATCCAGCCGCGTTCTAGAGCCACAGGGCCTTGATGACTCGAATTCGCGGCCGCTGTGCTAGACACCCCAGACGACAGTGAGCGCGCTGCGCATGAAGTGGCCAAGGACGTTCACCTTCAACTTGCCAGCGACTGCCCAGCGGGCATAGTGGGCCGAGATGTGCAAGTTGTGCGCGCTCCTGACCGCAGCCATCCGATGCGCGCCCCCAACAATTCGCGTTGCCCGGATATCCGCCGCGTTATCCTCACCGACTCGGCCGTGCGTATGGCATAGAGTTGCCGGTGCGATGCAACGCCGACACAGGAATCTCCGGAGAGGCCCTCGCTCCAGCGCCGTCGCGGCAGCGTTGGGCTTGACCGTCGTGCTGTTCGCCGCCGGCTGGGCCGCCTTGCATTTGGGCAGCTCGACACCCACGCCGGTGCCGTCGACCGCTGGCGTGTCGCCGGCCACTGCTGCTCCGACCGCCACACCTACTGGCAGCCCGTCCCCAGCGCCGACGCTCACCGGGCTACCCACTTTCGCGACGCCGGCCCCCAGCTATGCCCTGGTAAACAGCTGTAACCCGAGGTCCGTTCCCCACGCCGTGCCGGTGAGGGCGCCGGCCAGCGGCAAGGCCGGCTCCTTCACGCTGCACGTGCCAATCCTTATGTACCACCGGATAGTGCCTTCCGCCGAGGCTGGCGGCTCGATACCCGGCCTGGTCGTCGCGCCGGCGACGTTCTCAGCCCAGCTCGACGCCCTCAAAGCGGCCGGCTGGCACACGATCACGATGGCGACGCTGGCCAACGACCTGCCGGCGCATGTGACGCCGCCCCAGCGGACCTTCGTGATCACCATCGACGACGGCTGGGACGACGGCTACACATACGCGCTTCCCATTCTCCAGAGCCACGGCTTCGTGGCGACGTACTTCGTCATCGCCGGCCGGATAGATGACCCGGGCTTCCTGACATCCGGTCATCTCCAGGCGCTCGTGGCCGCCGGTGACGAGATCGGCGATCACACCATGGACCACGTCGACCTGGCCACACAGCCAGCCGCAAGACTGCCCTACGAGATAGATGCGGCCGCCGCTCGGATCGCCCAGGTCACCGGCCGTTGGCCCGAGTCTTTCGCCTATCCGTCGGGTGTCGTGGACAGCCAGGTGGCCGCCGCGGTCGCCGCCTGCCAGGAGCTGCGGATCGCGGTGACCGAAGAGCCGGTGGCGCCCGAGGCGCCCGCCGCGAGCAAGCCTCCAGTTGGGCTAACCGTGGCTCTCGAGACCTGGGCCGATCGCTTTGCCGTCCCGCGAGTCCGGGTCACGCCGGCTACGACACCCGTCAGGCTGCTGGACGCACTGGAACTCCTGGTAGAGGGCTGAGTCTGGCCCTTTGGCTCGGGCGCCGGTCGGGCACCGGCAGTCGGAAGACTCCGTGCTCTGGTCTTGTGCTGGGGCCTCGGCGTCCCCGGTCGCATCACGCTCGAACCTTCAACGCGGCGCCGTCGTTGGATGCGATGGTGGCGATCAACACTGCGGCAACTAGTCCGAGGGCGTGGCGAAGGCCGGGGTCGGGGTTGGACGGCCCCGACCCGAGTGAAGGGGAGCGGCACTGGCGATGCCTTGTCTCCGAGTCCCGACAACCCGAGGCGGCTCCTGGTCAGGTTCCTATGGGCCTCAGTTCGACCACCCAGAGCCCGTCGCTCGGAAGTACGAGCAGCGGTTCGACTGTCACATACCCGACTCGGCTTACGCGGTCAACCTCCAAGGGCTGGTCGTCGCCGGGGGCATCTGTGCCCTGATGCACATCGATGTAGACGATCGTAGGGACGGCCACCCGCAGGATCGATGGCTGGCTGCGAACAGGCGAGCCGCCCCGTATGGCCCATACAGGCAGGCCCAGATCGACGGCCATGCGCGGAACCAGTTGCGCCGGAACGTACAGCCTCGGCGGCGGCCCTGTGTCAACTTGCAGGACATCGGTTACCGTCCAGGTGGGTGGGTTCGGTAGCGCCTGAACGGCTCCGGCGATCGTAGGTAAAACGCGTTCGGCGTGTGCCTGAAGGGCCCTGTAGTTGTTGATCGTCCTCCAGGTCTCCCGGTCGAGCGGACCGTACGGGCTCACGAACGCCACGGCAGCCACGGCTCCGATCGCCACCGCGGCCGCGGCCAAGGCCAGCGGGTCCCGGCCTCGCTCCCCGGCGACCATCCGGGCTATCCGTTCTGGCAACGGACGGCGTTGGCCAGCGATCTTTGCCAGGGCTCGTGCCGTGGCATCGGCTCCGATTCCTGCCCCGAAGATAAGCGCGGCGTCGGCGGGAATCGTGTAGCGATACGACACGTATGTGTGTCCGAAAGCCAGCAGCTCCAAGAGCGCGAGCACGCCGGGCCCGCAAGCGATCAAACCGAGCAGGACCACTAGACGACGACGGCGGACGAGATCGAAGACGGCAACCGCCGCCAGCAATGCCAGCGGCCAGGCTCCGGCGTAGTGCTGGATTAGATCCCGCGTGAGTTGTAGGGGCGTCTCCACGGCCGAAGGAACAGCCCGCGACATGATGGAAGAGACGTCGAACCAGAAGAATCCGTCGCCTGTTAGCAGCCAATCGTGAAGGATCATCACGGGGAGGGCGGTCACCCCCAGCAGCAGCAGGATCGCTCGCGCGGGCGGGCGTGAGCGGCCGGGAATCCAGTAAGCCGGAATGACGCGCCAGGCGGCCAGGGCCACGGCCGCCACTGCGAGGATGATGAAGGTCTCGACGCGCATCAGGGCTGCGAGGAAGAGCGCGGCGCCTGCCAGGCCGTACCTGGGCGATGTCGCGGTAAGGGCCAGGCCCGCCAATAGCCAGAACAAGATCGCCCACGGGTTTGCGTAAGTGAGAGCCCCGTCGAGCAGGAGCCGCTGGCAGCCGAGAAGCCCGAAGGCGGTCATGCCCGCAGCGACCGGCCCGCTAGTCCTCCAAGCCAGTGCGGCAGCAGCGGCCAACATTAGCGGGAACTCGATGGTCGAGAGGATGGCCACCAAGCGCCAATCGTGGACTAGGTTGTACGCCACGCCGTACAAGAGAGTCAGGAACGGCTTGGGCGTGGTGTCCACGAAGCCCTCGAGGGGCTGATGCGCGGCCAATCTGTCGAAGTACAGGACGGATGAGGCCGCGTCGTAGCCAATGGCCGGCGTGCTCCACGGGCGGTAGAGAACGGCGACGGCGATGAGTAGCACCCCGAACAGGCCCACAAGGATCGCGGCCATCTCTGAGAGTCGCTGCATAACGGGGGGGGCGGCGGTGTTCGGCTGGTCTTTGGCCGGCATCGGCTTGCTGTTCAGCATTCCGCCTACGGTACTCCGTGGCCAGGAACTCGGACAACTCGTATGACCCGTCGATGACAGCTTTGTCAGGCTGGTACCGTCCGAAAGAGCCGAAGCGTTCTCTCGGTCACGGACGTACCGCTCGAGCCAGGTGGTGGCGCGCCGGCGGCAGATCCATGGCAAAGATCGCGGCGCTGTCGCCAGCGCGGTGCCAGTCGACCCCACGAAATCCACCGCTGGCGATCGCGAGACAGTGGAAAGCGTGGCCCGCCGGCTCGGCCAAATCTCGGTCAGCCCGATCCCGCGGCGGGCACGATAACGGATGGCTACAATCGCGAAATGGCTAACGCGGTGCCTGCCGACCGTCACCGGCGGGACTTGGCGCGACTCCCGGACCCCGAGCGATCGATCGACAGCCCGATGGACGAAACCCAGACTAAGGGGGCGCGCGGGGCATTTCGGTTGTCCTGGCCGTCAGTCCTGGCGCTGGCGGCGCTGGTTGGCATAGGAGTAGGCGTACCGATACTGATCGGAGCGCTGTCCGGTGCCACGTTCGTGCCGCGCAATGACGACCCGGCGTACCGGCGAGTGGCCCTGGACCTGTTCTCGAACGGTCGCCTGGAACTCAACGGCTGGAACTCGATGACGCTGATCGGGCAGATCATCTTCGTGCAGCCGTTCCTGTGGCTGGCCGGCGCTGCGGAGTGGGCATTCACGGCCGCCACGGTCGTTCTGGCTGTCGTGGGGATCGTCGCCGGCTATTCGCTTGCCCATCGCATTCTGTCCGTTCCGCAGTCGCTGCTGGCCGTGCTCGGCGTTCTGGTGTTCCCGGGGTTTCTCCTGAACACGACCTCCTTCATGACGGATGTGCCCGCCTGGTCGGCCGAGGTCGCATGCCTGGCCCTCGGCGCGGCCGCCTTGGATCGAAGCGGACGCGACCAGTTGCGGTGGCTCGTGGCCTCTCTCGTGGTGGGATGCTTCGGGTTCAGCATCAGGGAATTCGCGATCGCTGCGCCGGTTGCTGTGCTGGCTGTACACGCGGTTTCCCCACTCCGCAGACGACCCGGGTACTGGATCGCCGGGGCGGCAGCGATCGCGGTGTGCGCTGGCATCTACCTGTTTGAGATACATCTGCCCGGCCGGCATGGCGGAATAGAACTTGAACTCTCTGGCTTCTCCATCATTGTGCTACGAGAGGGCATCTCGACCCTGGGCCTGATGCTCTCACCGGCCCTGGTCCTGGCCATCCGACCATGGCGGCGGCGCTGGCACGTCGTGGACGCACTGGCGGGATCGGCCGCCTGGCTGATCCTCTTCCACGCGCCGCTAGCGACGCTCCTTCGCTCCGGAGCATGGCCTTCCATGATCCTGGGCAACCTCATCAGGGTGAACGGCAGCCTCGGCTCGGAGGCCCTCTCGGGGGTACGACCTGAGCTGTATGCCCCCCCGTCGTGGCAGATCCTCAACGCCGCCGCATTGATCGCCGGCCTCGTCCTGTGCGCGCTATGCGGCGGCGTAATCGGGGCCTACCTTCGAGTCGTGGTGCACGGCCTGCGAGACAGACGCGGCCGTTGGGCGTCCTGGCACTGGACCGGGTCGACCTGGACACTGCTCGCGACCTTCGCGATTCTCTACGGCGGCGGGGTCTTCGCCTGGTCGGTCGAGTTCCCCATGTTCGATCGCTACCTGTGGCCGCTCATACTCCCGCTCTATGCCGTTCTCCTGAGGCCGCCCGGCGAAGCTGCAGTGCCACTCGGTCCATCGTCGGCGCGAATCACGTCCACGGGAACGACGAGAACGATCCTCCGGCGTATCTCGGCGGGGTTGGCGAGCGTGCTTCTCGTCTGCCTGGCGTTGACCTCGCTCGTCCTTCTTCTCAACGCCGACGCATTCGATGCCGCCCGGTGGCAGATGGGCGACACGGCCGTGGCGAGCGGCACAAAGGCGGATACGATCGACGCCGGGTTCGAATGGGTAGCCTTCCACGCGACGGGTGTCGCGGCATTCGGCCAGCCGCCGGCTCCAAATGGCGGCGCATACGTGAAGTGGTGGCCTTCGATCCACGTATGCGCTGTCGTATCGGCCTCGCCCTTGAGCAGCACCACCCTCAAGCTCGAACAGGCCGATATGGACGCCTACCGACTGTTCCTCTTCGGGGGGCCGTCGGAGCCGCTGTACCTCTATCGCGTTCTGGATCCCACCTGTCCCTGATCACACGGCGGCGGAGGCGGATTGGCCGGCTCCAGGCCAACGGGCGGACGGATCGCCCGGCCCCGCGCGTCGAGCCCGCACCCTGCTACGGGCAGGGAGCCGGCGTGATCCCTTCCATCCCGTAGTAGCGGCTGTCGGAGCCGAAGAGGTAGACCGACAGCTGGGCAACCTTGTACATGATTAGGCGACTCGTCCATGCCCCCCCAGTCGACGACGTGGGTGGGTGGTAGTTGTAGGGCGGGCCGAGAACGCATTGCGAGATCGTGGTGGCTTCGACGTGCCGGGCGAGGGTGACGTAGTTGCGGGCTGTCTTGAGCGGGAAGTTGGTCTGGACCGTCTTGCCGGCAACGCTCAGGACACTCGACAGGTAGCCGATCCCGCCGGTGCTGGTCAGCTTCTTTGCCAGGGCGATGAGCACGTCCTGCTGGCGGCGCGCACGCGTGTAGTCGTTGTCGCCGGCGCCCTCGCGAGAGCGCACGTACTTGAGGGTGGTGGCGCCGTCCATGCACTGATAGCCCGCCGGAATGAACGTGCCGGTCGAGGGATCGTTGATCGCCCTGAAGTTCGTGACGCAGACGCCGTGAGCGGCGTCCACGAGCGCGCCGAAGCCCGAGATGTCGACGATGACATAGTAGTTGACCTTCAACCCCACGAGAAAGCCCACTTCCTTGGCGAGCGCGGTAGCGGCCGGATCCGGAGCGTGGATCAGGCCTTCGGCAACCAGGTTGGCGAAGTTGTTGATCTTGGTGTTGAAGCCGGCGCTGCCGCCCCAGTAGAAGTCGAAGTTGGACGTGTCGCGGGGAATGCTCAGGATGGCGGCCTTGTAGGTCTGAGTGTCGACGCTCGCGACCAGGATCGAGTCGTTCATGGCGTGGTTTCGTCCGGCTATGAAATCGACACCGGTCAGGAGGATCGTGAGCCGGTGAGACGGCGTGGGAGTGGGGCTGGGGCTCGGTGTGGGTTCGGGCGAACCGCTCGATGGGGGGGTCCAGGCCGCCGTGGGCGACGGGCTGGCGGTGGCCGGAGCAGTGGCCGAGCCGGTGGGAGCCGGGGTGGGCTCGTCGGGGATCAGCTGGTTGGAGGCGACCTCGTTGTCGAAGTTGTAGGCCGCCAGGGCCAGGTCGGCCGCAAAGCCGTGGACCGCCACGACGACGACCAGCAGGATACCGATCACCGCGGTGTCCACCACGCCCGGCCGCCGACGAGGCCCGGCCACGGCATAGGCGTGGATCATCGACGCCATGCGCCACAACCCCATCAGCACGAGGCCAATGACAAAGGTCAGGGCGAAGGAATTGTCGAGGAAGCTGGCCCCGAAGTAGTCCAGGCCGTTGGTGAGCTGCAGAACCAGCCAGACAGCGGCGAGCACGACCGGAACCGCGAAGACCGCGGCCGCGACGCGGCGACGCGACCCGGTGGGACGCCGGATGGTCGGACCGTACGACTCCGAGAGCTACTGCATCGCCATGGCGCCGCGGAGTCATAACAGCGCCGAACCCCCGGAGAGACCCCATCGGGCTGCTCGGCCCACTCCCCGCTATCCTAGTGGCTGGATTCTCTCACGGAGACTTCGACCAGTGATCGAACGCTACCTGGCCGGCCGCAGGCCGGTGGTGATTGCGGTCAGCCTGATCGTGGTGGTGGCAGTCGCGGCCGCGGGCCTGCTGATCGTGGCCAGGCCGGGCGGAGCCGCAGAGGCCAGCGCAACGCCAGGCGCCACGCCGACAGCAGCGGTCTCGCCGACTCCATCGGACTCATTGACGCCGCTGCCATCACCGTCCGGCACGCCTGTCGGCTCAGCGACGCCCGCGGATTTGGTCTACTCCGACCTCGACGGAGTGCTCACCTCCGCGGATCTGGCTCACCGCCTGCCCATGGCGATCATGGTCGACGACAACATCGTCGCCCGGCCGCAGTCTGGCTTCTCGTCCGCCTCGATCGTGTACCAGGCCCCGGCCGACGGAGGCGAAGACCGCTACATGCTGGTCTTCCAGGAGGGGACCGCGACCGATATCGGGCCGGTGCGAAGCGCCCGCCCCTACTTCGTCCTCTGGGCAGCCGAGTACAAGGCCCTGTTCGGCCACTATGGCGGCGATGCAAAGTCCCTTCAGCAGGTCATTCCGGCCAACATCAAGAACATCTACAACATGGACGACCTGAATGGCGGCTCCTGCCCCTACCACCGAATCACAACCCGCGTCATGCCTCACAACGCCTATACGAACTCCGCGGTGCTGATCAGCTGCGCCGCCAAGTTCCACTACCCGGCCACCTATCAGAACCTGCCTGTCCGGACCTTCAGGGACGACTCGCCGCTTTCACAGCGGCCCGCCACACAATCCATCTCGATCCCTTACCACACTGGCACGATCGGCTACAAGTTCGATCCGGCAACCGATTCCTACCTCCGCTCAGTGGGTGGCCACCTTCAGACCGACCCGGCCAACGGCCAGCAGGTGAAGGCCCGGAACGTGATCGTGCTGTTCCAGGCACTGTCCTACGACTCGGTCTCCGAGCCCGGCCACAACCGCCCCGTCGTCGCCAATGTCGGAAGCGGCAAGGCCGTCGTCTTTCTGGAGGGCCACGCGATCGTCGGCACCTGGAAGAAGACGTCGACCACCGCCCTGACCCGCTTCTACGACTCATCCGGCAACGAAATACAGCTCGTCCGAGGGGAGATCTTCATCCAGAGCGTGCCGATCGGGACGGCCGTCACCTACAAGTAGCCCGCTCAGAGTCCGGCGGCTGGCCGAGCAGGCCGCGCTGCTCGACGCCTGCTTGCCGCAGGCCGCGGGCACGACCCCAGGTTGCCTGCGGTAGCGGCTGTCCTGGCAGCCACCTCGGCTCCGAGCACCCCCTGACAGAGCCCGGCCATCTCCGCTGTGGGCTCTGCCGGCAGAACCTGGCTGAGGGTCGGCTGGGCCTCTTGACTTGCCAGGAGCCGATAATCATACTAATCGGTGGCATGGAATAGCACGATTAGTGGGGCATTGAGGGGTGCACAGCTTCATCGATCTCAGTCGGACACTCGGTTCCCAGCCGGTTCGGCTCGGCGCTCGGCTCGCTCGTCTCGATGTTGGCCGCGGTCGGGAGGCCCTCTTCCTCGACCAGCTCCCTGAGTTGCTGCGCGCCCTTGCGGACGAGACGCGCGTTGCCTCGATCACAGCATCGAGCGCGATCGAGGGAGTGACTGTGGACCCCGGACGGATCGAGGGGCTGGTTCGAGAGGACGCCGAGCCCCGCCGATTTCGCAATCGGAACGAGCGTGAGTTCGCCGGGTACCGCGACGCCATGGACGAGATCATGCGAGCTGGGACGCTCGAACCAATCACGGTGCCGTACATCCTTCACCTTCACCGCCAGCTCTTCCGGTACACGGGCGGGGTCGGCGGTCAGCTCAAAAGCGACCAGAACCTGATCGCGAGCTATGAGCACGGCCACCGCGAGATCCTCTTCACCCCGCCGTCCCCCAAGGAGACGCAGTTCTTGCTGCCGGAACTCGTCGCACGCTATCGGTCGGCCACAGAAACGCACGCCGCCCACCCGATCCTGCTGATCGGGGCGTTCGTTCTGGACTTCCTCGCGATTCACCCGGTCACGGACGGGAACGGTCGGCTTGCCCGGCTCCTGACTACCCATGCGCTCCTCGAGCAAGGGTACGGCGTTGCCCGGTACGTCAGCGTTGAACAACGAATGTTCGAGACCAAGAACGCCTACTACGCAGCCCTTTACGCGTCGCAACGGCAGTGGCACGAAGGAACGCACGACATCTGGCCATGGATTGAGTACCTGGCAAACATCCTTGAGGACTCCTACGACGACTTCGAGTCGCGCGTCGCGGCGCGGCGCAACCTGGCGGGGCTATCGAAGCAGGAGCGGGTCCGGGAATACGTTCTTCACCACGCTTCAGTCGTCTTTCGGCTCCGCGATGTTCGGACCGCTCTCCCTGGGGTGAGTGACCAGACGATCCGACTCGTCCTGAGCGAGCTGCATCGCGAGAGAATCATCGAGATCGATGACGTTGCGGGCGGGAGCGGCCCTAATGCCGCCTGGCGACGAGTCGGCAACAGGTAGCCTTCCGGCGCTCAGACCTCAGCCCTTTGCTGCCGCCGGCCGGCTGGCGTCCTCTCGACTGCCGGCTCCATGGCGCGGCGCCCCAATCCGACGCGAGCCACGGCCCTGGACCCAGTGCCTGCCTACCCGGCATCCCCACCCCGGCTCCGCGAGAACCGCCCCCGCATCGCCGCGAGGTACCAGTGCAGGTAGTGGGGCAGCCACTTGCGCAGCTTGAAGTTGCTCTTGCCGGACGTTCGGTCGCGCCACGTGGTGGGGACCTCCGCGAGACGGCGCCGGGCCCGGGTGGCCTTGACCGAGAGCTCGAGAGCGAGCTCGAAGCCGGCGGTGCTCTCTATCGTCACGGAGTCGAGGAAGCGGCGGCTGTAGAGCTTGAAGTTGTTGGTCGGGTCGTGGATCGGGACCCCGGCCAGCCAGTGGAGGCTGAGCCCGGCCGTGCGGCTCATCAGGCGCTTCAGGACCGGTCCACCGATCTGGCGACCTCCCCTCACGTATCGACTTGCCGCCACGACGTCCGCGCCATCGCGGGCCAGCTCGACCATGCGGTCCACCACCGCTGGCTCATCGGACCCGTCGGCCATGGTGACGAGGATGTAGGGTGCGCGCGCGGCGGCGATGCCCGCCTTCATGGCGTTCAGCACCCCGCGACCGAGCTCATTTCGCAGGGGCTTCACCGCGGGAAGCTCGGACGCAAGGGCGCGCGCGACTGGCACCGTGGTGTCCTCGTCGAAATCGTAGACAACTAGGATCTCGCAGGGCAGATGGATGCCCTGGACCAGCGCCCGAATGACCGGCGCGACCGCCTCGCCCTCGTTGTAGACGGGCATGACCACGGAGAGCTGGGGTGGGCCTCCCGGCGTCACGACTGCGAAGCCGCCTTTCCGAATGCTCGCTCGGCCCCGGCCGCTTCGGTCGCCAGTCGACCGAGCCGGGCGTCCATGGCGATCAACGAAATCGCCCCTGCGCAGGCGACAGGCAACACCGTCATGGCATGGGCCAGCACGGCGAGGGCGAGCGCCGGGGCAGCCGCCACGCGGAGCGCCTGCGCCGTCGTGGCCGCGGCGAGCTCGAACGTCCCGACGTAGCCGGGCGCCGAGGGCAGCGCGGTCCCCAGGACCGTGACGGCGGCGATCAGGAGCGCGGCTGCCGGATCCAGCGGCGCGTCGATCGAACGGGCAACCAGCCAGAAGATCGTTGCGTCCAGCATCCAGCATGCCGCGCTGATGACGGCTGCGACCACGATGGCGCTCGAGCGAGCTGGCCGGTCGATCCCCCGGGCGAAATCGTCGAGGCGTACCAGAACCGGCTCGGCCCGCGCCGCGCCCGGGAAGTGCGCCACGAGCCTGCGTGTCCAGCGGACCAGCGGCCCCGGGCCGATCACGACGAGCGCGCCCGTGAACGCGCTTCCGGCGAGGGCCACGAGGGCCGTAGCCTGCACGATCCAGCTCGGGGCGTTCACGACCACCGCCGCCACGAAGGCCACCACGGCCAGGGTCGCCGTGTCCACGACCCGCTCGAGCACGACGGAGCCGAAGGCCTCGGCTGCATCCAGGTCTTCGCGCCGCGCCACCAGGTAGGCGCGGATCGGCTCGCCGAGGCGCGCCGGCAGGACCGCGTTGCCGAGGTAGCCGACCAGGAGCACCGGCACGATTCGCCTGACCGCGATGACCCCGCCGTGGCGCGGCGCGGGCAGCAGCACGCGCCATCGGATAGAGCGCAGGGTCACCTGGGTCACGATCACCGCCAGGCACGCTGCAAGCGGGATGGGGTTCGCTCCGGAGAGCACCCTGGCGCAGGCCCCCAGATCGACGGAGTGGATCACCAGCCAGAGGGCCGCCAGGCTGACCAGCAGCCCACCGAGGCGCAGGGCGAGCCTGCTCCGCCCGCCGCCTACATTCGACGCCATCGCGCTCAGGGACGCCGTCCGATGAGGTCGCCCACTAGATCCTCCCGGCCTCGAACTCGGCACGGATCCAGGGGATCACCTCGTCGAGCATCGCATCCAGCGTGGTCGTAGCCTCGAAACCGAGCACCTCTCGGGCCTTGCGGACGTCGGGAACGCGCATCTGCACGTCGTGCGGGAAGGGCGGGTCGGTCACGTACCGAAATGGCCGGTCGCCGTTGATGTTGCGCCAGATCGTCCGGGCCAGATCGAGCACCCTGGTGCTCTGGGGCGTCGAGAGGTTGAAGTCCTCGTTGATCGCCCTGGGACTCTCCATCGCGAGGCGGATGCCATGAGCCAGGTCGCCCCCGTAGGTGTAATGGCGGACCTGGTTGCCCTCGCCCAGGAGGTGGAGGGGATCCTGGCCCTTGAGGACCTTGGCGACGAGGTCGGGCACCACGTGGCTCATCGCCAGCTTGACGTTGCCGGACATCACATCGGCATCGCGCAGTGCGCGACGTTCGCCGATGCCCACGCAGTTGAAGGGCCTGACGATCGTATAGGGCAACTTGTACTGTTCCCACCCGCCTCTGGCGAAGTACTCCGAGGCGAGCTTCTGGAAACCGTAGGTCGAGACCGGAGGTGGGCTCGTGAGCTGAGCCCCCTCAGGGGTCGGAAACACGGAGGCCGACTCGAAGACCATGGACGACGAAACCACGACGATCCGTTCCAGATGACCGCGTCGGTGGGCGTCGATCGCCGCCCGGAAGGTCGAGGCCAGGATCCCCTCGTTCTCGGCGAGCAGGTCGAATGCGAACTCGTGGAAGTAGCTGATGCCGCCGATCATCGCCGCGGCGGCTACGACCTGGTCGCAGTCCGCCGCGAGCTCGCGCACCAGGGTTTCGTCCTTGGCGTCACCCTGGACGAAACGGTACCCAGGGTGTTGGTCATAGCTCTTGGCGGTCGGACCGTACTTGCTGAAATCGTCCAGCCCGACGACCGTGTGGCCCGCCTCGAGCAGCTCCGGTACGAGATAGCCGCAGATGAAGCCGGCGGCCCCGGTGACCAGGATCTTCACGAATCCTCCGATGCGATAGGCGCTAGAGACGGATCCCGCCCAGCGCCCCCCATATGTCGACGACCTCACGCCCACTGAGCCTGGCGTCCCGATAGAGGCGATGGGGCACGCCGAGCACCAGGATCTCCGCCTCGGCCATCACCCGATCCAGAGGCACCAGGCGCGGATCGGATACGTAGGGATCTGTGCACAGTACGTGGGCGCCCGACCAAAGCAGCAGCTTGCGGAGCTTGTAGCTCAGAGATGCACGGATGTCGTCGGACTCGGCCTTGAATGCCATGCCGAGCAAGCCGACGGTCCGACCCCGCAGACTGCCGTATCGCCTCTCCATGGCGCTGACCATGTATGCAGGCAGGCCCTCGTTGACCTGCATCGCCGCCTGGCCCATCGGGAAGTGATCGGTCGTGAAGGCCGCCAGCTGCATCGTGTCCTTGAACAGACAGGGCCCTGCCGCCAGACCTGGGCCAGGCAGGTCCGCGGCCCTCGGGTAGTCTTCACGGACCGCCTTCAGCACACTCTCGTAGTCGATCCCGGCCTGGTGCGAGATCATGAAGAACTGGTTGGCGATGGCAAACTTCATGTATCGCCAGGCGTTCGTGAGGAGCTTGGCCAGCTCTGCCTCCCTGGTCGTCGTCCGAATCGTGCTCGCTCCGATCCTGGCGAAGAGCGCTCCTGCCCGGTCCGCGGCCACGTCGTCGTCGGCGCCGATGATCTGGGGCAGGCTTCCGAGCTCATCCAATGCGTGGCCCTCGGCGATCCGCTCCGGGCAGTAAGCGACATCGACACGGCAGCCGCGCTCTGCCAGGTTGCCGGCGACGTACGCGGTCGTGCCGGGGTACACGGTGCTGCGTAGGACCACGAGGGCGCCGTCCCGAAGATGCGGCCCCATCTGACCGACCGCCCGTTCGAAGACGGTCATCGAGGGCCCGAGGAACTCGTCGACCGGTGTCCCGATCACGACCACCACGACCTCGGATCGACCCAGCATGGCTGCGTCAGAGCCGAGCTCGAGCCGACCCGTGGGCAGGAGTTCCGCGAGCAGCTGGTCCGCGCCGGCCTCCATGAAGGGCATCTCCCTGGCGATCCGCCCCAGGGTTCGCTCGTTGGTGTCGTACACCCCGACCCGCAAACCCTCTCGCGCGAAGACCAGGCTGAGCGGAAGACCGACGTGCCCACCGCCGCCAAGCACGACGACATCGAGATCGGTGGCACTGCCAGCAGACGACCCACACATGTCAATGTCGCTCCCGTGAGAATGTACGTTGCCCGGGCCCTGAGGTACCGAGATCATGGCGAGAACGCCCCTCACCGCCCCTGACATACCTCGGCGTTCGAGACGACCCGCGTGATTTTACACGGCGCTATCGGGTGGGTGGACGGCGCATGGGGCTGCCGGCTGCGCGGCACCCGAACCACGCTCCTGGCTGCCCTTGCGGGCCTCGGCACGGTTGAATCTCGTTTCACCCGATCCCGCGGCGGGCACGATCGGCTGGGTCCTGCGCCCTGGCCTTCGTGGCCGCCGGCTACGCGCTCCTGGACGAGACGATGATCGCGCGGCCGGCCCTTGGTCTTCTGTTCACGGCCGAAGCCCCCGCCGCCGGCATGCTCGCGCTTTTGCCCATCGGCGATGCCTGGACGGCTCTACGCTGCCGAACCGCCGTCGTCGTCGGGGTCGTGTGGTTGTTCTTCTCTCCCTGGCTGTTCGTGGCGTCGCGATAGTGGCGCTATGAAGGGCCCGCGGGTACCAGAAATCCGGTGCTCGGAGCCAGCCGTCCCGTTACTGCCGTCGCTTAGTTCCGTGCCGCCACTCGCACGGGCGACCACTTCGTCAGTGTCAGCGCGCTTCGGAGTCGCCGCAGGTTGGAAGCATAGCCGCCCGGTCGACCTGGGCCGAGCGCCTGCGGACTCTCCGAGGCGAAGACCGGCCTGAAGGCTTCCTATACTTCGCCTCCATGATGCCCACCAGGCGACCTCATAGTCCACCGGCGCCCGGGAAACGCCATTCGCGGGGATCCCTCTTGTTCGCTCTTGCGGTTCTCGTGGCATATCTGGGCGCCACCGCTTTGGCGATCCACTGGCACGGTCTCCGACCCGACCGCATGATGCTGCTCGCGGAGCGGGCCCTCGGCGGTCATCTCGACTCGGCTGCGTTCAAGGGCGTCGTGGACTCCGTGGAAGTCGACGGCCGCTATTACCTCGCTCTCGGGCCGCTGCAGCTGCTGCCGTACCTGCCCTTCGCGGCCGTGCCCGCACTCCGGGGAGTCGGCGACTACATCGCCAGCCTGGCCTTCGGCATCCCGGCCGCCTGGCTCTCGCTCCCCCTCGCCCGCGCCTACGGAGCC
>Ga0116137_1001444_pt1 | contig 15732 bp, 7 predicted proteins | sample June2015DPH_20_1_3_FD_88973 | JGI IMG/M metagenome (GOLD analysis project Ga0116137, IMG submission 88973) | Peatland microbial communities from SPRUCE experiment site at the Marcell Experimental Forest, Minnesota, USA - June2015DPH_20_100 | ecosystem: Environmental > Terrestrial > Soil >...
CGATCATGGGCGTTCCGTATGGGATTCTGTTGGCGGCTGTCGCCTTTCCTCTCGAATTTGTTCCCATGGTGGGTCCTCTGGCTGGAGCCGTCATCGTCTTGCTCGTTGCTGGCTTGAGCGGCTCCCACCACCTGCTCGCGATCTTCGCGTTCCTTGTCGCGTTCCGCTTTTTCCAGGATTATGTTGTGTCACCGCATTTGCTCAGCGCCGGCATGAAGCTACATCCTTTGCTGGTCATCTTCGGAGTCCTGGCGGGCGCCTCTGTCGCAGGTATAGCCGGCAGCTTTCTTTCGGTTCCGGTGCTCGCTGCTTTGCGAGTCGTTTACCGGCAGTTATTAACCAAGGGCCCTCCCGCGGTGGCAGCGCCTGACGGTGCTGCCCTTCCGTGAGGAACCTGACTTCCGCTTAGCTTGCTCATCGGCCTTTTCCTCTCCAGAATTTCGATCGATTGCCCGATTCAGTAGCGCCAACCTTTAGGTCGGCACGTTTGTCGTTTTCCCGCGGTGCTGACCTGAAGGGCAGCGCTACTCCGGCTATCGATGCACAGGACTTCCTTCGGCCCGCGAACCGTGCTGGTAGGAGTAGACGTGCGTGACTTCCGCGCCCAAAAGGAAAATCTGTGCTGAGTAGTAAACCCAAGTGAGGATAATGACGAGGGATGCGGCTGCTCCGTATGCTGACGCGACGGTGGACTTGGCGAGATACAACCCCATCAGCCCTTTGCCAGTCGTCAAGAGTAGTGACGCAACTGCCGCACCGATCCACACATCACTCCAGGCAATTTCCGTGTCTGGTAGATACTTAAAGATCAGCGCGAGTAGCAGCGCAATCACACCCAACGAGAGGAAAAAATTGACCGATTCCAACAAGAATACGGGCCAGGGAAGGAGAGGTGCTATGAAATTTCCCACGGCCCCCAGCGCGGCGCTCACCACGAGTGACACGAGTAACAGGAAGCCCAGACCCAGGACCAGGCCGAAGGACAAAAAACGCTCTCGAATCACGCCCAACCAGATACTTTCTGATCTGCGCTGAACTTTCCAGATCTTGTTGAGCGCGCCTTGGAGCTCAACAAACGCGCCTGACGCACCGACCAGTAGGATCCCGATGCCAATTGCGCTCGCAATGACGCCAAGCGCGGGCCGATTCGCGCTCTGGATGAGCGCTTGAATAGCTCTTGCACCCGTCTCACCCACCAAGCCTTGGAGTTGCCGTGAGAATTCACCCTCCGCCGCTTTTTGCCCGAAGGCCAGACCCGCGACCGTTATCGCGACTATCAGGACCGGAGCGAGCGAAAAGACTGTGTAAAACGCCAGCGCGGCGCCCATGCTAGGGGCATTGTCTTCTGCCCATGCCGAGCATGCCTCTTTGAACAGCACGTAAGCGGCTTTCAGATTCACTGATACCCTCGACGCTCGCAAAAGGTCCAGATTCATCCAGCGAATTAACCCCGGGCAGGCTCATCCGAGGCGCCCAAGGGCGTAGCCTCATAGTGCAACAAATTCTGCGTCGGGAGTCTGCTCAAAATTGCTCACCCCCACTGTCACGCTTTTGAAAAGTCTCCTGTTCTTACGACTAGGATTGGTGATGCCTAGAACACACCATACAGCCAAAATAGCACACTCGGACTCTGTGAGAAACCGAGTGTGAAGGATTCTCAAATACGGCGCTGCAAACCCCAGCTTGGCGCACTTTTTAGCAATTATCAAGCATCAGCGTGGATCAATGCACTGCCATTCGTCTCTACTGTAGACTCTGTAGATACGCCTAGAGGTTCAGCCGCTCAATGTACTGTCGAATACTCAATCTCCAGAATTGTGTCTGTTCGCCTAAAAGGACATCATTTCGTCACTCGGGAGAAGTGTCCTATGTCGGGAAAGATACTGGTCGTCGGTTTTGAGACACAATGAGTCAGCAGGCCTTTCGCACCGTGTAACTATATTGAGGCGAAGCCGACGCGCAAGGCGGTGTCAGGACCTCGCCAGAAACCAATTAGTGTTGAGGATACGGCTCGCCTTCAGCAAGCAGAGGGAGGTTGTTACGGCAAATATGAAAACCCAGCCTGTTGATTGGGAAGCCTTCCTTGCCGGATTCGCCGGTGGGAAAACCGACCCGGCCCCACACGGTAGTTTCCCCTCAACAACCGGGGTGAGCAGTTTTGAACAAACAGGTGTGCGTTCTTGAACAGACAGGTCAGAACCTGACTTAATAGGATGCGCGGATTGGGATGTTAAGTCGTTAATGTTAGGGCGGCCACTGAGCCGGGGAGGAGACGCCATGTGACCGAACAAAGAGAGGTTGCGAATGGGCACATGGAAAGTTAGCAAGCTGTGGTTTATGGCGCTCCTACCGGTCGTTTTTGTGGCCGGATGCGGTCGAGGGCCGGGAACGCTCCTAGCAACGCTGAGGCCGGTCAGTCCGAATGCCCCGCTTCTGAGGGAGTGGGCACAATTCAGGAGGCAAGGATGAGGAAAGAAATTTACCGGATTTTTGCCACAATGGCGGTCATTTCTTTATTCGCGTCTGCGCTGTGGGCGGACGGCAAGAAACCCCATTTTGAGGTGATTTCCACGATCCCCACAAATGGCGCAAGAGGGGTGCCTACCGATCAGATGCTCACGGTAACCTTCAATGAGAAGGTGGAGTGTTCAACGGTTACCACGTCAACCTTTACCCTGAAGGAAGACTGGGTGGGTGGGGGGTCCGAGGGGTGGGTACCTCCAAGAAATCATGGAGCCGTAGCAGGAATAGTCAGTTGCTTGGGGACGCAGGCGACCTTTACACTGGAAAGGGATCTCGAACCCAATATCACCTATACTGCCACGATCAAAGACGGCGTGGAAGATGTGAACGGCCACAGACTCGAGTTCTGCTTTTCATGGTGCTTTAGAACAGGTTCGACCGCCACGCCACCCACGGTGACCGCCGTAACCCCTCTCAATAAAGCTACGGGTGTTGCGCTTAACACGGCAATCATCACCGCGACGTTCGACCAGGCGATGAACGGTGGATCCATCGATTCCTCAACTTTTTTGCTAACCGGACCTGGGCTAACCACCGTAACCGCGACATCAATTACCTACGATGCTTTAACCAACACTGCAACCTTTGTGCTACCCGGCAAGCTCACCGCCAGTACGCTTTACACTGCAACGATCACAAATTCGGTCACAAACCTGCAGGGCAATGCAATGGTAAGTAACTTTGTATGGACATTTACAACCGGTGCGACCCCAGACATCATCCCACCCACGGTGATTTCCACAATCCCTCTGAGTGGCGCCACCGGTGTGCCCCTCAACCAGATTATCACCGCAACCTTCAGTAAGGCGATGGCCCCTGCAACGATCACCACACCACCACAATTCACCCTAAAGGTAACGTCATCGGGTACAACCGTATTAGGCGTGGTGACCTTCGCAGTTGTTGGCAACACTGCAACCTTTACGCCAAGCGTCCTTCTCAAAGCCAGTACGCAGTACACTGCCACGATTGAAACCGGTGTAACCGACGTGGCGGGCAACCATTTGGTAAGTAATTATGTTTGGAAATTTACGACCGGTACGGCCACAGTCACCACCGCGCCCACAGTGGTTTCCACGAACCCCGTGAGTAGCGGCACAGTGTGTATCAGCGGGGCCATCAACGCAACCTTCAGTGAGCCGATGGACTTTGCAACGTTCAACTCAGGGACCTTCTATGTGACTGGACCTGCCAGTGCGCTCGTATTGGGAACACTCTCCATAAACGTAACAGGCACAATCGTAACCTTCACACCAACGAGCAATCTCACAGCCGGTACCGCCTACACTGCCACGATCACGACCGGGGTCACAGACCTGTTAGGCAATCCACTGGCAAGTAACCATGTATGGAGCTTCACAGCGTCGGGGACATGTGTAGCGACCGTACCCCTTGGAACGGCCGCGCCTTTCGGGGTTTTATCGGGTACCGGCGGGATGACAAACACGGGAGTTCTTACCGTGATCAATGGGGATATTGGGACCACGGCTACTGCGTATACGTCGATAACTGGATTCCACGATCTCACCGTCCTTCCATACGTCGCGCCCACAAGTGGATGTACATATACCGAAACTGGGGCTAATGTAGGGCTAGTCACGGGAGTGATATATACTGCTACCGGCCACCCTACCAGTGGTAACTGCCCTCTTGAAGGAACTGCTGCCACTGCATTGATCGCAACCACGGCTCTCGGCGACGCGAGTACCGCGTATACCACCCTCGCTGGACTACCAGGAGGTCCATCTGAATCCGGCCAGCTCGGCGGGAAAACCCTCTTTGCTGGCACCTATACCTCCTCGACGGGCTTTCTGATAACGGGAGGGGATCTCACGCTCGACGCCCAAGGCAATGCCAATGCTGTTTGGGTCTTCCAGACGGGGACCTCCTCGCTCACCGTGGGTGACACGGGGGGACCCCCTCGTAGCGTGATCCTGATCAACGGCGCCCAGGCTAAGAACGTCTTTTGGCAGGTCGGCAGTGCCGCCACTATTAACGGAGCATCGGGCGGCACTATGGTGGGAACCATAATCGCTGAGCAAGGAGTCACATTCTCTACTGCCAGCTACACCACGCTTACGGTGCTGGACGGGAGAGCGGTGAGCCTAACCGCATCGGTCACCATGGTAGACACCGTCATTAACGTGCCTGCCCCGTAAGGCGCGAGGCACTCGGTGTGAAAGAAGGAGAGGGGTGATCGATGGCTGAGAAGCGGGGCTCTTTATGCCCCGCTTTTCAGTCAGCGGGTTCCGCGAGGCGGCATGGAGCAGCGGATTGAGGAGTTGAAGTCAGACTTGGCCGCTGATGATTTCTGCCTGAAGGAGTTCTTCGCCACCGAGGCAGCCTTCCCGAGCATCCTGATGCTATTCAACCTGCTGGGTCCCGCAAAGCGGGATGCGGAGCGATATTGGGCCGAGTGGGCCACCGGTCTTCCTCCGCATCCACTCGCGCCGCCTCCGCCAGCAACGCCTTCACCTCCGCTTCTAATTTCTTCTCCGTCCCTCCCATCCGCTCGCAGCTCATCGCCTTGTGCTTGCTGGCGTTCGCCTTGGCCTTGGTCCCGTCCAGTCCCGCCATGCGGGATGTCCCAACTTCACCAGCCCCGCTCGCTGGCACAGCCTCAACACCTGCACGAACAGTTGCGCGAGGCTCGTCAAGTGTTCCTGCCGAAAACTCGCGATCGTGTCGTGGTCCGGGTGCTGGTCCGCGGCCAAGTACCGGAACGCCAAGTCCTCATAGGTCGCCCGCTCGATCCGCCGCGAACCCGCCACCCCTCGGCAGCACCCATAGATCAGGAGCCGTACAATCCATCCTCGGGTCATACGCTGCCAGCCCCCGTCCGTCTCTCTCCTCGTACTTGGCGTGGATCTCCGACCTGCCCAATCTGGAGTCATAATCTATCTCCGACACACTCCTAGAACATACCATGCGGGCAAAATAGCACACTCGGACTCTGCCAGAAGCCGAGTGTGAAGGATTCTCAAATACTGCGCAGCAAACCCGAGCTTGGCGCACTTTTTAGCAATTATCAAGCATCAGCGCGGATCAATCCACTGCCATTCGTCTCTACTGTAGATTTTGTAGATACGTCCAGGGGTTCAGCCGCTCAATGTACTGTCGAATACCCAATCTCCAGAATTGTGTCTGTTCGCCTTATAAGAATATTGTTCCCTCGCACGGGACAAGCGTCCTATGTCGGGAAAGATCCTGGTCGTCGGCTTTAAGACACAATGAGTCAGCAGGCCTTTCGCACCGTGTAACTGTATTGGGGCGAAGCCGACGCGCAAGGCGGCGTCAGGACCTCGCCAGAAACCAATTAGTGTTGAGGATACGGCTCGCCTCCAGCAAGCAGCAGAGGGAGGTTGTTACGGCAAATATGAAAACCCAGCCTGTTGATTGGGAAGCCTTCCTCGCCGGATTCGCCGGTGGGAAAACCGACCCGGCCCCACACGGTAGTTGCCCCTCAACAACCGGGGTGAGCAATTTTGAACAAACGGGTGTGCGTTCTTGAACAGGCTGGTCAGAACCCGACTTAATAGGATGCGCGGATTGGGATGTTAAGTTGTTAATGTTAGGGCGGCCACTGAGCCGGGAAGGAAACGCCATGTCACTAAACAAAGAGAGGTCACGAATGGGCACACGGAAAGTTAGCAAAATGTCGTTTATGGCACTCCTACTGGTCGTATTTGTGGCCGGATGCGGCCGAGAGGAGGGAGTCCTCCTACCCACGCTGAGCTCGATCAGCCCGAATCGGGGCACCCAGGGACAGACCGTGGCCGTCACCCTAACGGGAACGAGTTTCGCCACTGGAGCCACGGTCAACGTGAGCGGGGCGCTGATCACCGTCAGCAACACGACGGTGGTGAGCAGCACGCAGATCAACGCGACGTTTGCCATCGCCGCGAACGCTGTGCTCGGCGCTGTGAACATCAGCGTGACGACTTCGGGCACCACCACCAATGCGGTGGCGTATACAATAGGGCCCCCACTTACCGTGAGTTCCGTAATCCCCACAAATGGCGCAGACAACGTGCCGATCAATCAGGTACTCTCGGCAACCTTCAGTCAGGCGGTGAACTGTGCAACGGTCACCCCATCGAGCTTTACCCTGGCTCAGGACTTTCCACCTACTACCCTGGCGAAGGCCGTAGCAGGAGCGATCGGGTGTTCCCTCAACAACCTTCTGCCTGCCTCAAGCGCAACTGTGACCTTTACACCGACAAGCCCTCTCGCCTCCAATGCTTCTTATACTGCCACGCTGACGACGGCGATAATGGACCCGCAAGGCGACCCGCTGCTGGGCACCTTTGTGTGGAGCTTTTCCACCGCGCCTCTTCCTACCGTGACTTCCACAATCCCCGCGAATGGCGCAACAGGCGTGCCTGTCAATCAGGTACTCACGGCAACCTTCAGTGAGGAGATGAACTGTTCAACGCTCACCACGTCAACCTTTACCCTGGCAGGACCTGCTGGAGCCGTAGCAGGAACAGTCGCCTGCTCCGGCACGAGCGCGACCTTTACACCGACAAGCAAGCTCGCAGCCAATACCGCTTACACTGCCACGATTACCACCGGGGTGACTAATGTGGGAGGCGCAGCGCTGGCAAGCAACTATGTGTGGACGTTTACAACCGAGCTTCCTCCTACCGTGACTTCGACAGTCCCCGCAAATGGCGCCACAGGCGTGCCTGTCAACCAGGTACTCACGGCAACCTTCAGTGAGGAGATGAACTGTGCAACGATCACCACATCAAACTTTACCCTGACAGGACCTGGTGGAGCCGTAGCAGGAACAGTCGCCTGCGCCGGCACGAGCGCGACCTTTACACCGACAAGCCTTCTCGCCGCCCTTGCCACTTACACTGCCACGATTACCACCGGAGTGACTAATGTGGCAGGCGAAGCACTGGCGACTAACTACGTATGGAGCTTTACAACCGCGGGACCATTTACAGTGACTTCTACAATCCCCACAAATGGCGCAACAGGCGTGCTTATCGATCAGGTACTCACGGCAACCTTCAGTCAGGTGGTGAAATGTTCAACGGTCACCGCGTCAACCTTTACCCTGACAGGACCTGGTGGAGCCGTAGCAGGAACAGTCGCCTGCCTCCCCACGAGCGCGACTTTTACACCGACAGCCAATCTCGCAATCAACACCACCTATACTGCCACGATTACAACCGGGGTGACTAATTCGGGAGGCACAGCACTGGCGAGCAACTATGTATGGAGCTTTAAGACAGGTTCGACCCCGAGCACCACGCCACCCACGGTGACCGCCGTAACCCCTCTCAATAATGCTACCGGTGTTGCGCTCAACACGGCAATCACCGCGATGTTCGACGAGGCGATGAACCCTGCAACGATGAATGCCTCAACATTTACGCTAACCGGACCCGGCGCAACCTCCGTAAGCGGGGTAGTTACCTATAATGCGACAAGCAACATTGTAACCCTTACACCCACGAGCAATCTAGCACCCCTTACCTTATTTACTGCCACCGTTACAACCGGGGTCACGAGCCTGTCAGGCATTGCAATGGCAGCTAACTTTGTATGGACGTTTACAACCGGTGCGGCCCCAGCCACCACCCCACCCACAGTGATTTCCACAATCCCTGCGAATCTTGCCACCGGTGTGCCCCTCAACCAGGCGATCTCCGCAACCTTCAGTGAGGCGATGAACGATACAACGATCAACACAACAACCTTTACCCTGGCGCAAGGGGCAACGCCTATACCAGGCGTCGTGTCCTACGTTGCTGTTGGCAACAAAGCAATCTTCATCCCAACCAGCAATCTCGTAGCCGATACAATTTACACTGCCACGATTACAACCGGGGTAGCCGACCTGGCGGGCAATTTCTTGGTAAGTGACTATGTTTGGAGCTTTACTACGACCGCGGCCCCAGTCATCACCCCGCCCACAGTGTTTTCCACGAACCCTGCGAATAATGCCTTAGGGGTGTGTCTCAACGCGACCATCAACGCAACCTTCAGTACGGCAATGGACCCTGCAACGATCAACACAGCGACCTTCACGGTGACAGCCGGCGGCTTGCCCGTAACCGGAACAATCTCCCTAGACGTAACAGGCACCATCGCAACCTTCACACCCGTGAGCAATCTCGCACCTAGTACCTCCTACATTGCCACGATCACGACCGGTGTCACCGACCTGGCAGGCAATGCACTGGCAAGTGACGATGTCTGGACCTTCACCACAGGGCTGGCGACGGGATGTCTAGCGCCCGTACCCCTTGGAGCGGCCTCGCCTTTCGGAGATTTTGGGGGTGGCGCCGGGATGACCAACCAGGGGATTAATACCGTGATCAATGGGGATATCGGGACCACGGCTGTTTCGACCGCGGTGACTGGATTCCACGATCACCTCGTCACGTACCTTCCGCCAGCAGGATGTATATACACCGAAACTCCGCTTAATATAGGAAACGTCACGGGAGAGATATTTACTGCTCCCCCGCCTCCCACCGTTACGTGTCCTAATGAAGGAACTGCTGCCACCATGGCGACCGCAACCGCGGCCGCAGCCGCCGCGCTTGCCGCGTATAACACCCTCGCTGGACTACCAGGAGGTCCAGATCCAGGCGCCGGCCAGCTCGGCGGGCTCACCCTCGCTCCTGGCACCTATACCTCCGCCTCGGGCTCGTTCCTGTTAACGGGATCGGATCTCACGCTCGACGCCCAAGGGAACGCGAATGCTGTCTGGGTCTTCCAGATGGCGAGCTCACTCACCGTGGGCGCCGCGGGGGCCCCTCGCAACGTTATCCTGATCAACGGTGCCCAGGCTGCGAACGTCTTTTGGCAGGTCGGCAGCGCCGCGACGATTAACGGCGCGGGGGGCGGCACTATGGTGGGAACCATCATCGCTAAGGCAGGAGTCACAATCTCTACTGCCGGCAACGCCGCGATTACGACGCTGAATGGCAGAGCATTGGGATTGAACGCATCAGTGACCGTGGTGAACACCGTTATTAACGTGCCTGGGCAGTAGTATGAGGAATAAGACCCACGGGTGAGACCGCCTTCCAGGGCGGTCTCACCCCAAGTAAGAACATGCGGCGTTGAGTGTGAAGCAAGTTGAGTTGAGCAGTACTTATTGGCTGCGAAGCGAGACTCTTTATGCCCCGCTTCGGAGTGAGTAGGCACAATTCAGGAGGCAACAATGAGATTAGGAGCTCGGATTATTACCACAATGGGGGTTGCTTTCTTACTGGCGCCTACCCTCTTACTCTGTGCGGACGACACGGCAAAGTCGGCAGCCACAGCGAAGAAGGATGGGGCTGTCGATTCCCGGGTCGCACTCGGTGCCGAGGCCAAGGCCAAGCCGGCTGCTACGGCGTCAGCGCCTCTGCCGGCATCGCCCATGCCGCCATCGAGTGGCGCGGACAGCTATACTCCCAGATATGAGCTTTTTCTGGGCTACACGTATGTTCCGACGAAGAGCGCCGGAAATCGCATCGCTTGGCTATCTGGCGGCAGCACGTCCCTCGCTATCAACGCGAATCGTTACCTGGGGTTCGTTGCCGACTTTGGTGGCTTCCATGCCAATAGGTTCGGCCCGGGCGCGCCTCCGATCGGCGGCGAGGTGCCCGCTTATGGGGACGTCTTTACATACATGTTTGGTCCGCGCCTTTCCTTCCGGCACGATAGGTTCACTCCCTTTGTCCAGGCTCTGTTTGGAGGCGTGCACGCCAGTGCTGTGACGCTCAACGGTTGTTCAGGGATTGGTTGTACGCCCCTCCCATCCGAGAACTCGTTTGCCATGACCGCCGGAGGCGGACTCGACATCACGCTAACCCGCCACGTCGCACTGCGTCTGCTTCAAGCCGAATACTTGATGACCCGGTTCATGGATCCTACGTCCAGCGCAGGACAAAAGGTGAGGCAGGACGACATGCGCCTCTCGGCGGGAATCGTCTTCCGCTTCGGTGGGAATCGCCCATCTCCACCCCCTCCGCCCCCTGCGCCCCCCAACCGGCCACCAGTGGCCTCGTGTTCGGCTGACAAGGGCATGGTCTATTTCGAATCAGGAGAGGTATTCGCCGTGCGCGCGCAGGCCAGCAGTCCGGACAACAATCCCCTGACCTACTCCTGGACAGCAACGGGTGGCGCCGTGGGGGGCTCCGGCCCTGAAGTCCAATGGAACTCCTCCGGCGTGGCCCCGGGAAGCTATACGGTAAGAGTGCGCGTGGACGACGGCCGAGGCGGCACGGCGAATTGTTCGGTGGGTATTCGCGTCGAACCGCGGCCGAATCGCCCGCCGACGATGAGCTGCTCGGCGGACCGCAGCTCGATAATGGTCGGCGAGCGCGCGCAGATCACTGCTACGGTCAGCAATCCGGACAACGTCCCGTTGACCTACTCCTGGCGCACCAGCGGCGGCCAGATCTACGGCTCGGGGTCGTCTGTGAGGTTCGTTACTTCCGGTCTGGCGCCGGGCCGGTACACGGTGACAGGCCATGTGGACGATGGGCGCGGCAACACCGCCGATTGCTCGGTAGACCTCGACGTGCAGCTTGCTCCGGTGGCAATGGAATTGGAAAAGAAGCTTGCCCTCCACAGCATTTACTTTCCGACGGCTCAGCCTACGGACGAGAATCCCGACAGCGGCCTGGTGCCGAGTCAGCAGAACATCCTCAGGACTCTGGCCGACGACTTCAAGAAGTACCTCGAATTCAAGCCGGATGCCCGCTTGACCTTGGAGGGGCATGCGGACGAACGCGCATCGGTTGAATACAACGACGCCCTTGCGGAGCGGCGCGTGGCACTGAGCAAGAGCTTTTTGGTCGAGCAGGGCGTTCCCGAGGCCAGCATCGAGACGCGGTCGTTCGGTAAACACGAAGAGCTGAACGCCAGCCAAGTAAGGCAACAGATGGAAGAGAATCCCGACTTGACCCCCGAGCAGCGGCAGAAACTGTTTACCAATCTGCGATCCATTATCTTGGCCCAGAACCGCCGCGTAGATATGGTCCTGAGTACTACGGGGCAAAAGTCCATTCGTCGGTACCCCTTCAATGCTCAAGACGCCCTAACACTGCTTGATGACAGGCAGTTGTTGCGTTGATCAGCGACTGAGGCGGCGCCGGCTGCCAAGAGGAAACCCAAGAAGTAGTAGGGCCGAGCAGTTAGCCCGCATTTCTCACCACGGGTCTGGAAGGGCGGGGCCTCAGCCCCGCCACAAGGCCTTCCTGATTATTCCTGTGTCCCGTGCCCCGCGCAGTCCGTCAGCCGACGGACTGCGCGGGGCACGGGACCAACAGAGGGCGGGAGCCGCGATTCCGGCGGGGCTGAAGCCGCGCCCTTCCGGCAGCCCACTAAGGGCGTCGAAACGTGGTGAGAAACCCGGGTTAGACAACTGGTCGATCCGCCTAGTTAAGAAGCGTCAGTTCCCAAACTAGGCGGAGAAGACCATGCCATCGAGAGCCATGACTGCTGTTCTTGCAGTAACCTGCCCCCGTTCTTTGTACCAATCATAATGTGAGTTCCAGGGTGATTGGAATCGTCGTCATCGGGGTTTCAAGTGGGAAGGGGAGCAAGGAGGCGCGGGTCGCGGAAAACGCTTGAATAACATGGATGCTAGTCGTGTAGGACCACGCTGAGGAGACCGCTACGGACCGTCAACGCGCCTTTGCCCGTGTAATCGACAAAGCCAAGCTTCCTGAACTTATTCATGAAATGACTCACTCGTGACCGGGTGGTGCCGGCCATTTGAGCCAGGGTTTCCCGAGTGATGCTGGGAAGGATCATCTCGGCCCTGCTATTAGCTCTGTGACAGTTCCTTTCGATACCAGTTCCTCCAGACCGCGCATCCTTTCTCTATGCGATCTTGAGGCGCTTGAACACGGGGACTTTGGCGAGGTCCAAGAGGAATGCAAAGACCGCTGCCGCCACGAGTATTCCTCCCACAACAAGTACAGGCAGAGGAGTCATGGCGATTCCGCAAGTCGCCAGCGTTGAGGCGATCAGCAGATCAACGACAGACGACCCGAGGAGCCACCGGCTTGGACGAGAGGACCACAGGCGCCGGCGTTCACGATTCGTATAGGTCGTTGCTTGATTGCCGAACACTATGACCACGAAGGCCAGAGTTCTTAGCGTTTCGATTCCAAGACCCAGGCGGAATTTGGCGATGGCCAGGATGGCGGTGCAAAAGACCAGCTCGGAGATTCCCATGAAGACACCCGCGATCGTCAATGCGCCGATTCGCCAGGCATTGGGCCTCGGGGAGGGTCGCACGTTGTCCGTCGTCGTGGACATGCCGAGGAGGTCGCCGGTGAGCATGATAATAACCATCAACATGGGAGTCAGGATCGCGTGTCCGGTCATGATCAGACCGACCGCCAGGAAGAGCACCTGGACAGTTTTCTTGGTAAGCGAGTTTAGCGCATAAGTCAGGATGCGCTGAAACGTCACGCGGCCTTCTTTTACCGAAGCGACGATACCGCCGAGTCCTGGTTGGGTCAGCACGATGCCGGCCGCTGACTTGGCAACATCGGTGGCGGTTGACACCGCGATTCCCATCTGTGCCTGGCGCAGCGCCGGCGCGTCGTTGGCGCCGTCGCCGCACATACCAACCGTGTGGCCACTCTTCTGGAACGCCTTGACGAGGTTGTACTTTCCCTCCGGGAGGACGCCGGCGAAGACAGCGAAATCCTCGGGGTGCACACTGTCGGGGATGGGTCCGGGTGGCGAGACAGCTCCCTCGAGACCTACCGCGCGAGCCACGATCGCAGCCGTCGCAGGGGCATCGCCCGTCACCATGACGGTGCGGACGCCCAACGCGCGCAACTCCGTTATGTGCGCCGCCGAATCCGTTCGAGGCGGATCGCTGAGAGCGATGATTCCCGCGAGCTTCACCGCCTCCGGCGGACCCACCGCGACGGCCAGCACCCGGAAGCCCTGTGCCTCCAGTTGGTTCGCTGTCGTGGACGCATCGGGCGATGCTTCGGTGAGGCCCACGACTGCGGCAAAGGCCCCCTTCACGACACGCACCGTGGCGCCGCTCGGATCCACAGCCGTGGCCTCGGACATCTTCGTGGCGGAATCGAAAGGCACAAATTTGCTCAGTTTCGGTAGATCGGAGGCAACGGCCTGCGAGGCGGCGGAGCGAATGGCCGCGTCGACGGGATCCTGCCCGCCATCCGAGCTGGCGAGGGCGGCGATTCCCAGAACGTGTGATTCGTCAAAGCCGGGCATAGAGTGTACGGCGGTGACCTTCAGTTCGTTGCGCGTCAGCGTGCCGGTCTTATCCGCGCACAGAACCTCGATGCTGGCCGCTTCATCCACGGCGGATAGCCGCGTTGGAAGGACGCCCAGATGTGCCAGAGCCCGCGCGCCGAGCGCCGCCGCAAGGGTAAACGTGGCAGGCAGCGCCACGGGGATCGATGCCAGAACCGCCGTGAGCACCAGGGGAATGATCTCACCCAGCGGCAGCTTGAGAGCGTACGCATACCCCACCAGCATCACGATGATGACGCCATTGAACATGGCGAGATTGCGCACCACGCGCAGAACAGCTTTCTGCTGCGAACTTTCGACGTGCGCGGTGCGAACCAGCTCCGCAGTGCGTCCAAACTTGGTGCGCGCTCCGGTCGCCGTAACCTCCGCAACCGCCTCGCCGCGCCGCACCAGCGCCCCTGCATAGGTTTCGAGGCCTGGCCCAGCTTCGATGGGTATGGATTCGCCGGTAAGCATGGACTGGTCGAGCAGGATTTCGCCTTCGGTCAGACGCACGTCGGCGGCAACCACGGCGCCGACCGATAGCTTCACCACATCGCCAGGCACTAGTCCGGCAGCGGGCACGGCCGCCCAAACATTATCGCGACGGACCGACGCGTTCAGCGCCAGCCGCGCCTTCAGCGCGGCAAGAGTCGCCTGAGCGCGCCCTTCCTGGAAGAACCCGAGAGCCGCGTTGAAGGCCAGGAGAACCGCGATGATCGCAGCCTCGACGTACTTGCCGAGGACAATCTCGAGCACGATCGCAGCCTCGAGCATCCATGGAACCGGCGCCCAGAACTTGGTCAGCGCCCTGCGTAAGGGATGCAGAGACGTGTCAGGCACGGCGTTGGGACCGAACTTCTCGAGCCGGCGGCGGGCTTCATCGCCCGTGAGGCCAGTCGAGAGCGGGACATCCTTTTGAGCGTTCATTCGGTTGCCACCCACACTGGCTCGGAGTGCGAGAAGGCCTGCCGGCCAGTCTTTTCACTCGTCACAGAGCGAGCACGGTCTGAGTATGCAGGCTCCCTCCTATGGGGGCTGTCTCAAATTGCTCACAGTCGCTTCTCCGTATCCAACAGCTCGACTGACATAGCTCACCCCAAGGTTGGCGGTCGGCGACTGTCTGCCGGATTTTTGGTTTGATAGCGAGCCTTTACGAACAGACAGCTCAAATCCTGATCTGCTAGCTTCAAGGCGGAGGCACTTCCCACCTTGTCTCGGATAGGAGCGACGCAGCCCGGCGCGGACTACCGGCGCCGAGTCGCACTCAGACAGTATCCCTGCTAATGTTCTCAGCAGCGCATGTTGAGATTTTAATCAAGCTCTATCCTATTGAAAAGAGAACAAGTTATCAATGGTCCGTCGCCCCAGAAGGCTTCGCGTGTTGCAATTCTCAGTAGGCAAATCGCGGTTCGGATCTATTGTCCATCTCGCCAGTTCCTCATGCTGTCCGCTATCTGTTTGAAAACACGTTATATACCTTAATCCTTGCAGTTCCATTTTGAACGAGTTTATTGGTCCCCCACCTGCTAGTGTATGGGTGGAAATCAAAGCCTTCGCACCCCATGCAGAAGAGTGCGGAAAGATGAGGTATCACATGGTTGCAGCACTTGTCCTCGGCACATTCGTTTGCTTCGTCATCGTGGATTATTTCTTGCAGACTCGGCGGCCGCAAGCTGCGAAAGCGGTGGTGGCGCCAGCGGAGCCTGAGGAAGTGTCGTTTCCCATGAACATCGTGGGCGGCTTTAAGCTTCCCGCCGGCCTCTCATATCACTCTGGCCATGCATGGGCTGCAAAGGAGTCCCGAAACGTCGTGCGCATCGGGCTGGATGACTTTGCGGCTCGCTTGTTGGGCAAGGTTGACCAACTCGATCTGCCGGCTCGGGGTCGGTGGCTGCGCCAAGGCGAGAAGGGTTGGACGCTCGGGCGCGGCGGTCACCGCTTCGAAATGTTGTCGCCCATCGA